>CEUI01002431.1_pt1 | contig 10182 bp, 15 predicted proteins | sample 531411 | NCBI WGS metagenome assembly CEUI01 (sample SAMEA2622841, study PRJEB7988) | marine metagenome | isolation source: saline water (ENVO:00002010), including
ACTTCCGCATTGCGATGAAATACCAAGACGCGCAGGCTTCGGCTCAGGTAGTCCGCGCTTATGCTCCGGTGTATACGCGCCTTGAGAGAGACACCAGGGCTTTGGTGGGGATTGCCCAAACCAGAGGACTGAAGCCCTGGCAGGTCATGCGGATGGAGCGGCTGAAAGACCTGGAGCGGCAGTTCCTGGCCAACACCAGCCGGTTCGCTACGCAGGCCGGTTCTATCATCACGGACAGCCAACTGGTGGCCGTAGGTTTGGGGCGCGACGGTGCGCTTGAGGCGGCTAGTGCGGGCCTTCCACGCGGCGTGACGATGCAGAACATGGCCAACCTGGGATTGGGCTGGAATCAGCTTCCTGATGACGCTTTCCAGAACTTCGTGGGAATATCCGCAGATGGCGCACCTTTGGCGAACTTGCTGGAGCCGTTAGGCCCGCAGGCTGTCCTGGGGGTGCGAGAGCAGATAGGGACGGGCATCGCGCTGGGCAAAGGGCCGCGCGAAACGGCCAACCTGGTGAGGACTGCGGCAGGCATCCCGCTCTCCAGGGCATTGCTCATCACAAGGACGGAGACAAACCGCGCTTTCCGTGAGGCGACCAGGCTTTCGTATCAGACTAATTCCCAGGTCGTGAAAGGATACCGCAGACACGCCGATAAGAGCGACAGAACCTGCGCGGCTTGCATCGCTTTGGATGGCGAGTTTTATCCACTAGACCAGCCGTTGAATGAGCATCCGAATGGTCGGTGCGCCCTGGTGCCGGATGTGCTGGACTATGCCGACCTGGGCCTGGATATACCACGGGAAGCTCCGCCACAGAACGCTCGCGAGTGGCTTGCTGAACAAGGGGAAGAAACACAACGGCGAGTCCTGGGCGGTGCGCGGTACGACGCCTGGAGGGCAGGGGAAGTAGAACTCAACCAGCTTGCTATCGTCCGGCCAAATGCAGTCTGGGGAGACACGGCGGTTGTCCGGCCACTGAACCAGATTCAGACCAGGTCGGGAACTCCAATCCGGCAAGTTGGCGCACCTCCGTCAGCACTTAAACCAACACCCCCAAAGCCGGTCACTGGTGACCTGATTGACCCGATGACCGGCAAGGGCGTCCGTGGAAGTAGGACTGCCCCGCCGGAACCAACATTGCCCAAAGAATGGGAGGAACGCTTCGGTGACCCTGACGATTTTCTCGACGTGGCCCCAATTGATGCCGACCCAGCAATGCTCAAGTATCGGGGAGCTACAGGACGCGAAGCCATACAGGCCCAAGTACAAGAGCAAGAAGCATGGGCCAGGGCCGTTGGAGGAGCAACAGAGGCTGACTACACGGGCCTTTCTATCAAGGCGGCGCGAGACGTTAATATAGCTATCGAAAAAACTATTTTACGTAACCGGATACGCCCTCTGGATAAAATTGTCACCGGCCCATATAGGAATCAATACGGAGAGGTTGCAGAGTTTGGCAATAACACGATGGCATACCAAATTCACGGCAATGTCCATATAAACCTAGACCTCCCTGGTGCCAATGGTTCAGTCCGTGGATGGAGAGCAAAGGCTCTCAATTCTCAGCAACGGGTCGCAGAGCAGGCAAAAGAGGCCCAGCAAAGCCTTGCAAAAATGGACGAGGAAATTGCAACGGCGCGGGCTGTTATTCAGAATGATATTGAGAGGCGTCGCACATGGCTTGAAGTAGAGTCTAAAAAACTGAAATCAGATGGAACGCCTTTGTGGACGCCAAAAGAAATAAGTGTTCGGCAAGACTTGCTAGAGCATGATATGCGGATATTAGCGTCCAGGGAAAAGAAATGGAAAAAGATGCTCACTGACCACAGAAAAGAAATGCGAGAAATCGAATCAGGTCAGTGGGCCGTGTATCATGGGAAAGCGGCAACGGAAACAACTTTGACGGATTTGGTCACCCATGAGATTGGGCATTATGCCCATCGTCGATATGGTTACTTCGACCCTACTTCCTTGGACACCCTTGCAACCAAAACGAAAGTTTATAAAACAGTCAGAGGGAGAAAGGTATGGGCGCAATCTTACAAGCCAAAGCAAGACGCAAGGAAGATTAGTGAATACGCAACGACCAACGACCATGAGTATTTTGCGGAAGCATGGGCGGACTATCATGCAAACAATGGCGCACGGTTAACGCCCAAGGTTAAGGCGTTCATTGAAGAAGTGATTGAAGCCAATGCCAACTTTACGGAAGTGGCAAGCGGGCCAGAAGCCCACAAGATACATTTGGGCGCACTAAACAGAGTCCGCAGGCGTAGTGGAGCCGATGCGGCAAAGAACTTAATAGGCCATCCACGATTAGGGGAATTATAAATGGTGGTTTTTGACAGCATAATTCACAAGGAATCGTTTCAGTGCATCTCCTGTTTTTTCTATGTTGGGAGAATCCCTGGCGGGCTTGCCTGCTATGCCTTTCCAGAGGGGATACCATCAGAGATTATTACCGGAGAATACGACCACCGAAACCGACACCCTGGCGACGCTGGAATAACCTGGCGTGAGGCTGAAAACTGGGCAAGACCAATAGAAACGGAGGATGAGGAATGATTGCAGAATTGAATGGAGAAACAAGGCCCATTATCCGGCACCGGCGCGGTGTCATCTGGTGTCCCTTCTGTGACCGGAGCAAGCAGGACGAAGGGATGAAGCAGTCATGCGACGGATGCGGTGCCTGCTTCATCGACGAGGCCATAGAACCGGCTCCAGAGGCCGCTCCACGCCGACGGAGGCAAGCAAAGGCAGAGGAAGAACCGGAGGAAGCCGTAGAGGTTGAAGAATAAAAAAGCCCCGCTCAGGAGAGAATAATGGAGTGCTATCGGTGCGAATCCGACAAACTGGAACTTGCCCCATTGTGGCCCTATGAGCGGGAGACATATGCGGCCATCGAGATAGTGATGAGGCAGTGCCAAAATTGCGGCCTTGAGCAAAACCATTACGGCCACGACGAGATGCTCACACCTTATGAGGCGGCAGAATCTGCGCCATCGTCAAGCGTACCTACCGGCCAAGTCTTGAATCCGAATCCTAAAGGAAAGCCAAGGCCACTCATCGAAGTTTTCAGGGACTCATAATTAACTCATAATTTGGGAGGTCAAGTGATGCCAGGGAAACAGGGCAAGCAAGGAAAGCGGGGCGGATATGGCAAACCGAAGGGGCGGGTCAAGCCAGGCACCCCCAAGGACAGAAGGTTAAAGGGAAACAAATAGAGCATATCCGCCTAGCGTCACATGAAAATTTTTGCTAGAACGGAATTACCGCAACCCGGCGGGTAGAAGTAGGGGAGGAAAAATGGTTACGGAAAACACCCAGCCAACGGAAGACCAAGCACAACCAGCACCAGCCGAAGTTGAGACAACAACGGCGGAGCCGACGACGGAGCAGACCTTCACACAAGAGCAGGTCAACCGGATGATGGCTCAAACGCGACGCGAGGAGCGCGGCAAGTTCGGGGATTACAACGACTTGAAAGCGCGAGCCGCGAAAGCGGATGAATTAGAACAGGCGCAACTTTCTGATGCTCAGAAGTTAGAGGCAAGGGCCATCGAGGCTGAAAGAAAAGCCAGCGAAGCCCAGGAGCAAATCGCTTCCGCCATGATAGCTTCGGAGGTCAAGATTCGTGCCAGTGCATTAGGGGTCATCGACCCAGATGCGGCATATCTGCTCCTTGACCGGAGTAATGTCCGTTACGACGCCACTGATGGCGTCACTGGTGTAGACGATGCCCTCGCCAGTCTTCTTGAGGCCAAACCGTATCTGAGGTCATCCAACCGGACGCCAAACCTCAACCCTGAATCGGGGCAACCTGTTGCAACGCAACGGCTGACAGCGGAGCAGAGAGAGGCGGCGCAATACCTTGGGATGACTGACGAGCAATACGCGCACGGACTTTAATTCTGAACCGGGGATAGAACCCGTAGGGAGCGAAGATTATGGCCGCGAATGGCTTTGATTGGCGATACAACCTCAGCGGTGGAAGGCCGCTGATTCTCACGTTTGCTATGAAGGACAGCGAGACTCTGACCAGGGGCGACCTCTTGAACATCGAATCTGGGGAGGTTGACCTGGCCGCAACTGGTGACGCCGCTCTGGCAGGCATTTTCGTTGGGCCTGAAAACCCCAGCGATGCCACCGACGGACAGCCGGGTGTCGTGGCAGGGACGGACAGCACCACCATCGTGAAGGTGCTGGTGAATCCTGACGCGGTCTACGCTGACGCAAATGACACCAACGCACGGTTGGCCGGAGCGACCCTTGATGTTTCCGGGGCAACCGGAGCGCAAACTCTGGCCGCATCAAGCAACACAGAATTTGTCGTGGTAGAGCGCAAGAGGCAAGCATCCGACGAGACTCGCGTGATGATTTGCTCCTCCGCGCATTACCTGGCTAAAGCTCAATAGGAGGGCTAGATGCCTTTAACAGCAGGCAATTTTGCCGACCTTCTCAAACCTGGCCTCAAAAGTATTTTTGACGACGGCATCGCTGGTCGTCCTCAACCCATGATTGACATGCTGTTCAACGTGCAGTCTTCGACTCGCTTTGAGGAGCAGTATCAGGGCATGGGAGCGCAGGGACTCGTTCCTGTATTTGATGGCACGGTTCCTTACGCCGACTTCGACGCTGGATACCGGACGGACATTCGGAACTACGAATTGGCGCAAGGCATCCAAGTTGAACGCCGACTCGTAGACGACGACCAGACTGGTCAAATCAGGTCACGCGCCAGCAACATGGCGGAGGCTTTCAGCAACACCATCGAGACGGACGCGGCAAACGTGTTCATCAATGGTTTTACTGATTCCGGCACCAACCGGATGGGGGCATCCACTAACGGTGCTGATGGCGTGGGTCTTCTCAGTGCGGCCCATCCGTACAGCCCTGCGAACTCCAGCACCACTCAGTCCAATGAGGGTACGCTTGCCCTGACTATCGACAACCTCGATACCACCCGGCAAGCCATGCGGAACTTCACGGATGACCAGGGCCAACTCCTTGGCGTGAATCCCGACATGCTTCTGGTGCCACCGGAACTGGAACGCACTGCCACGCAACTGGTGAGCGAGCGGGCCGTCTACGAGCCTGGGAGCGCACAGTACGATGTCAACATGTTCTCAGGTCGTTTCCGGCCTGTGGTCTGGAACCGCCTGACTGACGGCAATGCCTGGTTCCTCATCGACTCCCGGTTGATGAAACAGCATCTCATCTGGCAATGGCGTATCCGCCCAGAGTTTTCCCAGGCGGAAGACTTTGACGGTCTGACAGCCAAATTCCGTGGCTACATGCGCTACGGTATCGGCTGGACTGACTGGAAGTGGATTTACGGCCAGAATCCCAGCTCATAATTCTCAATAGGCTGAACTGGCAAGGTCGGGTTTTCCCCTTTCTTCCCGGCCTTGCTGGTTCCTTTGATTTAGGAGGAACTGGTAATGCCTACTAATTTTCCCTCTGGTATCCAAAGCCGTGGCGTCCCTGTGGAGGGCTTCGGCGGAATTGGTAGTCCGTTGCTCACTATGGGGAATGTCTACCATGTGGACAGCGGGGCAAGCACCGCAGACAACGACAACGCGGCCACCAACCCGAAACAGCCCGCCGCTACATTGGACGGCGCAATCGGGAAATGCACCGCCAACAACGGTGACGTTATTCTGCTCCATCCCGGCCATGCTGAAACCATCTCCGCCGCCGCCGCCATCACGTTTGACGTGGCTGGCGTCACGGTCATCGGCATGGGTGTTGGGAATAGCCGTCCAACCATCACGCTGGATTCAGCCGCAAGCACCGACATTGATGTCACTGCCGCAGATGTCCAGATTCACAACGTGATATTCAGCATGAACTACGCCGACATCGCAGGGGTTTTCGACCTCTCCGCCGCTGGGTTCGTGGTGAATAATTGCCGCTTCGTTGACGCCGCCACCAATATGAATTTCGTGGAACTCATCGTCTGCACGACGACTGACAACCAATGTGACCGCCTGGAGTTCACCAACAACTACGTTGACAGCCCCGACACCGGGAACGACTGCATCGTGCAGATTGGTGGCGACCTTGATGGTCTAGTCTTCTCCAACAACTACATCCAGCTTGGCGTGGCCAACAACGAGTCCATCATCCAAGTTGCGACGGGGAAGGATGTCACCAGTTGCCAGATTGTTGGCAACTACATCTACCGCCTGAACACGGCGGGCGACCTGTTGATTGATAGCGACACTTCCGACAACACAGGAGTCGTCGCACACAACCGCATCGGTCACGGCGACACCGCTTCAGAAGTCCTGATTGACGCTGATGGCGTCCGTCAGTTCGACAACCTGGGAACGGCAACGGATACGGCCTCTGGATACGTTCTGCCTGCTATCGACAGTTAGGAGGGCTAGATGTACGGCTACCAATCGGTATCAGTTAACTCTGGGGACACCTCTGGTGGCTCCGGTTCTAGCACTTCCAACAAGACATCCGGCCATGTGGTGGTCGGGGAGATTTGCTCGATTGGGGTGACCTATAACGGGTCACCCCCAGCCAGCACGGACGTTGTGATTGCTACTGCGGGGAACAATGGCCCCGCCTTGACTCTCCTGACGTTGACCAATGCGAACAGTGACGGATGGTTCCACCTTCGCCACAAAGTTGACGATGAGTCTGGGGCCGACATCACCTATGACGGCTCCAATGAGGTCTACGAGAAAGTCTGCATAGCAGACAATATCAAAGTGACCATCAGCCAAGCCAACGACGACGACTCCGTTGACGTGGTCGTTGTCTACTACGCGGGTGCCTGATGGCCATCGAGAAGCACACGATTAAAGTCAGCACCACTGGGTCATCTGGTTCTGCCACCGGCTCATTGGTCACGGCTTTGCCCTATTGTGAGTTGCTTGCGGTGCGGATGGACTTCCATGCCTCCGCGCCGGGAACCACTGACACTACTCTTTCATCTCCTGGCGGGCCGGTGTCGGTGACGTTGTTGACCGTTACCAACTCTGCCACCGACGCCTGGTTCTACCCGACGCACCAACTGGATGACAGCAGTGGGTCAGCTATCACAGGGGCTTACATCCCGGCGATTGTTCATGGGAATTTGCTTACAGAGTTAGCCGGGTGCGACGCCTTGACGGACGCCCTGGTGATGACTATCTGGGTGAGGGTCTGATGGCCTTTAGCTACACAGCAGGAAGCACGGCGGACAGGGACAGAGTCCGCCTGGAAATCGGAGACACCGACGAAAGCCGCGTCCTGTTCCAAGACGCTGAACTGGATGATTTCATCAGCCAGGAAGGCAACAGCATCCTGGGGGCGGCGGCGAGAGCTTGCGAAACCCTGGCGGTTAAATTCGCCAGGGATTTTACGTTTTCGGCTGACGGAGCGACGTTCCAAAAAGGGAACGTCACGCAGATGTTCATGGCCCAGGCGAAGCGGCTCCGGCGGCAGGCCAGGGCAACAACCACGGTGATGCCACGGCGCGTTGACGGATACAGCGTATACACGGACTCCGACGAGGTGACCGGCCTGAACATACTGGACTCCGGCACCGGGCAATACGGACGCTATTCGGACGAGGGTTAATTGCTTCAAGAGAATGATTTGGAGTACATGCGCCAGGTGACCCCGCAGGCCATGCCGGACGTGGTGGACATCCAGCGCAGGTCGTTGGTTTCTGACAAGCAGGGCGGCTACACAGAGGAGTGGGCCAACGCCTACCAGAATGTGACCGCCCGCCTTGCCTCTAAGGGTTCGTCTGAATCGGTGGAGGAGAACCGCCGGGATGTAAGAGCGGAATTCACCTTGGTGCTTCCATATAGCCAGTCCATCCTTCAGGCTGACCGGATTGTCCACACAAGTGGGACTTACGAGGTGCAGTCTGTGGATGCAGGAAAATCCTGGGCAACATCAAAGTCATGCCAGATGCGCCGATTGTAGGTCTACAACAAGCAAGATGCGTAAACACAACCTGCAAGTTGTTATTGGCGCGAGTCCGATTATCAGGGGATAGCGTTGCAGAAATAAAGTGCCGGAGATGCGGCAGGGTAAATGTCTTTCGGGTCGCACAGAGTGACGGCGATGTAGCCATTCACTTGATACCGGATGGACAGGGCGGATATATACCGCCTGACAGTTGAACAGAAACCAGCCCCAGAGGCTCTGAGAAGCCCATTAAGCGGCAAGAACGCTGGCAATGGTCTTGGTGGCCATCTATGGTGGATGGCGTCCTTGTTTGCTGGCGTGGCGAACAAGGATTTTTTTATGGCTGAATTTGACATGAATGTCGAGGTGAGGATTGACCTCGACCCACGGTGGACACAATTGCAAGACAAGTATGTGAAGGCCGTGGAGATTGCGGCCCGGCATATTGAAACCAAGGCCAAGAACAAAGTGCCGGTGGATACTGGGGCGACAAAGAACAGCATCATGGCCCGACCAGCGGAGGCGTTTGGTTCCGTTTTCGGGTCGGTGACGGCCTGGAGAATCGGCCCGACGACTGAATATGCACCCTTCTTGGAGTTTGGCACTGTCTACATGAAGGAGCGGCCTTTCTTGATTCCGGCTCTGGAATCAGAGCGGCCCAAACTGAACGAAGCCATCAAGCAGATAAACGACCAGTTGAGTTAGAACCTATGGCCAATCTAAGAGTCAACCTGGATACTGCAATCTTTAACGTCCTGAATGTTGCGGCGGTTACCAACGAGGCGACAGGCGGAGTCTTTAACGGAGTGGCCCCACAAGGCACTGAGCCGCCGTTTGTGGTGTTCTCTGCCATGTCCAAGACGGATGACTACTTCGCATATACCGAAAGAGGCGGAGAGGCCGTCTATATGGTCAAAGCCATTGACCGCTCGCCCTGGCCCAAGTCAGCCGGAGACATCGACACGCAGATTGATTCGGTGATGCAAGACGCTTCACTGAGCATTACCGGCCATTCGTTAATTTCGTGTCGCAGGGAGGAGGACATCTATCTGGCTGAAGACCTGGATGGAGTCATGTACCAGCATGTCGGAGGGCTGTACCGCATCATTGCAGACGAAAGCTGATTGTATCCATCACTGGCTGATAGAACCGTCCAATGGGCCTTTGAGTTTAGGTGTTTGCAAGAGATGTAGCGAAGAACGCTATTTCAAAAATTCAGTGTTCGCAGATATTCACCACATCACATTGGAGCGAGATAGAGATGCCGGGTACACGCAAGAAGAAACAAGACGCAGATGGAACTTCTAACGAGGTTTGGTATCTTGCGCTTCATAAATTGCATATGGTGCAGGGGCCGGGAACAAAGCCATCAAGCATCCGCTTCTATCCAGGGCAACGGTTTACCCTGGACGGAGATGAGCCGGTGGATATTGACAGCCTGCTCAGAACAGGAGCGGTCAAATTGTACGAAGAATCAGATGAGGAGTGGGCGCAAGCGCAATTAGCTGGCCGACCACAGCCCAGAAGGAGAAGAAGGAATAATGGCTAGAATCAGCGCGAAAGCGGCAGGGCTACTGGTGGATGAGTTCGATTTCAGTGGCGTGAGCAATTCCATGACGCTGAACTTTGCAGAAGCTCCTGCGGATGTGACCGCATTTGCGGACACAGACATGACTTATGTTCAGGCAAAGCCAGGATTCACATTTGATGTGAATGGCCTCTGGTCAACCGCCAGCCCCAACTATGACGGGGAGATGTTCACCGACCTGACCGCCACCAACCGGCGCGTCGGTATTTACCCAGGTGGATTATCTGATGGCATATTCGGATACGAAGGGGCGACGAATATCAGTGCCTCTCCACGAGTCAGCACCATCGGTGACGCCATCGCTTGCAACGTGACCTGGCAGGGTGCATCTGCTCCATTCCGCTCCACCATGTTGAGATACGCCACTGACAGTTCTTCAGCCAACGGAACCCAGTACACCCTGGGAACTATCGCAAACACAAACACCATTATCGGCGTCCTGCGGTTGCTGGAGATTGGCGGCTCTGGCAATAACACGCTGGATGTCAAAATCCAGTCGGACACCAGCGGGTTCAGCAGTCCAACAGACCAATTGACATTCACTCAATTGAACCAGGGAAGCGGGGCCACGTTTGAAACTAAGACGGCAACTGGGCCTGGTGGGTCGGACAATATCTGGCGGGTCGTAGTCACGATAGCAGGAGCGGGGAGCCGCTCATTCAAAATCGCTGTCGG
>CEUI01021383.1_pt1 | contig 10178 bp, 13 predicted proteins | sample 531411 | NCBI WGS metagenome assembly CEUI01 (sample SAMEA2622841, study PRJEB7988) | marine metagenome | isolation source: saline water (ENVO:00002010), including
GGTAATATAAACGGATTTTTCCAGGAATATATGAATATAGCTCAATCTCCTGATGATGCGCCATTTCAACCTAAATGGATTAAAATACATAGTTACGACTATAAACGTATACAAGGTCAGAATTGTTTAGTTAAAAATGAAGGAGAAGAAAATGAAGTTATCAAGCCCGTGGAAATCTATATGGGAGTGGACCCTGCTTCTTCTCTCAGCGCTAGGGCTGATTATTTTGTTATTGCCGCTATTGCTATTGATAATGAAAATAATAAATATGTTGTAGATATTTATAGAAGTAGAATATCTCCAGCAGAACAACCTAAGTTGATAATAGATTATTATAAAAAGTATAAACCTCGTAGAGTTAAGGTTGAGACAGTGGGGTATCAAGAAGCCTTAAGAACTGCAGTAAGAGAGCTTATGAGAGAAGATAACTTATATATTCCAGGATTAGAAGCAGGTGTCAAACCTAGAAACTCTAAATCTGAAAGATTGTTATCCTTAGTCCCCCTCTTCGCGAAAGGGACATTTTACTTTAGAGCAGAAGATACTCATGCGCAAGGCGAGTTTTTATCATATCCAAAAGGAAGACATGATGATATTATGGATGCAATTTGGACTGCTTTAGATGGGTCAAAACCTTGTAGAAAAAAAGAATTTGAACGTTTATCCGATGAAGAATGGAGAAATCCAAAGAAAACTCTTGATTGGATGACTATGTAATGCGTAAATTAAGCTGATGGCATATAACCAAAAAGACAACAAACAGGAAGATTATCAAGAGGATATTGTCCAGGAGACTCAGGACCTTTTTAAAGATTACTCATCTAAAAGAGATACTTGGGCTCAACATGCTAAAGAAGATAAAGAATTTAGATTAGGCAGACAATGGACTGCTGAACAAATGGAAACTCTAAAATCTAGAGGTCAAGCACCTATAGTTATTAATAGAGTTCACCCTGCAGTAGAATCTGCTAAAGCAATGCTTACTTCTAATAGACCTTCTTTTAGAGCTGCTCCAAGAGAAGATTCTGATAATAAGGTTGCTCAGGTTCTTAGTAACCTATTGGCTTATATGTATGATATATCAGATGGAAGGTCTGTAATAAGACAAGCTGTTGATGATTATTATGTTATGGGTGTTGGATATTTGCATATATATCAAGACCCTATGATGGATATGGGTAAAGGTGAAGTTTGTTTTCATGATATAGACCCATTAGATGTATATGTTGACCCTAACAGTCGGCATAAGCTTTTTGATGATGCGGAAAATGTTATAATATCTAAGTTATTTACTAAAGACCAAGCTGAAAAGCTTTATCCTATGTATAAAGCTAAAATTAGGAATGCTACTGGAGAAGAAGATTGGAATGCTCCTGGAACTGAAAGAGCAGATGATGGTGAAGTCACCTTCCCAGAAGATGTAGGCAGAGTAAATAATAAAGAATATATCAGAGGATATGAAAGATATTATAAGGTAGATGTAAATGAAATGAGAATATTTGAAAAGTTTTCAGGTAAAGAAGACTTATTGAATGAAGATGATTTTGAAGAATATCTAAAAAAACCAGCTTTTATGATACAGGGGCAAATAATAACAGACCCTGAGATAGCAGCTAAAATGGTTCAGCAATTGCAAATGCAGAGGCAACAAGCGATTCAACAGCAAAAAGCGCAAATGGAACAAGCTGGACTTGATTCTAGTATACATCAAACTTCAGTTCCTGAAATTGAAATGGAGCAAATGACTCATGCTGATTTAGTAGAAGAAGGTCAAATTGATGTCGTTCAAGTTACAATGTCTAGAGTAAAGCAATGTGTTATTATAGGAGATAAAAAGTTGTATTCAAGAGTACTTCCTTTAGAGAGATATCCAGTTATTCCTATAATGAATATACATACAAGAACTCCATATCCTGTATCTGATGTAAGACTTATTAAGGGTTTGCAAGAATATATAAATAAAACACGTTCTTTGATAATTGCTCACGCTACTACAAGTACTAATACTAAAATACTTGTCCCAGAAGGTAGTGTTGACATGAAAGATTTTGAAGAGAAATGGGCGCAGCCTGGAGTAGCTATACCATATGACCCTACAGATGGTCCTCCTGTAGCAGTTCAACCTACTCCGTTAGGCAATGAATTGTATACACAGGAACAAACTGCTAAAAATGATATTGACCATGCTTTAGGATTATATGAAATGATGATGGGAAATGCTCAAAATGCTCCTGATACATATAAAGCTACTATAAGTTTAGACGAATTTGGCCAAAGAAAAATGAAATCTAAACTAGCAGATGTTGAAGCTGCGTTAGTAAGACTTGGTCAAGTTGCAATACCTTTAATGCAACAATTATATAAAACAGAAAAAGTTTTTAGAGTTATCCAACCTAATAACTCAATGAGTGAATTTGTCATTAATAAGAAGTTAGTTGATGATAAAACAGGTGAAATTAAAGTTATAAATGATATTACTATAGGAAAATATGATATAATAGTAGTATCAGGCTCTACATTGCCTAGTAATAGATATGCTGAATTAGAATTCTATATGGAAGCCTATAAAGCAGGATTAGTAGATAAGATTGAAGTTCTTAAGAAAACAGAAATATTCGATATGGAAGGAGTGCTTGAAAGAACAGATATTATAGCTAAATTACAACAGCAATTACAAGGAGCTACAGAAGAAATTAAGCGACTTAAAGGCGATTTACAAACTCGCGATAGAGAAGCTGTAAACTTGAGAAAGAAAGCTGAAGTTGAGAAATTCAAAGGAGACTTAGATGGCGTTAAAAATAAAGCTAAAGCCGCTGGTACTCTTTATGAAGAAAGGCTCAATGACAGCTTATCCACTATAAAAACGCAGATTAAAGATGCTGCAAAAACCAGCTCACCCTCTTAGTGGAAAAGAGGCAGCTAAAAGGAGATAATAATGTCGCAAGATAATATACAAACAGATACCCCTCAAGAAGGAACAACTGATAAACAGTATCAATCGTTAGAAGAAGCTGTATTTCAAGAAGGTTTCTCTGATGAGGGCTCTAGTATTGCTGATGTTTTTACTACAGGCGAAGATAAAAGTACTACAGAAGCTCCTGCTCAAGGACAACCTGCTGATAGTACGGAGGTACAAACTAACGAAGTAACTACTGATAATGATACTAAAAGATATCAATATTGGCAATCTCAAGCTGATAAAATGAAATCTGAAAATGCAAGATTGCAAAATCAATTAAAAGCGCAATCACAGCAAGTACCACAACCAGTAGCGCAACCTAAAGAAGAAGTTGTTACTAAGGAAAGTTTTCCGCCTCCACCAGCTAAGCCTTTAAAACCCGCACATTTCAATAGAGAGGAAGCTTATAGCGACCCCACTAGTGATAGTGCAAAATATATGGATTCAATTGAACAATGGAGAGATGATATCACAGAATATAATAGTATTAAATCTGAATTTGAAACTTCTATAGTCCAGGAAAAAATGGATAAAATAGAAGCAAATAGGATAGCAAATGCTAAAAGATTCGAAGCTCGACAAATTGAAAAGCAACAAAAAAATGAAGTTTATCAATATGTGACAGGACATCATGGCTTGTCAAGAGATGAAGCGGTTGATTTTATCAAAACTATGAGTTCTCCTAAATCCGTCAATCTAGATAATCTTGTTTCTTTATATAGATTAAATAGTGGAGGAGCTCCTAAACAGGGTAACCCTGCACAACCTAGTCAAGATTTTCAGCAAATGAAGAATGCCCAGCAAGTACCTTCTCCTATGGGAGTTATGCCTTCTGGCCAATCAAATGCCGATAGTCGTAGTTTAGAAGACAAGATGATAGATAAAATGATAGGGGATTTTAATAGTAAAAACCCTTGGAAGTAATTTATTAATCACCCAACCGAAGCGCATATAACCAAAGCGAGTTGAGGACGGGTTAAAGGATGGAAATAAACGATGGCAAATACAACGTTTTACAGCGGGCAAGCTGGCAACGATGTCGTATCTACTAACGTCGATATTAATGATACTAGACGTAAGTTTAATTTCGGCGAACGTGTTGCAGAGTTAGCTCCACAACAAAGTCCATTCTTCGTATATTTATCGAAGGTGGCAAAAAAAGCTACTAACGACCCTGTGTTTAAGTTCTTAGAGCAAAGACATCAATGGCAAAGACGTAACTTTGAAATTAAAACAGCTGATACACTCGCAGATGGCGGTGCAATTACAGCAAATGGTACTGCAACTTTAGATGCAGGTGAAGACTTGTTGTTAACTTGCAAATATGATGAGTATGGCAGAATATCTTCTGGTGATACTTGTGATTTTATCGTACCTGGTTCAGTAATAGCAGTAAAAGCTGATGATGGTGTTGTGTATAAATTTAGAGTACATGAAGATACTACATCAACAACAGGTACAGGTACATTCTCTCAAACAAGTACTAATAAAGAAATGCATCATGAGACTGATAATGCTTTGACTACTATTGTAGCAGAAGCATTAATACCTTTACAAGATATTCCACAAGATACTGTAGTATCTGTTGGAAATAAAGGTCAAGTAATTGGCAGTGCATGGACTGAGGGAAGTGATTCTCCTATTGGTTGGGAAGACAAATTGTATGACAGAGAAGGTTATACACAAATCTTTAAAACTGGTATGAGCATTTTCTCTGGAACATCTTTAGCAACTGAATATAGAGGTATTGCTAATGAGTTTCAAAGAATCTGGCAAGATAAGTTAATGGAACACAAGATGGATATAGAACAAGCAATGTTATTTGGCGCAGGTAGTACTTTAAATGACCAATCAACATCAGCTCCTATTAGAACATCTTGGGGTATCTTAACATATAGTGAATCTTATGGTAAGGTTTATAATATGTCTTATGCTTCATCTGGCTATGATGCTTTCTTAGATGCAATGGAAGATTTCTTTGCACCTGAGTCTGGTAATAGTGGTAATAAGCTTGTCTTGGCTTCAAGAAAAGTTATTACATATTTAAATAAATTAGGTAGCGGAAGCTTCCTAAATAATTCTGTAGGCTCATCTCAATATCGATTAGATGTAGCTACTGTACCTGGTGCTTTTGGGCATACAGTGACTGTAGTTAATACTATATTCGGTAATCTACATTTTGTGGCTGAACCTTTATTAAGGGGACCATGGGAAGATTACTGTGTAGCAGTTGATATGAAAAATGTAGCATATAGACCACTTAGTGGTAATGGTGTGAGTCGAGACACCTTCATTGAAACTAACGTACAAGACAACGGTGTTGATGGAAGAATGGACCAAATCATCACTGAAGCTGGCTTGGAAATTAGTCTTCCTGAAACCCACGCAATTCTTAAGTTTTCTTAAGTAGGAGGATATTATGGCTTTAACACAAGGTTCATGGGTGAAAAGTACTTCCAATGGTTATCACAAATGGGAATGTACTGTAGCTCATACTAGCTCTGAAAATGATGCTTATACCCTCAAAACTCCTAAAGAGCTTGATGGTTCTAAGCAATGGGTTATGTCTATGTCTGCTTCAGCTACGGCTGATGGGGCTGCATTACCTTTAGACTTATGGATTGGGTATAACGATGATTTTGCATTATCTGGCAATAATACGGCAGTAACAGCGGGTAGTAATGGTGCTGAGTATAAACAAATATGTGATGATTGCGTATTAGCAGTTGATACATTGAAATATACTTTTATTATGGACCCTAAATTGCCTGTTGCTGATGTGGTTACAGTTGCAGCTATTGCAAATGGTTATAAGGTAAGGACTCCTATAGCTCCTTATTATGCTTTTAATCTAGATGGTGGAGGTACTTTAAATAATAGTATCACTACTACTTGGACACTTTTCCAAAAAATACATGGAGAAAATGAAGGCATAAGTGGAACTGATATAGGCGGTGATGGAACTACTGGTGTAGGACCTGACCCATCATAATAAGTGGTTAGTTTATTAATCGTGGAGGGGCTTCGGCCCCTTCACATAAATTTAGGAGAAAAGAATGGCGGGTAGTGTAAGTAATTGGACAGATTTGGGCAAAAATACCACAGACCCTAGCTTAAATGAAAATATTAGTATTGTTGCAAATGACGGTATTAATACTCATGTAAGACATGAATGTCATGCATTTTTAGATGATACAGATAAGATAGTAACAGATTCATTTGATTGGGCGATAGATACAGACTTCACAGTCGTTTTAAATGGTGGCTTTCAAGAGTTGAATGGCGACCCAGGTAATATAGATTGTGATATAGAAGGTTCTGTTGATGGCACAAATTATTTTAAACTAAAAGATTTAGTTACATGGGATGCTGGAACCCAAACTATAGGTGCGGGTATATATAGTATTGAAGATAATGGTAAAATGCCTTATATGAGATTAGCTATGACACCACAAAGTGATGTAGATAATATAAATAAGCCTGTAAAAATTAACATCTTTATGCATACTGTATAATGGCAACAGCAACTTTAGCAAGTAATATAGGGGGGATGGCAGGAAAATGGCTTCCTTATTATTTTAAGCCTTTTTTATTAGGTAGATATAGCGATGGCCAAGGGTCTACTGATGGAGGCACATATATTACGCAAACAACTGGAACTTCCAATGAAGCGCTAAGAGGGTCGTGTACAAGTGATTTTAATTGTGCTTATTATTATACTATAACTTTTTCTAGTACAAGTAAATTTCAAGTTAAAAAATATGATTTAAATGATAATTTAATAGACACTATATGCGCAAGTGCTACTTCGGGAGATGGAAGATATTGGGATATGGTTAGCGCTTTGGCTAGTGATAAAAACCATTATACTATTGATATAGGCGTTAATATTTATATTCCTGTTGCTAATGCATTTGATTTAGGTGATGTATACAAAATTACTTTGCCAACATTTGAGCAAATGCAAACAAGAAAAATTTATCATGGAGGCTATTCAGCGTTTTTAAGAATGCCTTGGACTGAAAATACGGCAACTAATTCAGATATCCTTCCATCTAATTTAGATAATAAAACTATAAGCATGGTTTTTAATCCTCCTCTTGGAATGGTTAGTACAATAGAAGGCTATGGTTTAGCTTTATGCGCAAGTGATGAAGATAGTGGAGGTAATAGTGCGGTAAGTGCAAATTTAACTTTAAGTGTTAACGAATCAGCTTCTAATGCTATTGCTGCTGATACTGGAACCGCGTATACTTGGGCATCTGGAGAAGAATGGGCGTTAAGCACTACATTAGCTAGTGATTTAGACCCAACTCATGATACTAGCGAAGATTTTCCAGCAGTTGGTATAGCTCCTGCTGGCGATACTGTAGCTGCAAGTGCAACTACAGGTGAATTACAAGGACTTCCTTTAACATGCTCTCTTAAAGGAGGATATCAAAAAATTAGACTTAGCTACGAAAGTGGCTCAGGAAGTACAAGAATTACGGCCTATAACCAATTTTGGCCTATAATTTTATTAATACATTAAAAGAGGAGTAATATAAAATGAGTAAAAAAACAGTAACGCATATTAATTTGGTTGGTGGTAGTTCAGCTCCATCTAAACCTAAAAAAAGAAAAAAAAGGATAAGTGGTGGCAGAGGTGTTAAATCTAGTGGAAGAGCTGTTGCTTTAAAAACAAGAGGTACTAGTAGGAATCCTAGATAATGGCTAAAAAATTAGCTAATAGGTTTTCAGATAGTTTTGGTAATCCCTGGCATGGACAAGTGAAGCCTGATGCCAGAAGGAAATTAAATACTGATAAAAGTAAAAATAAAAAAGGCAAATAATGGCTAATCTAAATGATAGATTAAATGAGTTAATAGGAAGTGATTATACTAATATAGCTTCTTTAAGTTATTTTGACTTATTTAATGCAGCAGTTAATGAAGTAGCAGATATGCTTCCTAATGAAGTATTGTTAAAATATGCATCTAATCCAGTAGATTTAAGTAATAGTCCTACTACCTGGACCTCTGTAGAAGGAGCTAAGGTTCTTTTGGTTACGAGGGTTGATTCAACAGGTATTGATAGAGAATGCAGAGCAGTATCTATACAAGACTTTGGAAGAGCAAAAGATAGTAATAGCTTATATTACGCTACTGAGCATTCCCCTGTATATTGTTTAACAACAGATGCTGGAGCTACAGCTTTAGAAATAGCCCCAATAACTACTGGTAGTGAAACAGCTAAGATTTATCACTATACATATTCTAGGATATCTAATTTAGCTGTAGCAACTATTGATTATTTTCCTCCTGAATTAGAACAAGCAGTTGTATTAAAGGCAGCTGCAAATATACTGCAAACTTATATAAGCGATTTTATTCAAGATGAAGAGGATAATGAAATGTTAACAATGTTGCAAACTCAAGTGCAAACATTAGGAGCTATGTTTCAAGTTGAAATGAGTAGATATACAGAGCAAGATAAACAGCCTAGAGGAGAATAATGAAGACTAAAGAAATGATAGAATTAGTACAGCAGCATCATCCTCATTTAGGAGAGGTAGAAGCTATTAAACTTTTAAATAGAGCTAAAGATGATTTTTGTGCTAGAACAGAAATAATCAAAGATAGTTATACTGCTTCGACTGTAGCTAATCAAAGATACTATAAATTAGATACTAAAATAATTAAAATACAAAGTATTTGGCTTAATGATGTAGAGATGCCTATGCTATTAGGTAAACCTATTATTGATGATGATACTGCGGAGACTGGATAATGGCAACTAAAAAACAAAGAGCATGGTATGTAGATAAATTATTAAAAATAGGAATAGTTGAAAAGGCTACTAATGCTGTAACTAGAGATGGTTATACATCCCATTGGCAATCTATATCTGAAGCTAAAGATTTAAGAATCTATGCTATATCTAGAGATGCAGATTTATCTGTAGATGCTATGACTGCTACATGGTCACAAATTCCTGAGCAATTTCATGATATTATAATTAATAAAGTAATTTCTATGGGATATAAAGAACCTAGAAATATGCAAATAGATGTTGCTCAATATTTTGATATGGAATATGAAAAAGGAATAAAAGAAGCTAAAAAATATTCTAAAGGATATTATAAGACTCATACATTTGTTAAACCGCAAGACTTTTAGGAGAATATATGACTACTTGGACAAGAGAATTATCAACAGGAACAAGCACAACTACAGCTGCATCATTAACTATAGGTGATGTGAAGTTAGATGGAACCAGCAATATAGGACATGTTAATGATACTGATTTAATGTCTTTGTCTAGTGGAGCGTTAACTGTTAAAGGAACTTTGACTATTGGTATTGATGATGCAGGACATGATGTTAAGTTTTTTGGAGATACTGCAAGTAATTATATGCTATGGGATACAAGTGAGGATAGATTGCATATTGTAGGAACAGATGCATCAAACAATATGATGAGAATTGAATCGACAGATGCAACTGCTGATAATTCTCCAGATATAGACTTTTATAGAAATAGTGCTTCTCCTGCTGATAATGACTATTTAGGTGTTTTGAAATTTTCTGGAAATGATTCTGCAGGAAATAAACATGAATATTGCAAAATAATTGGAAGAGCGGTAGATATTACATCTGGTAGTGAAGAGTCTTTACTTTATTTCTCCGTAACAGAATATGATGGTCAAAATACAAATGGACTAACTATTCAAGGAAGCAGTTCTGTTGATGGAAAAGTTGATGTAACTATACCTAATGGAGGTTTAGCAGTTGGCTCAAATAGTTCAAAACAGGGAACTTTAAGTTTATGGGATGGCTCTGGAGGAAATACTCCTGGATATTTAGTTTTATATTCTCCAAATGGAACAGCTAATTATATATTTTGTGAAGATGATGGAACATTAAAAAGACATACATCAGCTCCAACAGCAAATAGTGATGGAAGTGAAATAGGCGGTCAGTCATAATGACTATAAAAGAAAGAATTGAAAACTTGACTAAGCAACAAGAAAAGGCAAGAGAAGTTTTTATTAAATGTCAAGGTGCTATTGAAGTACTAACAGAGATATTAAATGAAAAGAAAAAGTAATGGATTATTTGACTATATTAGAACAATATGGGATACCGTTAGTTGTAGCAATAGCTTTTTGGTTTTTTATCCAAAAGCAAAACAAATATATACAAGATGAACTTTCTAAAGAAATGCGAGAAAGTTTTGG
>CEUI01008187.1_pt1 | contig 10167 bp, 9 predicted proteins | sample 531411 | NCBI WGS metagenome assembly CEUI01 (sample SAMEA2622841, study PRJEB7988) | marine metagenome | isolation source: saline water (ENVO:00002010), including
CGGCTCTCATTCACAATATATAAAAGGAGACCCATAAAAATCGTACAGACCACAGTTGCGACAACCGAAGTCCAAACGACTGCCGAAAGGTAGTTGGTTTTTACTTTCTTGGCGGGCGGCGAGACATCAATAATCTCAGGCTCGTACATAGAATTACGAGCGTCTTCTTGCATTTTTCTGTAAAAATCCCTTTCCCTACTCATAAAGTAAATAGTTTGCGAAAGGGGTATTTGTTATACAATGATCAAACGGTTAGAGTTCATCAGTGCGTCTATTACTTCTGTACTATTCTTTTTATATACCTTTGAAAGCGAGCTATCTGCCCAATCTTTACCAAAACTTCTGATTGTTTTGCTCTGATCGCAGTCATCTATTTCATAGTCAGGAGTTAGTTGAGGCACTGACTTGTTGAGGTCTCTTGGGTGGTTAGGGTTTGTATCTAATTGTTTTTTCTGAATATCACCCCTGTCTAGGTATTTGTCCCAAACAGCCATGGCATAATCTGAGACCATCACTCTGTCTGGCATCAGTCCACCACCATTCTTTGTGGACCACTCAAGAGCAACCTCATACAGTAGAGGACCCCAACCACGCTCAACATATGCTCCAAGAATAACATACCCTCCGTGACAGGGCCCTTCATAATCATCATCGGTTTTCTCAATCGTAACATGACCATGAGGATAGCCGGTCTTTATCACCTTTCTATCTTTACGAATTGTAGAATCATCGCTGGACAATTCAGAATACTGTTGAGTCTCGGGATCTTCTATTCGGACATATTTAAAAATTATGCGACCGGACGTAACTAGGATAGTAACCCCAACATCTTCTGGTAGTGCATCAAGTTTTTTTTGTATACGGGGATCAACACCTTCCTTCAAAAACTTGCGCCACTCTGTTAGTAATTTTTTCATTCTATGTTGTCCCAAAATTTTGTGGCTCGGTCGTCATAAAACTCGCAGGTGTTAGTCCAGTTGGTATTATTGTCTATGACCTCTTTGATGTAGGCCAAACTATCAGGGTCATCAATCACATAACTAAACACTAGGTAGTCTCTGCCTTCTTTGGGTTTTTCCGATGTGTCGGTAGTCAATCCCAGCGGAGCCACGGAACCAACTTCTTCTCGGGAGATTTCGCCACGGGTGTCGTAGTATTTTCCGTTGCGATATATAGCCACATGGTAAAGATCAAACTCTTCCGAGGGGTCGCCTGAATCTAGCTCTGGGTCTGAGTCCACCACGAGAACAACTTCTGTGCCTTTTATCCCACGGTTGATTGCCTCTTGTAGAAGAGCAACGGCTAGTGTTCCACAGTTTCCGTATAGTTCAGGATCAAGGCTTTCCTCTTCCTTCAAAAACTTCCGCCACTCTGTTAGTAGTTTTTTCATTTTTTCTTTTTTTCCACGATTTCTATAGACTGAGGAACCAGCCTGTCGTCTGGACTATCTTCATCTCCATCCCAGAAGAAGATGTTTTTGTAATCCTCGGGGTTAGGCCACTCTGGGCTTATCTCATAATCATAGACAGGTCTGATGGCTGGATCTTGAACTTGTAAAATCACAGGATCTTTCAAAGATTTGTCCCAGCCGCCTTTTTGGGCATAAGATTCAGCCGCACCAAGTGTTCCAAAGAAGTAAGCCCCCAGTCCAATATCTCCCCACTCAGGCCAAAAGCCCTCATCCATAATTGTAGCAGCAGTTTCACGGTCAGTAACGTGGTAGTAAGTTCCACCCGAACCTTCTTTCAAAAACTTCCGCCACTCTGTTAGTAGTTTTTTCATTATCAACCCAAGCCTCCGATTTCATCATTGGTTACTAGGTGCTTTATTATTTGAAATGCCATTGCAGCCGGAATGACTGAGCCGCCGGGCAACATCGTCGCCATTAACGTGTTCTGTGCTGCATCTTTCCATTCCTGGCTCTCTTCTTCTGTTAATTCCTCTCCTTTTTTCCATTTATCTAGCGCAACAACAAATGGCTTACTGCTCGGTGTTTTACTCTTGACTACTTTCGTAAATTTTAAAATTAAAGATTTGAGTTCATCAAAATGCTTTCTAATCCAATCTGTGATTTTACCTTCACGGAGTGCTTGTTCGTATCCTTCTACAAGTAAAACTTGTTGTTCATACTTCCGCCACTCTGTTAGGAGGTCTTTCATTTTTTCTTCCCTGGGTATCTTTCCCAGTCTTCTCGTTCTGAATATGGTATTCGTGGCTGTGGGTCGTATCCCCACTCTAGCCAGGAGTTGCCGTCAGTGAAAATATCTCGGGCAGTTACTGATTTCTTTATAATGTCGTATTCGCCGTTAAGCGCACTCTCGCCGTGATCTTTAGCATACTGTCTTACAGTCGTAACCCAGTCACCACGATTAATGCCTCGTATACCTTTTGGAACGGCTCGGTAAACTGTGAGTTGTTTGTCCCGTCGTCCGTGGGCTTTGCGGAGAATATTATAAGCCTCGGAGTCTAAGAAACGGTCGCCAGTCCCATACCAACTCATACCATTGGGTCCGTAGACATCATCTGGATATATACCGTTGGCTGCGATGTTCCATAGAGGAGCACCATCTTCCGCCATTGGGGCAGAGTGCTCGCCCTTGTAGTCTTCTTCTTTTAGAAACTTCCGCCATTCTGTTAGTAGTTTTTTCATCGCCTTACAAACCTCAAATCACCATCGGTATTGGCTATCTGGCTTGGTTTGGCTTCAAAGTCTTCACCAACATAGCGATATTCCCCTGGGTTGTCTGCCTCTTGTATATCGTCTTCATCTACAAACGCATAAACTACATAGAAGTCCTCGTCATTATAAATTGCCGAAGTAACAGCGTGGTCGCCAGCAAATTTGCGGGACAAAGTTACATAATCATTATTCCTAATAACTTTTGTGAAAGCAGGTTGTGCTCGGAAGATTTTTACCTTCTTTCCCTCTTTCAAAAACTTCCGCCACTCTGTTAGTAGTTGTTTCATCTTGTCTTTTCAACCTCAAGAACTTTTATTCTCTTAGGATCAAACATAATCCAATTCTCGTCTAACTGAATACTGTCAAAGCCTTCGTCTTCAATTTGCTGTAGATAGAGCTTGTCATACTCATCCCAGCCAGCAGTCTTGTCAACGGTCAGTTCAACTTTCATTATATATTTAGATGACAGTGCTCCACTCTCACCTCTAAGAATTTTATCTTTATCTTCCGAAAACCACATGACACCTTGAGCGCCGAAGTCACGGCTGAACTTTCTGATAGGAACGTTGCTGCCATGATATGCAATAATAGTCTGTGATCCCAATACTTCAATGGATTCTAATTTCGCTTTTTTTACTTTTATTTCCCCGGTTTCATCAATGTTTCCGCTGATTACATCTTCCGGAAAATACTCATAAGTCAATAAAGCATCTTGCTTGTCGGTCATATCTGTGTAATAGTCTTTTACGAAATCCTTGGTTGTTCCAAGATAGATTCCGCCAGATGGGCTTTCAACTGCTCCAACTTCAGCACTATACTCTAAGTCAGGGTTCTGAAGACTGAATAGTTTGCCGCCCTCAGTAGCAACAATCTTGTATCCTTTTCTAGACTCTTTTTGTTCTAGTAGAAATTTTCGCCAGCTAGAGGTTTTCATCTTTTGCCTCCTGGGTATCTAATCATGGCTTCTCGGCTCCGATAGTCCTTGTTGCGACCAAGATTAGATTTGAATCCAAATCCTTTGTAGAATTTTTTGAGCTTCGGAACGCTGCCACCAAAATCTTTAGACGGAGTTAGAGCTATAATATAATCATTTTCATCAGCCCAGTCTATGATTTTATTCATGGCTTTTGTCCCAAGTCCGGAACCTCTTTTTTCTTTCGGAACAACGATAGAGTCAAGATTTACAATTGATTTAGAATATTCGTCACCTGGGGTTCCGGAAGACATCCAAAGATCAATCTCGTATTCATCACTTATGGATTTTGCAAACGGTGACACGACTGCGCTGAGAGCTTGTTTACGATCCCTGTAAGACTCTTTTTCAGATAGGAATTTACGCCATTCGGTTAGTAAACTTTTCACCACTCTTCCTCTTCGTCTTCGTCGTCATACTCTGGCTCTTCAAAAGAACCAAAGCCTTGATCACGCTTTGTTTCGTAGTAAATTTCAGCCTCTTCTGGGGTGCCGGTAGCAAAGTCTGACTCGTCAACACTATACTCCTCTAGTCCCATCTCTTGTGCGTTCATTAGAATATTATACTCTTGCAAGAATGAAGCTGGGATTCTGCCCTTATACCCATATATTCCAACTTCACGGGACAAAGAAAAACTGTCAACATCTAAATCACGACGTTGGCGGTCTCTAAAACTTGAACAAATATAATCATAACACCCTGTGTCGCCAGAAGTAATATCAACATCGTAATCAGGAATCATCAACGCTTTGTCTGGAATTCTCAAAGCTACAACCATGGGATCGCCGCCTACTTTGCGAGAAGTGTGGAATGCGTGATGTAGCGCCTCATCAAAACGGGAAGAAAAGAATACTGCATCAGGATGAGATATTCCTTCGTAGTTTGTTTCTTTCTCGCCAGGAACAAGTCCAAACTTTAAAAGCCCTGGGATATAATCAGTGGTTGTTCCGTGGTACACAATATTTGGAATCTTTCCTCTTAGTGCCCAGCGGGATAACTGCTCATCACCGGCTTCAGTTGGCATATATGTTACACCAGAAGCTCCCAACTCTTTGACTACTTTTTTGACAAGGATGGATGATTTTGGATCCAAAAAGAATGAGCCAACTTTCTCAAGGTGGAGATAGTTTGGACGGCTCCAATTTAATCCACCAACCAGCACGTCGCTACGCTCGGCAGAGTCTAGTATCTGCTTGAGATCATGAACTTCATCCCAATCTTGTTCTACATCCAGTGCTTGATTTATTTCTTCTTTTGTCTCTTCGTCCACTTCATCCTGAAGACGCCAGATGTTTTGGCGGTAAGCTACAATGTTACTGCCTTCTGGGTCGCCCTTGACAAACATCTCAGAGATAATTTTATTCTCGCTAAGGGTTTCTTCATCAAGCGCCTCTAAAATAACATCTTTATACTTTGGAGACATCTCGTCGTGACCAGGGACATCCGCAAGATCAACAAGTTTGTGTTCTGTGTGTTCAAAACTTAATTTAATGTCAGATTCAGGCATCTCTGCTTTATAAAATGTTTCGTCACCAATGCTGTAGAGTTTTACAGGATTTTTGATTCTTAAGTTTGTTTCCTCAAAAACCTCTCTTACTAGACCTTCTTCAAGTGTCTCGCCCTCTACAAGGTGACCACCAGGCAAATCCCAGTGTCCAGGGAAGTTTTCCATTTCTTCGCAGCGTTTGATAAGCAAAATCTGATCACCAGAATACAATACAGCCTTGGCAACCTCTTTCACATCAGGTTTCTCATCGGATATTGATATTTCTATCTGCTCCATGATCATATTCTTAAGGAGCGACTTAACATCTTTAGATTCATTTTTTGATTCACGATCAAGCTTGTACCCTTGTATCTCTAATTCCTTCTCAATAGCGGCGGCTTGTTTGGGAGTAACATCGTATTCTGAATCGTTTCTGATATCTTCTAGCATCTTGGCTACATGATCTCTAATCTTTTTGCTTGCTGGAACTCCAAGTTCTTTTCTGGTAAGAGCTTTCCATAAAAGATCAGCAGCAAAATTCTTCCAAGTCATTTCGCCAGCATATGCTGGATAATTATCAAGAACCTTTATCACAATATCATCAGGCACTGTGTTGCTCAGGATGAAACTATCAACAACGTCAGGTATGAAAATATTACCCTCTTCCTTAAGTTTTTTCAAACTACCAAGAATGTCATATAAAGACTCTTCTGGCAGGCTCGGGGCGTGAATCATGTCTGCTAAAAACTCTGCCGAGTCTGTTCGCAACTTGCCGTCCTCGTCATACAATTCGTCCAAAAGTGAGACAGCGGGGGTGCTGGGGTTTAAGAGTGCTGCCTTGGCAAGTGAATAATCTCCCCAAGTGCCCATTGACTTATGGTATGACCCGACCTGCTTCTTGAGAACATCTTGTGGCATGTTTGGGTTCATCATTGCTTTTTTGAGAACCTCTGGTGAATAGCCCGCTGCACCCTCAGAGACGGCTCTCAAAAACTCAGGAGTAGCTTTCTTTGGATTAGAAAGCATGTGCATTACCACATATTTATCACTGTATTCTTTATTTACCTTGTTCAACAATTCCTTACTAGCGGCATCAAATATCTCTTGAGGAACGTTAGGGTGGGCAAGTATATGCTGTAATATACTGGTTGAAACAAAAGTCTCTTTTCCGGTTTCGGAAACCTTCTTTACAAAGTCATATATTTTTTGTATATGAGGAGTTTCCAAACTCATATTTTTTTGCACAGCATAATCTAAGATATCTAATTTATCATGAATATCAAATTTTGCGCCGGAATCGGGATCTGCGTCAATGTCTGATCCGAACTCCATAACTGACACAAGTGCTCTTTCAACCTTGTCGGCTGGAGCGCCAGGTGAAACTAAAATTCTAAATGCTGATGTTGTTGGGAGTGAATAAATACTATTGTCTATAGTGGCGACGTGATCTAATCCGCCCTTATGCGTAAAGAACCCCTGAGATGCTTCATTCTTGTGGATGATCCCGGCCGAGTTAACATCAATAACAGCGTCATATCCAAGGGCTCGTAAAATACCATTAGACAAAAGGGTAACCTTTTTGTCAGTTGCTATCTCTAATGCCTTAGCCGCTGCCTGAACGTAATCATATACTTTTTCAGACTCTGTGTCTCCGCCGTAATTACGAAAAGAAACCTTGGACAACGTTTCAACGTGTTTAGGATCTTCTAACCAAAACTCGGGAGAAACAAATGATACTCTATCACCCTCCCTAGTGTTAGCCATCATCAGCTTAAGAGAAGCCTTTGACCCAGGAGGTCCAGCAGGCATCTCGTAAACTGGAAATGTATCTTGTGCAAATGCTGGGTATTTTCTGGCAATAGCAGCGTTCATTTCTTCTCTTGACGGGATGTCGCCTGTCATAGCATCATCTCCGAGCCAGAGAACTTTAGCGCCGTCTTTGATTTTCAACAGTTGTGCATATGGTCTTTTGCTGCCAAAGATCTTATTTTTGGAAGCGCGATCAACAATATTCTTTGTCCAATGCCAGCCGTAAATACCAGCAGGAGTATTGTATTTAGTCCCTGGGTTGATGCCTACCTTTTGCACATCTGTGAAACTTACTAAAAAATTAGGGTCTCCAATCGCATTCATGATAGCGTCCCGATCAGGATTGGAACTTATTTTAAGCTCTTCTTCTAGAACCTCTTTGATGAGGCTCCTTATTAGGCTGACAGTTTTAGACTCATTCTTTCCTGGGAGGTTTTTGTACTGTGGGTCATCCTTGGACAGGAGTGGCTGCTTTGTTTCAAATTCTTTGACTATTATGTCCCATTGTTTTTGGACCAATTTCTCAATTACATCAACGTGTTCGTCAAAGTAAGTAAGGAACGTCATGTTCTGTAGGATTTGTTTTTCGCTAGTACTAGGCTCAAAAGCAATAACAACTGCACCCATGGCTTTATAGGTCGGAGCGTTACCACTATATTGCGGGCTCGCAAATGTCTCTGGGTACAGATAGAATTTTATTGAATCTAGCGCATTAAGAGCGGGGGTTACGTCTTCTTTTTCTTTTTCCGGAAGTCCAGCCATGGGAAGCTCTAATTGCTTGTGGGCAGCTTGAGCAGCATCCATAATCTCATCTGATAGAGAATTGATCATAGGCTTGGAGTGTACAGGAGCTAGTTGTACCCCTCTCTTACGCAAGTAGATTGTTGACTTCATATTCTCCCAGTCACGAAGACTCCAGCCGAAAACATCTGCCATTGTTGGAGACTGTGCATATTCAAGTGGTTTTTCTGAGTTACCAGAAGCATCTTTACGGGGCCCTGGGACTGGATAATTGTCTAGCTCAAAGAAAGCTGCGACTGTCAATACACCGGCTCTTGTAAGAGGGGCATCTACTTTAAAGTTCTTTAGTTGTTTGCCAGCGATGATTTCTTCTTCTTCGTCAGTTGTGTCCAGAAGCTCTCCATAAGGAGTCTCTTGCATCCAGCCATCTTCCATCATAGAGTTGATAATGGCTTCCTTGACTTCATCATAAGACTCAACGACATTGGAAACATCTTCTATGAGTTCTCGGGCTCCATCAAGTTGTAATCCCCATGATTCTATCTTTCCGAAAATACGCAATATAGCCTTACCAGTGACACTGCGTTGAATGCCAGCATCCCAATCTTCTATGTGAGCATCAGGTACATACCACTCGCTATCTTCGTAAGCAGCCTCGGCTAAGCTGGCTAAAGTTCTTAGGGGCTCCAAGCGATTGAGAGCCTGAAAGGCTTCTTTTTCGTCTTTGGCTCCAACCATTGGGGCTTTTATCATCCCCTCTTCAAGGTAAAAATCAAACTCAAAGTCAATAGACACATTGACTTCTGGCATCTCATTCCATTCGTCCCAGTCAACACTTATATTTGACCTAACATCTTGGTGATCTAAATATGAATGCTCTAGGTCTAGAATTGCATTCCTGGCTTCATCAACAATTTGTTCAATCCGATCTTCGCCAACAAAATCAATATCATCTTCGTCACCAGATACATCAACTGAATCAGAAGGTCCATACATCTCTAGTGCATCGGAGAGTTCTATGTTTTCCATGCCGATCAAATTATTAAACATGGTGTGTTCAGAACTGTCAGAATATGAACCACCTCTGCGAACAAAGTCTCCAAGCCATAACTTCTCGGAGAAGACGGGATGGCTCTTCTGAATATCTCTTGCCCAGGCAATAACAGTATTCAAGAAACCAGGGACAGGCTTACCATAGATCCGAGTCTCAGGCACGAGTAGTGCTAGCGGTTTGCCTTGGGTTGCTAGTTTTGGATTATCTAAGCGACGAAGGCGAACACGAGCGATGGGCCTGATACCAGAAACGCCACGGTCGCGATCTGCAAATAATTCATGGTCGTCAAGATGTTCCTCTGCTTTTTTATAATCGTCGCCATCAATAAGATAAGCGATAGCACCGGCACGCATAGCATCAGCAATTGCACACTTGAAATAATCATGACCCTCTGAGTGGCATGATGTGATTCCTTCTTGTCCAAAGTCTGACATTCTCAGAACGTCTACTGGATGCTGAGAAATCACAACAGCATATTTGGTATCTAATACGTCCGGATTGCCGAGGAAGTTTGCTTGGAACTTGTTCCACCACTTTTGAACTTTTTCAGGAAGCTCTTTGCCAATGGTTTTTCCAAGTCTTGTTTTTCTTTCCCTTTTTCCGACACGGGTTTCAATTTCTTGAGTTGCGGTGCCGTCTTCAAGGTTGACTTGAATGCCCTTGGCTGCCAAAGGCGTGACAATATAATCGTAAAAATTCTGGATTTCTTCATTATCGGAAGCCATCATAGGAATCAAGACACGCTCTTTGCCGCCAAAGACAGGAGACATTTCCGACTGTTCTAAATCTTTGGCAGCGTCTACGACATAATCGTAAACCTCTGAACTAATCTCATCTAACCTACGGAATGGTTCTCTCTGGTCAGCTAAATACTGATTCCAGCTATGGAGCAAATCTTTCATTAATGTTCCTCACGCCTTTAAAACGACCTTCAATAAATAGGCATCAGAATCAATAAAGGCGGCATTGTCTTTACGGTCGCTGAATACATCGGCTGGCATCTCCCCAATGTCTTTATAACCGGACGTGTCCATGAGTCGGACTTCTACGTCATAAGCCAGCAACGCTTTCACCAACTTCATGGCTTTTTTCTGGGCGTCAGCATCCAACCCCAACAAGACTGGTGTGTCGTTTTTTACGATCTTCCGAAAGAGTCGGCTGTCTTCTCGTAGGGTTGAGCCGAGCAGCGGAATGCTGTTCTCGCCAGCCACAATAGCGTCAAAAACACCCTCAACCAAAGTGACCTCTCGTTCCCAGTCAATCAGCAGTTCGTTGAAGATGATGTCTTTGTTGCCGGGTCCGTTGAGATACGGAGGCCAGACATTAGGATCATATGTGCGGGACGTGAAAAAGTTACAGTAGCCGTCTTCGTCAAATGATGGGAGAATAATTCTATTTTTGTATTCCCCGGAAGCGCAGTAGCC
>CEUI01028443.1_pt1 | contig 10155 bp, 13 predicted proteins | sample 531411 | NCBI WGS metagenome assembly CEUI01 (sample SAMEA2622841, study PRJEB7988) | marine metagenome | isolation source: saline water (ENVO:00002010), including
ACAGAATCGTTAACTTTTTCTTCTAACATTGCTAATTTACCCCCATGCTTGACTATAGTTCTAAGAACCCAAGCAATAAGAGGTAATGCGACCATGCCAAAAAATTGTGCAATTTCTTTTACTAATTCCCATGTATTTTCCATAGCGATCACCTCTAAAAAAAATAAGGGGAGGGAAACCCCTCCCCTTGTTAAACCCTAAGTAAAAATTACATTCCAGTAATAGGTTTGTAATTATAAAAGTCAGGTCTAGCCGAAGTCTTAACTGATGTCCAAGGATTCAAGTTAACAAAGTTAGACTTGATTACCAAGCGACCCGGAATCTTTCTAAGTCCAGTTTCGCCTGAAGCCAAACCGTCATCAGAATTAACATCCGCAGTTCCGACATAGCCGTTTGCGGCTGAGTCGGTAAAGTAGGCACGGCCACCAGTACCATTTCTACTTGCTCCACCGGGAGCGTACATAGCGCTATTTTCTGCGCCACCGGCATTACTTAATCTACTTAAGCTATCAGGAGAAGCTGCAAGAGTTCCACCAGAGTTTAACCAGTTAATTCTCATGTTAGTGATTTTAGCACCACTATCAAGAGTACCAGTCCAGCTAAATCTGTTTTCTCTCCAAGCTGTAAGTAATTTAGCGCCGAACGCACCATAGAACTGAGCAATAGAATTTACAGTATTGCCTCGACCCATAGTGAGTAGCTGAGTTTTTGATACGCCAGAAAGAGTAGCGGAAGATCTAGCAATAACATAATTGCCTGCTTCACTGTAAGCAAAAGTACCAGCGGACAAAGCTTTCTGTACATTGTAGATTCCACTAGCTGTAACACTTGGTAGAGTGTTAGAATCTGGCGCTACTGCTACGCCATCTAAAAGAGTTAACGCTTTAGTGATAACACTACCAGTGTCATCATTGTTTAGAATTGTGCCGCCTTGAGTTTGTGCATTACCATAAGGGTAAATGTGATGTCCACTTGGAACTGCCATGATATATGACTCCTATACGAAAAAATTAATATGTTCCCACAGTTATCCGTATAATAATCCAATTCCTATTATATAGTACACAAATTGCCAAGTATTTTATACGATTTTATTCTAATTCCGTATATATTTGATTTATAAAAAATATCGTAATGGTCTTGGCTTAATATAGGGGAACAGCTAACAACAGGTATCTCTATATTGTCTTCTATGCTTTTACAGCATATTATATTGTCTATAATATCATCAACCATTGTTCCTGTGCCTATAACTATTTCTGAAGAAGAGTTAGATTTTAGAGAGTAACATAGATCCATAACAAAAGCCCAATCAGAAACTCTATATTCTATTACAGGTCGTATAGAAATATTATATTCACTACATGCGGATGAGCAAGCCTTAAAATCTTTTCTAATGCTAGCTAAATTGGCTGCCTCAAGATCATTTCTATTAATAACCAAGTCAATGCTTTTTGCTCCACGCCTCCTAGCTAATATTATATCATGTATTCTGACATTAGTGTCGGACAGACCATAAGGATAATCAACTATGGCAGAGAACGTAAGATGCTCTTTAATTAAAGATTCGTCAATTCTAGAAAGAAGTCCTGAAGGAGTACAGATAGTGTCTACCCTACTATTAGCCGAGTCAAATATGCATTCTAACACAGAGCTATAGTCAGCCTCGTTGCAAAGAACCTCTAACTTCATTAGTTATTGCCCCTCAAAAACCGCAAGGGCGCTATTTACAGCTCTTCTTGCAGTCTCCCTGCTGTAACCATTTTTTGCACCTATTTCTACCATTGTCATCCTATCCAAATATCTTTGCTTTAAAATATTTTTTTGGTCTTCATTTAAGTCTGATAGCAACACATCTATATTTTCTTTAGGCGTGTGACAAATATCAAAAGGTATTCCGTTTTTTTCTCTTCGCCTTACTCTTAACTGATTCATCATCGCATAGTTAAGTTGCTGATAAAGAAAAGTAGTAAATTTGACACCTCTATCCTCATCAAAAGATTTTAGGCATTTCCACAAAATTTCTAACCTCAGAGATGATATATCATCTGGGTCTACACTCTTATAATATTTTGCGCAAACAGAATCCATAATTTTTTTATAATCAATATTTTCTAAAGCATCGTTTAAGTCTCTAGATTTCAATTTAAGTTGCTTCTTCATTTGTGCTCCTCAATATAGTTCCACCAATTTTATCACGTAAGTTTTCAAATTTATTTAAATCATGCAAATATTCATCATTTAGGGTATCTGACATGATGTATTCTATTTCTGCTGTGGGGCTAATAAATATTGCCCAATAAGGCTTTTCTGAAACTTGGCTTTTTACCATTTCTATAGTCTCTTCAACCTCTAAGATTATATCATCTCTACCTGCTATTGTATCTTCTATATTTAGTTTTACAAGGGTAGAATTGAAAAGTTTTCCAATTCCTATAAACATTGTATATCTTGATAAAACTTTTATCGACTCCACACCGTCTACTTCTTCAATGTTTTTTACCATACTATTAGTAATATCAAAAGAAGTATAACAAAACCAACAGTCCCATCTATTTGATGGTTTTAACATTGATTCTGCGGCGAATAAACCATAAGGCGTGTAAAGAACTTTTGGTTGTACGGGTTCTATAGGAGAATATTTTAGCACAGTTTCCATCATTTCTATTTCTTCTTCTGTGAGCTGAGATTCTAAAATAGAAATTGGATCTTCAGTTAATATTTCATCAACTATAGCGTTCCAGCTTTCCCAAGCTATCGTGGCTTTTCTAGACATTGTTTAGCCTCCACGTTTGTTATATTTTTTGAATGTTGACTTTATATACTATACACACTAATCAAACTTAACTTGAGTAGGTCTAACAGCCAAATCACTTTTTTTTGCACTCCTCTTTAGTTCCTCATAGAACGTCAAAAAAGCGAAAAATTGTTCTTCTCCATCGCCACCAGAATTCATACATTGCCTTTCTATTTCCTTCAAAATTTCGTCTTCGTAGTCTCCAGAGTTTACTTTATATAACATATTGGCAAAGCAAGACAGATCTTCCAATGAGATTCCCCATCCGCACTTAAAGTATATATCAAAAGTTTCTGGTTCTACGAATACATTGAAATAAGAGCTAGAAGGCGAATCTGGTGGTTGTGAACTTTGATAGAGTTCTGACATATCTTTCTCCAATAGAATTTAAATTATCTGTATCATTAAGACTAATCATCCTACCCTTAATACTGAATCCTGCAGAATATGGGAATTGACAGTAGTAAACTACTTCAAATTCTTTGTCGGAAATCCTGTAGAAGTCTGCTAAGTTATAGTCTAGCCAATCAGTGTCATACTTTATAAATTCTGAAGAAAGTTTTTCTATGCACTCTTCGACATTTTCTGACAGGAAATATCTACTAATAACTTTAGCTTTTTCGTCTAGTAAGATACTATTTCTTTTTGCATCTAATATGTTTTTAGAACTATCAAAAGCTACTGGCAAAATTGAAAGTTTAATCTTCATTATTACTTTCTTCTGATTCTTGTGAGGCTTTTACATATTGAGATTTTAGCTCTTGTACAAATTGGAAATTGCCTCTAGCTTCATTGTATTTTTCTAAGGCTATTCTAAATTCCTCAAAGACTTGGGGATGCTCACCTATGCCAACAGGCGTTGACATATAAAGTTTCATCGTGAGGCCAGCTTCATCCATTTTGGCCTTGTAATGAGACTCTGCTGTAGATATAAAGTCGATATTCATGTACTACTCCTTTATTCTTCAATGGTTCCGGGAAGTTTTCCAGCTTCAATAAGTGACTTATAAGTTTCACCAGAAGGATTTTTTTCAGCTAAAACCTTTTTTAAACCTTCATCAAACTCTTTTTTTACGATGTCTGCTTCTTCACGAATCCTAGTTGATCCGTAGTTAGTTTTTTTAAAATGTTTTGCAAACGCCTTGCCAAAATCGTTTTTGTTTTTTTTGCTAGTCCCGAAGTGACATAGGTTGCACTTGGCTGTTTTTACAGAGGTAACAAAGTTAGCATCTTTGCTTGTATCAACGTGACGTTCTGTAAACGCCTTAGCAAATGCTGGAATGGCGTAGGCTTTTTTAGCGGTTACTGCGGATGACACCGCAAGGACAAAAATTATTAACGCAATATTTTTCATTATATGTTCTCCAAAAGTTGCAAAAAGAGCCTAGCGCATCATGCGCTAGACTCAGAATCATGATCCTCAAATATGCATTATTCCGTTGTACGAAGAGAATCACCAACAATCCACGCTACAGCTACTGCAACAATGCTAGTCGCTGTTTCTTCTGGAATACCAATAACATCCTGTAAAGCTACGGTAACAACAGTACCAACCGCAGTCCAGAATCGTCTTGATCTTACCAGAGTCTTAATCTTATCTACCATTTTCTATCTCCTATAAAAGATTACTGGTTGACTAAAAATATTGTAACATATGAATACACAATAGGCAAGTTTATTCTAACGCTTTTATAAATTTTTCAGCAGAGTTCTTCCAAGAAAACTCTTTTGCTGTATAAATACCATCAATATTAGATTTTAATAGTCCCTCTTGTTTCTGTGCATGTATAGACCTCATATATTGTACAATCTGCTGCAACTGATCGCTTCCAAGAGATGCCCACATCCCCTGACCATGAAACCATACACCGTCGTTAGCTGGCTCCAAATTGCCAATAGAAACAAGGTTACAATTTTTATCATTGCAAAACTCAGTATGCGCAGAATATTCAGTAGCAATAACATGTTTTCCGCATGCCATCATTTCTAATAACTCCAAATTCCACCCTTCAGCTCTAGCTGGGAATACGCCACAGTCTGTCTGTTTCATTATATTATATACATCTTGATGTGTGTTCTGTCTTGGTATAATTCTTATCTTATCGCCTAAAGGCGACTCTTTATAAAGTTGTTCCCATTTCTTTTGTTGCTCCGCAGAATAAAAAGGATTGTGGCACATCATCCAAAGCTCAACATCATCTGAGTAATCAAAAGCGGCATTAAAACAATTAACTAAAACATCATGGCCTTTGCGGACTTCCCACTTTCCACAATTAAAAAATATCGTTTTAGGTCTGGTAGATTCATAAGGTTTGAAAATTTCTGCGTTAACACCTAAAGGTACGACTTTTGTTTCTACATTTGTTTGGCTTTCAACAACTTGCTTAGCCCATTTAGAGCATACAAATATTCTATCATTGTATTTAATGCTACGTTTTTCTATGCCATTGAATCTTTCAAGCTCAAATATAGGAAAACCGACATGCATGCCTTTGCCAATATGCCCATGCAATTCATGTTGATGCCAAATTTTTACAGATGGCGTTTTTTCATGAGTTGAGGACATAGTTATCTCATTAATAAATGGATCATTTATCTCTGGTTGACCTATCGGAATATAATTTATATTCTGACCCAAGACTAACAAGCTCTTAATAATATTATAGCTTGCTACACCGTATCCAAGAGAGTTTATAGGTGCTGTGATATTAATCATTTTTACCTCTAGCTATTTCATAATAATGGTATACATTACCTAAGTCTACTTTTTGTCCTGAAAAAATATCATTGTTAAAAGAATCCAAGAAGTCTTGATGTAAAGGATTTTTATCCATCCAAACAGCATGATCTTCAAAAACTTCTCTTTTCCAAGTTCCCCAATCTGTAACAAGAGAAAATTTCATTTTATCAACACCATCTAAAGAGTTAGCTATTTCAATAGCCAAAGGCATTTCTTTGTAATTATTTTTTTGTACTACAAAGTCTAAAGTCAGAGTAACTTTTATCCTACCTTCAAGTCGCAATTTGGATAACATTTCAATGTTTTTCATTAGAAGTTCCCAGTTGCCACCAACTCTGACTATGTCATAAGTTTCTTTTGTTCCAGCGTCAATAGATACTATAACTTCTCCTATATTATTATGGCATTTATGCATTAGTTGCCACATTTTTTCTGTAAACATAACACCATTTGTTTGTAAGTTAATCTGAATTTCTGGGTGTTTTTCACCGTCAAAACTTATTAGAAAATCTCTAAAAACTTTAGACCCAAAAGGATCGCCAGACCCAGTAATGTTTAAAGATGTTTCACCCTTTGGTTGTTCGTTTAAAACAAAATCCATTAGTTTATTTTGTATTGCAACAGCACTATCATATTTTTTACCAGAGGTATGCATTATTGAGCTTATTCTGCAGCTAGGACATTTTAAGTTGCAGGAGTCGTCCCATAAAAAATTTATATGCTTGATTCTCTGCATTTCTACTATATTTTCATTTATGATTTTTTTGTAGTGAGGGTCTGTTATATTGTCTTTTAGATATAGCCCTGACTGGTCATCATATGTGCTTTTGCTTTGTAGTCTAGCGCATGTTTGTTTGTTACAATAAGAAAAAGTTCCGTCTAGAATTGAAGCTCTAATATTTTTAGCCTCTTTTGAGTTTAGTATTTGTTCTATCGACGAATTATGTATATTTCCTATTGTTTGATTCATCCAGTAGGCACAGCACGTTCTAACATTTCCGCCTTCATCTACTTCAAAATTTTCAAAAGGTTGCTTGCAAAACAAATTAGATGTGTCAATTATTGGTAAATTACTATTTCCAGCATCTGCAGTTATAGTGTTCAGGGCGAACTGTTTTTCTTCATTAAAGACATTAGACTTTAAATCTTTCCAGCGTTCATAAGATACCCATTGATTTTGAGACTCGTCCCAAACAACATCAATATTTTCAAACTTTACCCTTTCCGTGTCTTCAAAAGTTTCTAAATATTTATTTTCTATAATGTTAAGCTTGCCCTCATAATATACATCTTTGTAGCCATATTTAATTAAATTATCTTGTAGTTGAGATATATCTTTGCCTTCTAGCAAAACAGAACTTAAACCACCGATCATAACTTTTGTAGGGTAGCCATTTTCCCATTCTTGATGTGTTGTTTCCCAATTTAAATAATCTAAATATCTAGCCTTTATATTTGGGTGATGTAATGCTTTAATCAGTTTTGAATGTTTAGGATGTGTTTTTTCCTGAACGGCTCTTTCGTACCAAATAGGTAAAAAGTTTTCAGTGAAGTCTAAAAAATCTGGCTCATATGTTTGAAACTGTACAAGAGTAACATCATAGTCTGCACACAAATCAACAAAATTTAACATCTCCTCAACATTGTCTGTTTGTACGACAAAACTAGTATTGAATGATATTATTTCTCCATCATCTTTTAGTTTTTTGGTAAAACTTAAATTTTCTAGTAGACGATTCCAATCGCCGCCCTTTCTGACTTTCTTGTATGTTTCTTGTGATGCTGCGTCTATAGAAATAGAAATATGTTGTATTTTTTCTCTAGCGAAATCACTAATCTTATTCCAATATTTGTCAATGAGTAATCCGTTAGTCAGTAGCTGTATATACTCTAAGTTAGGAGCTTCGTCTTCTTCGAGCGTCATCAGTAATTCTCTAAAGACTGGACTTGCAAATGGATCGCCAGAGCCTGTAATAGTAAAGGTTTTAGCATCTTTGAAGGCATCTTTCCTTAACTTATCTTGTAACCCGAGTATGTACTCTCTCCTTTTGCCACTCTCCATTATGACCTCTAGCCTGCATGAAGGGCAGGCTAATTGACAGGATCTATCATAGCCGAAATGAAGAAGTAGCGGCTTATGATCTAAAATAGTTTTATTGTTTCTTATATCGTCAGCAACTAAGTCCCAGCCTTTATCAACTGCACCTTCTATCTGATGCAAAGTTTGAACACAATGAGTTTTTGTTGAAAGATGCGGACATACTTTTTCATCACAATACCGGAAAGAACCATCTAAAATAGACCTTCTTAATTCTTGTGCGGCCTCACCGTTCCAAACTTCCTCGATAGAGTTTTCATTTATATTTCCTATGTGATAATTATTAATCCAAGATGGGCAACAAAAGCTCACATTGCCATCATCATGTGTTTCAAAAAACTCGAATGGTCTTGTGCAGTAATGTCTTTCTGTCATAATATTAACTTTTCCAATTTTGTTGTTACATCATTAGCAAAGTAACTTCCATTAATCCACCTTTTATCCATACTTTTAAAATACTCATGTGCTGCAAAGATTTTGTCAAAATTACAAATAAGCTCGTAAGCATGTTCTAAGCTATCAAAGTAAAGGGGATAATCTTTACCACAGTATTCGACTACTGCTGGATGTCTATTTACTAGTAATGGGGTATTTCTTGCAATGCACTCGATAACAGCGTTGTTAGCTGATGAATCATATAAATCAAGAAAAGCCACGCAACTGGTTAGCATGTCATCATATTCATGATTACTTATGCGCTGAAGCATTTCAACTCCAGACCATCTAGCTTTATCTTGGTGTGGATGTTTTAAAGTTTTTTTCTCAATATCTAAAAGATCGCTTGCATATTCAAAGTTGCTAGGTAGCCACTTCTTAAAGAATGGGTATGGGACGTTGACTTCACATATAGAAAACATTCGCCTTAACCAGTATCCTATCTGTAGAAGAACCGGTCTTTTTTTTGATAGAAACTTTTCTGGATGCCATTTTTCAATATTGGTAGCTGTAGGATGCTTCGCAACTATGACTGGAACATCACATTTACTTTTAACCCAGTCGGCAAGGTATGAAGAAAGACAAACCAAAGCTAGGCAACTTTCAAGTGATTTTTTAAAAACATCTCGACTAAAAATTGCATCTGAACTATTGTATACGTCAAACCAGTTAGGCGGGTTCGGAGGATTGTGTACAAATCCTATCCAATCCTTAGTGTACGGAATTTTAGGTTTGTCATTATTATAATAATCTTCTATTTGCCAAGAAAACTTATCTTCTATAAAACCGTCAACATAAATCCCATGATTAGAATGAAATGGCATTAAGGAGGCGATACAATAATTCCAGCCGCTTCTATGTATTCCAAATCCACTACACCCCGAAATATTTAAAGAAATCATTATAAAGTAATTCCAGATAAGCCCTCAAATAATCCTGACTGATAAGAACATTTAACCATAGCAATTTTTTCGGCAAAAATTTTGCTTTGTTCGCTATCATCGTTAAGCGTAAAAGTTAATCTACCTAAAACTCTGTGATCTAAAGATTCTGGAGTTTCGACAAACTGTTTCCAAATTCTTTCAAAATGTGGCATTTTCTTAAACTTTATATTCATAGCCGCTAAAAAACCTTGCTGATAAAAGTAATTAGATATTGATTTTAAAGAAAGGTCTTGATCGGAAAGCTCTACAGATGTAGATAAAGAATCACAGTGTATTATTTTACTAAATTTAGAGGCCGATAAAACAAAAGCTCTATCATCGTTTATAAAACCCTTTGGGCAATGTATCGGCGTGATGCCACCACGTTCATTATAAATTGTAGAGTTTATAGCTATATTATAAGACGGAGGAAAATTATCCGGCTCAAGTGTTATATCACACACTAAATTTTTAGAATATTTACTAAGATGATATGAGTGGCAATATTTCATTATGCTTTTTGTGAAAACGTCTTGAGATATTAGAGAATATTTTGCTTGAACATTTCCACATAAAATTGAAAAATCTTTTACTATAGATCTTAAACATAAAAGGTCATTAAAATATGTTTTGGATATAACAGAATTTTCTAAGAGTAACACAGTCATCGCTGAGTCACTTACTGCAGGAAGTTCTGTATTTTCATACTTTTTTATAGAGTAAGATAAGCCACTTTCTTTTAGTTGTTTTTTTATATTTGACTCTAAATACGAGTTTTGGCTATTTTCGTTTTTAATTAAAAAAACATTTATATCTTTCATTCAACTTCCCTCAAAAAAATGCGCCACCTTAACTATAGGGGAAATTAAGATGGCGCTAAAGCGAGGATATTGCTGGGGGAGCAACATCCTAAACAAATTCAGGAACCAATATACTATAACTTCATTTGCCTGAAATTGCTCAAAAAAAATCCAAGCATGCAAAAACCATTGTCAGCTTAGTTGCGGTAGTACAAGCAGTTCCAGCCAGTAGGCTCATAAAATGTTGGATCGTGCCATATTTTGTCTTCATAGAACGCTGGGTATATAATATTATTACTTGAGCCTAGAGTTCCAATGAACCAGCTATACGTACCTTGACTAAGTATCTTATTGGTGAACCT
>CEUI01033622.1_pt1 | contig 10150 bp, 11 predicted proteins | sample 531411 | NCBI WGS metagenome assembly CEUI01 (sample SAMEA2622841, study PRJEB7988) | marine metagenome | isolation source: saline water (ENVO:00002010), including
GTCCTACTGTCTATTAAATCACTAGGATAAAAAGCTTCTGTTAAGAAGTGACGTTTAAGATCAAGACTAAACACACCACCTAAATCTAAAGTATCCCCACCAGCAGTTCCACCAAAATCATAAGTACCAGAACTTGCAATACCACCAAAATCATCTAAAGATCCAACTGCATCAAAATCACTAATAGTATCAAAAAGTCCAGTTCCAGCTAAATTTAAGCTATTTGTTGTCGCATCAAATTCAACACTAACTTTTGTTCCTTGAAACTTGGGACTATCATTATCTTCTCTCCTAGTCTGTGTTAATAAAGGAGCTTGATTATCAGGTAAATCAATAATGACACTTGTTTCTCCAGCACTAAACCTACCTCCGTCATCCCTAAATTTTAGAATATATTCCCCTTCTAGATAAGGAACTTCTGCTGTTGTTGTATTACCAGCTAATGCTTGAATTAAATCAACAGAGTTACTAAATGTTCCTGTTCCATCGGTTTTTGTGGAGTGTCTTACATAAACACGACCACCATGAATAACATCAACATCAGTAGATAAATCCCAACGTAATCTCACTAATTTTTCACTGATAGGTTCTGCTGTTAATCCAGTAACATTTGCAGGTAAAGCTGTCTTACCAACAGCATTAAATGTTAAATCAGCAGAAGTCGCACTTGTTTGCAATGCTGCGTTATAACTAAATACCTGAAATTCATACGTTCCAATATCACTATCAAATATTTCAAAATCAGGACTAGAAGTTGTTTGAGATATAAAGTTTCCATTATTAAATCTATAGTTAAATTGATACTGCGTAACACCGACAATAGGTTGCCAACTAACTATTATCTTAGATACAGCTTGATTATTTATTTCAACAATCTTTTCAACTGCTTGTAATGCAGCAGGGGGATTCTTCGGAAGATTTAATATAGATACAGTTCTTGTCGGTAAACTTGCACCATCTTCAATGAAAGCATACTTAGCATTTACATAAGATAGAGCAGTAATCGCATAATTTATACCATCAGATTCTTCTACTGTTATTACTCTAAATTTCTGAGCTTCAACTGTATCATTCTGTAAAAGCCAACCTGCATTTACATTAGGTGCTTGAGAAAAAGCACTATCAACTGTAATGACTGCACCAGCAATGGATTGAACACCTTTAGTTTCCATCGTTCCATCAGGTAAAATAACAGATAAAGTTGGGTTATTTGTTGTAGCTAAATCAGTTGCAGCAGAATCATCTACAGTTATTTCAGTCGTTGTTGCAGCACTTATTCTTCCTCCTCTCCTAACACCAGAACGAACAGGATCAGCTATTTCAATAACAGCACCAGGTCTAACAACAACACCAGAATCTATAGAAGTTGCAAATGCAACAATTTCACTTTCATTCTGTTCAGCAAATAAGATAGCTTTTGCTAACCTTCTAGCCTGACCTCTACTTGTACATCCGAATCCTTTTACCTGTTTAATAATCACACCAAACTTGGCTATAGCAGCACTATCTTCATAAACCTCATAATCTATTTCCCTACTATCCATATTGAAGTAAGAAACAGAAATAACAGTATTTCTTGTTTTTAATCCACTTCCTGAGTAACTAAATCCTTCTGAAGTTACGTTAGATAAATTAAATAAATAGCTTGCATCTTTAGGACTATCTTGTGCAAGTTGAATACTACCAGCAGCCCATATTGGCATACATCTCATAACACCTGCTAATTCATTTATTAGATCAAACGCTTCACTAGATGATTGAATATTTACATTACATGAAAATCTAGCTTCTTGTCCTCCAAAACCATCTGATACCAACGTATTAGCAAATTTACTTGCTGTTACAAACGAAAACAAATCAAGAGAGCTATCAGTTATATGATTACCAAATCCATATCTAGTATCTGTAAGAAGATCAAGTAATATCATCGCAGGACATGAACACCATTGAGCAGCACCCATAACACCATTGAAAATATAACCAGTAGGATAAACAATACGACCAGTAGTACTATCTACAGTCGGAGTACCAGATCCACTAGCACCTGCTCCTGGAATCCTTACTTTTATGCCTCTAATACGATATTTTCTAGTAGGAATTGATTGGAACTGCATAGAATCCAACCTGAGAGAAGCATAGGCACTATTGGCATAAGTATTAGAATCATCAATAATTTCTCCGTAGCTTGTCCATTGAAAAGCATCTATAAGACTTGAATCTGAACTATCTGCTGTAACTCTACTAACTCTAATGTCAACAGGAAAAGCACCTGTAAGATTTATCCTATAATCTCTCTGATATGCGTCAGCACTTCGACCTGTGATCGTATCTGTAATGACATCCGTGTAACCACCAGAATTATATTGAACAGATATTTTTAATTGAACAGAAGAACCTAATAAATCACCTTTATCTGTTGCCTTTTGTAATTGCGGAAAAGTTATCGTTATATTTGCTGCGTCAACATTTGAATTTGTTATCTGTCTAGTAACTGGAGCAGATGTTGTCACGGTTGTACCTACTGCCGTTACAGAGGAACTGCTTTCAATACCTTCAACTTTTGTCTGACCTGATGTACCAAATCTAGGATTAAATGTTACATCTTGAAAATTAAAATCAGTTGTAGCTGGGTTAGTAGAGTCAGCAGTTGATTTTAAAACAGGAGTATCATTTAAAAATACATCTTTTAATGCAGCATTATTATATGCAGTAGTTCCTTGAGTCCTACTTTCTTTTGATGCAGAGGCAAAACCCTCTATCTCTCCCTCAGAAATAAGATCAAGAAAAGTAGCAAACTGTCTACTATGTAAAGTGTCAGGAGTTCTTGTCGGTTGAGGAGGAGGTGAAGGACTTCTTCTGCCACCAGAACCAATAATGTTTTTTGGTGCGTCTGTCATGCTTGTACCTGCTGAGTATCAACAGCACCACTTATAACAACTGATCCTGTAACTATTTCTCCATAAACTATTGGAACGGGAGTACCTGCTCTTGATGTATTTTGCGTACCAGAAAAACCAAAAGATATTCTAGGATCTTGTTCTGAACTAAACTCTGGAACTTTTGGTAAAGGGAATAACATATCACTTACACCTGATAATACTAAACTTGTTCCAAGATATAAAGAGGCTTTAGCCAAAAAACCTACATTTGCAAATGAAGTTGCTCCTGCTGCTATACCTTTTGCCGTAAAAGAACCAAAAGTCATAGGAGAAAACATAAAAGCACCTGCAATCAACGCTGCTCCTAATAAAACCTTTCCAGAACCTCTACCAGCACCAGATATAACAGGAACAATATGTATATCTTCCTGCCCTATGGGGTGGTGTATTTCTTCTTCATTAACCGCATAATTACCAACTTTTACTTGATAATATTTAGGATTCATATATTTTTCTATTTGAGGAAAATTATTAACAAGAAAACTAGCTGCTTTTGCAAGACTATCTACTTGTATTTCAAATTCTTTATGGCCTATAAATTCAGCAAGCTCGCCATATAGCTTCAGTTTACGCAACATAACGATACCTCCCTCCTGTACATTTTAACAACCATTGAGAATAAGGTTCCCTACAAGATAGTCTATCGGTTAAATGATGTAAAACATCTCCATCTAAAAAAATAGCTACATGATTTAAACCAGTAGATCCAATAGACATTAATAAAGCATCGCCATTCATTGTTTTTTCATCTGGTCTTAACTCTCTAAAACCTGTTCTCCATGCACAACTTTCAAATAAAGGATTATCAACAAACTCTTCTGGTGTCGTAGGTCTGTCCCAATCTTTAAGTTCAATACCTTTTTCTTCTTTATACCAATCTTTTACTAAAGACCAACAATCAGTAATACCCCATACCCATGGCCTACCTAGTAATGGTGGTTTATATCCACAAGGCTCACAATATCCCCAAGTTTCTGTTTTTGGATTAACAATATGCCAAGGAAGATTACTTTGTTCACAACTAATTTGATCTGCCTGACTAGCAACAGGAGGTGTTACAGGATGACTATGGACAATACCAGTTATTTCTCCCAAATTACTACCTTTTACATAATCTTCTGGATCAAGAATAAAACATTGATGATCTGTCATTGATAAATTACGACAAGGATAATATCTTTCTTTTCCTCGAATATTCAACAATAAACCACAAGACTCTTTGGGATCTTGGTCTTTCGCATGAATAAGAGCCGCTTCTTTCCAACTCATGCTATAAACGTACCAATAGAAGGAAACTCAGTTCTAGTGCATTGTCTTTTAGGAGCACGAACACCAGCAAGATCAAATACTGCTGCTAATTCAAATTGAACTATCTCTCTATTCTCTGCTGATTTTCTATCAATTTTATATATTTCTTGAGGAAATTCTGCGGTAGGATCTGGTGTTCCTAATGGGTTAGTATTTCCTGGAAAATTAATAGAATCCAAATATCTAGCTAAAGTCCTAATTCTTGTTACTGTAGCTCCTGTCAAATCGTTACCTGTTGTGATTGAGTTTACGTTTAACAAAATAGCAGTAATAGTTCCAAGTGCATTACTAATAGTTAATGTGGGTCTAGGTAACTGTCCTTTTTGAAAAGCAAAACCTTCTGCTTGTATTGGCATCTTTATATAGGTATTACCAGCCCAAATAATGTCTCCATTACCTAGTGCATTTGTTCCATTATGAAATCTATAAGTAGCTGCTGATCCATGTAATGCAGCATCAGTTGTAATGCTGAATAATTCAATTATTGCTGAAGGATTAATCTTTTGTAGATCAGTAATAATAGGAGCAGTACTCATGGTTCAAATACTTCTCTAAATGTTGCTTGTATGGTAGCTCTGTTGTTATAAGGTATAGATTTAGACCATCCCTGACAAACAAATTTTTGTGCAGTAGCTTCTCCTGGAGCAGTAAAATCAAAGCTATCAGAATCTTCGGCACGGGCATCAAGGAAGGTTTCTATTTCGTCTGCTTCGACTTCAGAGACATTAAAAGTAAAATTATAAATTTTAGGATTTTGATGTTCAGCTAATCCAAATAATATTCTATGTTCATAACCATCAGCAAAACTAATAGTTCTAGTATTTGGTGCGGATCTTTTTTGTTGTCCGTATGTAGGTTTTATTGAAGGAAACGTAGCCATTATGCGAGCATACCTCCTGGTCTTTTCTGTTTAATTAATTCTGATTGTATAGCAACTGAAATCATACGCCCAAGTTCTCTACCCTGTTGTTCATCACCTTCAACGGAAGAACCAGAAGCATCTACATTTACTACAATACTTGTTGAACCACCAAGAGCATGATTTGGTGTAATCATTCCAGATACACCTGGGCTAAATAGTTCTGGCCCACGTTCTCCTACCAAATAACTACTACCACCTCTAACTGCTCCACCATTTGCTCTTTTAGGAAGCATACCAAAATTTTCATCATCAAAATCCCTACCCCATCTATCTGTTCCTCCAGTAGTCGCACCTCTCGATGGAGCAAGACCTTGATCCATAAAGAGATTTAAACCTATTCCTAATATTTTCATTTGTATTTGTTTTGCAATTATCTGTGCAGCCATATCCAAAAACGCATCTGCTGTACGCATAAATAGATTTCTTAATGCTTCTTGTGCTGTCATTGATCCTTTTACTATTCCCTTAAATGATTCTTCAAAAGCATTTCCAATAGTATCGGCTACTGTTACAACCATGTAACTCATACTCGTTAGTTTTCTTAGTTCTGCTGATGCTTGATCCATCGCACCAGGAATCGAATAGCTCATGGATTCCATCTCTAGACTAAATTCTTCCATTGCTTCTTGTAGGAGAGGTAGCTCAGTTCTAAACTTTTCTAGTTCTTTTGTAATTTTCTCTACACGATCCTCTACTTTTTCAGCAGCAGTATCAAATATGTTAGGAAATATTTTTTCAACTAAATTTTCAATTCCTTGCAATTCTTTGTTAAATGTAGCTCTTTGGAATATTCCCTTAAAAGATTTTTCAACAATTGACGCAGGATTAAACCCTGAAGTAAGAAGAAGAAACTTATAATATTGCTTCATAAAATCTAATATTCTATCTGATCTTGTAATTTGTCTTGCTTCTAGTATTTCTCTTTTATAATTTTCTTCTGTAATCATACGACTAACTTTTAATTGCATATCTTTAAAACTTGTTAGTTTTGCTTCTCTAAGTAATTGAATTTGTTGTGAAATGCTTAATCCATTTTGTGCATCTACTATTGCTGCCATTAATGTTTTAGTGTCACGAATCGCAGCTAAATTTTTAAAAGTATTAGGATTATCACCAAAGATAAAGGAAGCAGAAGCTCCTGCTTCTCCATATCGTGCAAATGCTGAAGCAACACCAAGAACTTCATCTTTCGTCATTCTTGTTGTTTTTTTCAATTCATTAAAACTTTCTCTTGTAAAACCAGCAGAATTTCCAGCATTTTCAAATGATCTGCTAATTTTTAATAATGATGCGTCTAACTTATCTTGTTCTTGTATAAACTGTCCAATCGCTGTACCAGCAATAGATAAAGCAAAACCAAATTGACCACCAAACAAACCACCTGCTGCACCACCAACAGCACCACCAACGGCTGCTGGGCCTGTTTGTCCAAATAATAAAGGGAACGAACCACCAATAATTCCACTGCTAAGAATATTTCCCATGTTGCCTCTTTGATATTTAGCGTTCTGTTGTTTAGCTTTTGAGTTTTCTCTAGTTGCTTTTGTATTTTGATTTTGAATTTTAGTATTTTGAAGATATTGACTATTGTTTAAACCTAAGTTTTTAGTTTGTGTTTTTAAGGCTTGAGTAGCATCTTTATGCCTCTGAGTTCCTATCTTTACTCCATTGACATATTCTTGTAAGGATTCTGCGGTTGCATTTTGTGCATTATTAGTCTTACCAAAAGCCTCTCCAGTTTCGTTGATTTTTTTAACAAGATTATCCATATCTTGTCTGTATTGTTTTATCTGATTACGAGATTTCTTTCCTCCTTTTCCTCCAACATTTCTAGGGTTTTCTATATCAATACCACGAATACTATCTACGCTTTTTGCTAATTGCTCTGCTTTCTTTTTTGCCCTATCAAGACCAGATTCTCCTACGATATTAAATTTTATATTTACACCGTAATCAGCCACAACAAAATCAAAACTTTATTTTAGTGTACCGCTTTTAGCGTTTTCTTGCTCGTGATTTAGTTTTTGCTTCTTGAATTGTTTTTTCTTCTATTTCTCTTTTTAATTCATAATATCCAGACCAACCTATTAATTCTTCTTGAGTCATCTGTTGACATAATTCTCGAACAGTAAAGCCTAACTCTGAAGCTAGAAAAAATATAAAATACCAGTTATTATTAGCTTTTTAAATCTGCTTTCGCTTCCTCCATTTTATATTCAGATCCAGAATTTAACATAGCTAATTGTATTTCCTGAAGGATAGAAGCATTTACTTCTCTTCTTAATGAGGCTTTATGACCATCTTGGAATAATCTTTTACCATCTTTATCAAGAGCTTTTGTAATTAAAAGACTTAATGCAAAATCATCAGCAGATGAATTATCTCCAGACATAGCAACAATAGATTCTCTTTCTGCAAGAGTTAATGGATTCCAGTAAATTTCTAAAACCACTTCATCTCCATCTTTTAATCCATACATATATTTTTGGCTTACACCAAATTTATTTTTGAGAAGTTCAATCGCTTCCATAAATTTATTAGATTGCTATTCTATTATACTAGGCATTTGCTGAAAATTGGCAAGATATTATTCCAATGAAATGACTTCTATCCTCTATTTCCAAAGGAGTTGGGCCATTAATATCTAATACTCTAGGTTTACAACTAAAGGTATCTGTATAATTAGAAGCATTAACTGAAGTTAAGCCATCAATAACAGCCTCAGAGATAGAAGATAAAACAGAAGTACCCTTTGATTTTGGAACGTACACATTACACTGAATTACTCCTGCATAATAATCTGAAGCTGCTCCTTGATTCTGCAAAGTTGATTGAGTAAAATTTAAACTCATTAAAATATATTTTTTATTTTTTCCAGGAGTTACAAAATGAACATTATCATATACCATCTCAACAGTATTATCTGCTGCTGCAACTGCATCTGTAACTGCTTTTTCAAATGCTGCTCTTGCGTTTACTAAAGTCATGCTTCAAATCCTGTTTGTGTAGTACCTGAGTATTTCTCTGATACTCCTCCTCCTATAAATAGCTTACCTTTATCTGACATATTTTCTTTTATTAAACGACCTAATTGACCTACTCCTGTGCCCTGAACAAATTTTTGAATTTCTCCACTTTCTAAAACATATTGAGAATAAATAGCTTTATTCCCAATAAAAACTGATTTTCTGTAATTAAATATTCTTTTACCTTGTCCAACTGGAAATCTTGGGCTAACTTCAGGCTTTTTAGGTTTAGTCTGTGGCGTAAAATCTTTTCGTTTTCTTTTTTCAAAAAAATTCAAACTACGCTCTCTTTTTATTGATGCCCAAGGTTCATAATTCTCTACCTTGTGTGTAGCATGAACAGCAGAGTTTGATGCTTTCCAGCTAGACGCAAAAAAACCTGTCCATACTGGCATGGTAATTGGTGTTTTTTTATGTTGATTAGATAATTGAAAATGAACATCTTTTATAAGACTATTAAAATCTTCGCTAATTTTTGTATCTAAATCTTTAGGTAAATCTTTTAAACGTCTTATTGTCATTAGAACCGCACCAAAATACTAAATAGATAAACTTGTCCACCTCGTTTAGTGTCAATATCAACTATTTGTGCAACTCTATTTGAACCAGCAAAACTCAATGTAATTTCATCATCTAAATCTGCTTGATTATCTCCTATCTGATCTGGTGTTATATACAGTCTCGCTTGTCTCATTTCCTGTCCAGTTTCTTCTTCTGACCTAATAAATGATATTGGAACTTTAATACTATAACTTGTATCAGTTGTGGTTAAAGCTCCTGTTGAAGTGTTGTAGGAAGGAGATGCCTTTTTTGTGTAAGTGATACTGTAATCTTGTGATGCACCTAATTGAGATACAACACTTTTAGCTGCGTTTTTAAATAATGAATCTAGTTGTCCTGCCATTATCCTCTAACTACCCTCATTTGATAAGATCCTGCTCCACCTAGCATATACGCTCCAAGATAACTTTGTAACCAAGGGTAAACATCAAGAATATTATTTATTGATCCTGTTCCCTGACTATCAGTATTGTATTTAACTTGCAAATCTCCTAATTGTACTTCAGAAAAATTCCCATCTTTACCTGTAGTACCAGTAATAGCATCGGTATCATTTGCTAATGCTCTAGCCAATTCATATTGTGCATATTTAATACCATTAGGAATTTTAGAACAAGCTAATTCAACACCATCTACCTGATAATTATTTCTAGGAAATTTTAATGCCTGATCTTCGTCACATCTGTCTCCATAAAAAACTAAAGTCTCAATCCATCTTGTAGCTGATATTAATGCTCTTTTTTTCTGATCATCTGTTTTGTTTGTCCAAGTCGAAGCGTCTGGGGAGGTATCGAAGTAATCATTAGCTTCAGACAAAGTGACATAACTATTAGCTGTTTCACTTTTTAAAGTTGCGTTTATGGTAGCTGCCACGATTGTTAAAGTAATTTAGTTTTATTGTAGCGTAAAGAAAAAACCCCACCAATAATTGATGAGGTTTGATGACCACATTTTAATCCTACTTATGAAATAGTAGAAGTATCAAGTGGAGAGTTGACGATCATCTCAACAACAGGAACTAAATCTACATCGTATGTAGCAGACCAGTTACCAGAATCCATTAACTGAGCATTTGTTGGGTTGTCAGAAGCAGATCCCCACTTAGTACCCATGATGTGATAAGCACTATGATAATCAACAGACATAACATCTTGCTTAGATAAGATGTTTCTATCTGACTCAATACTTAGAGGAGATTGTTGACCTTCAAGAATTGTTCCTGACTTAATTAAGTAGCAACGGAACTCTTTCTGATGACCAGAAGCACCAGGAGCAGATGTATTAACTTGTGAGTCAATAACAACATTCATACCAGCGAATTGACCAATGCTTCTTTCAGAAACACCAACACCGCCGCCACCCCAAGTTACTGCACCACCAGAAGTGAATGAGCT
>CEUI01061014.1_pt1 | contig 10145 bp, 14 predicted proteins | sample 531411 | NCBI WGS metagenome assembly CEUI01 (sample SAMEA2622841, study PRJEB7988) | marine metagenome | isolation source: saline water (ENVO:00002010), including
AAACTCTATATAAATATAAGTGGTATTAGTATTATCCATTAAGTAAAACGAGTAAGGAAAAGAATTATGTACAGATTTTTGAATTATGTAAATCGCAAATGGAATCAAACAGTGTTTTTGTTTCACGACATTACAACCAGAATGAACATTAGGTGGCTGGTTAAGTTAAGCATTTGGGCGCATGACCGAATGGTTTGGGAGTTGCCCGAAAAGCTACAGCTTGTGGGTGGAGTAAGTGTCAGAGAACTTCGACTGCAAAGACAACTAGAATTAGCTAATCATCAATCTGAATATTGGATGAATTACGCTCATGAGCTACAATCAGAGCTAATTAACATGATTCCAGATTTTGAAGAAGAATCTATTGAACCTGAGTTTGTAACAGCCAGCAAATAGCTGGTTAAATTACTTTCGTGTATAATGTTTATATGCAAAAGAAACTTACTGGCTACGATATGTTTTGTTTACAGGTTGTTATTGGGTTTCCTTTAGAAAAACCAAACTGTATCATATTATTTCTTTTATTGGTGCTGATTGGAGAAACAACAAAGAGAGCTAAAAATGAAATACTTAGTCTATATGACAGATCCCAGAGGAAAAAACAAGGTTAAGATAGTAGACGCACACGATGTGAAGGAAGCAGAAGCTAAAGCGAAAGGGAAATATAATTCTTACACAATAGGAAGAATATCTAGCAATAAAGATGAAATAGATATGTACTCCCAAATGAAAAATAAGTAGGAGTTTGAACATTATCTTCGTAAGTTATTGATATTAAAGGACTTATGGTTATTTCATTTTAGCTATTAACGTAAGTCTTTACTATAAAAGGACTTACAAAAATAATTGTTTTTATGGGGGTGAAATGGCATCGACTGGTTGATAAAATAATGGTTGCATTGAGTGGTTGGTCAACAGGCCACTATAAAAGTTGACTATACTTTTTAATTGCAGAACATAGTTTCGCAATGGCGGCTTAGTCGTCTGAGGTTATACAAACCTTATCACCAAATTGTATTGACTCCGATAACTCGGATATGGATGGCTAACCTGAATTAAATAGCCAGATGGTTGTATTCAACCTGACTCCGATAATTCGGATAGTCTTGCTTGTTGTACGATTACAATAAGATAACAATGTAGACGCTGTTATGGAATTAATACAGGACGAGGGTTCGACTCCCTCCACCTCCACTAAGGAATGATGATGAGCCAAGCTAAAAGAAAACAAAAGAAAAAAGAAAAGAGAAAACGTGAACGTGATGTTAAGATGAAAAAGAGGAAGGCTGCGATCAAAGAAAAACACAGAGAAGAAAAGGCCATTGAAAAGATAAGATGGCAAAACAGATCAAGGATAACCCCCTTCAGGAAACCAAAAGAAGAATGAAATATTATATTGAAAGCGGTGGGCTAAAAACTGTCTTGGATGCAAACAGTCCTATCAAGGGCTGTGCAAAAGCACTATATAATATATTAAGGAAGGCTAAAAACACTAACGATGTTCCAAAGCTGAATCAACAGTTTCTTGTTAGTGAAAGAGGATTTATCAGCGACAGGGTTCCGTTTCAAGTTGAAGTTCCCTTTGATATGATAATTGATGCTGACGATGTTATAAGCGAGTATAATAATTACTAATGCTTGATCTACAAGACAAACATTCTTGGTGTGAACACGGACGAAAGCTGGAAGATTTATTTATTGAAGAGTTTGGCGAAAGACTATCTCTTGAGATAAATAAAAAGAAATCTGAAAATGTCTATGCTATTGATATGTACAACACAGAAGATAATATTCTTTCTGACCTAAAGAGTCAAAACACTCCATTCTTTCTTGCCGGTAAAAAATACAACGTCGATCCTCAATTTGCTGTAGTCTTTAATAAAAAAGATAAACTCAATTATATTGATAAAACTTTAGATGGTTCTGATATATATATTTACTTTTGGGTTAAATGGAAGAAGCAAGAAAGATTTAATGTTAAAGTGTTAGGCATAGACGCTATATTTAGAACGAAGTTTAGCACCTTACTTAAAATACTTGATGACAATAAACTGCATGAATACAAGCAACGAAAAGATGACAACAAAGGAAACGCAAAGGCTAGTTACGTTTTAGATGTTCGTGAATTAGATTTGGTACTAAACAATCTGGCCTCATAGTTAAATGGACATAACAAGGGTCTTCTAAACCCTAATTCTAGGTTCGATTCCTAGTGGGGCTACTAATATGGGTGTTACTGGTTTACTAATAACGGTGTTTTGCTACTTTGTAGCCGCTGTAGACTTTTATAGAAAGGATAAAGTTGGTATGGCCGTGGCTTTTATAGCCTATGCTATAGCTAATATAGGCTTTATGTTTGAACTAATTAAAAAAGAATGAAAATCACAGACGCTCCGTTAGAAGAAATACTGGATGCGTATGACGACCCCAATTTGCAACAAGCCGCAGTCGAATTTGTTGGACTGCTAAGAACATTTGATAAAAGCGAAAACGACGAATACATATATAAGATGGAAGATGTCGCCGTAAGAATCCAAGATCGTATCCCATACGACGAAGTAAAGTTTATGGGAGACTGGACAAGCGAACCTAGCTTCGTATTGATGGTCACAGCCCTCAAGATGATTGACTTGGGATATTTACCAAGTATTCGCAATCCAAAAAACTTCTGAATTTTCAGAAAAAAGACGATTGACTTTTCGATTCCTTGACGATAAACTATATACATAGTTGATTTCAGTTTATTGTTGATAAGGAATTTGAAAATGAAATTGCAACAGAACACAAACACAGTCGTTCGCTCCGGTTCCTTCGAGGAATCTAATTACAAGATTGAGGCTTCTGCTAAAGCCTTCACAATCCTTTCAGATGGATTGTATGCCGATGCTATTAAAGCAATCGTTCGAGAGTTGTCTACCAATGCTTATGACTCTCACGTTGCGGCTGGGCATCCTAAAAAGCCTTTCCTGCTTCACCTACCAAATCGGTTCGAGTCTACTTTCTTTGTTCGTGATTATGGCACTGGCCTATCCCACGAAGATTGCATGAACCTTTATACTACTTATTTTGGTAGTAACAAAACAGACAGCAACGATGCTGTTGGATGTCTTGGTTTAGGTAGCAAGTCTCCGTTTGCATATACCGATAGCTTTGTTGTCACATCATTCTTTAATGGAACAAAGAGTGTGTACAATTCCTATAAGAATGAACATGATGAACCAGTGTTTGCTTTGATGCACCAAAACGATACCAGTGAAGAAAATGGTATGAAGGTAGAGTTTACTGTTGACGAAGATGACATAGAAGAGTTCCACCAAAAAGCTCAGGAGATATACAACCACTTTATAGTCAAACCTGTTGACCCAGAGGGCAACTCCTACGAGATTGAAGAGGAAGATGAATTTGCTATTGAAGGTTCTAATTGGGGTATCTTGCATAAACCTAATGGTAATCATTACTATAATAGTTCACAAGCATATGCTATTATGGGTCAGGTTGCTTACCCAATAGACGAAGATCACTTCCATGAATATGGAGATGATGTTAGAAGTCTAATCCAATCTTCTATCTACATTCACTTTGATATTGGTGAGCTAGATATTACCCCTAGCCGAGAAGCATTAAAGTATAATGAGTATACTAAGCGTGCTATAAAAGAATCAGCAGAGTGTATCCTATTAGAAATGAAGGAAGTAGTAGAAGATAACTTTGATGCCTGTGAAACAATACACGAAGCTCGCATCAAATACTACAAAATGAAAGACTCTAGCCATGTACTTAACAGGGTTGTGTCTATCTTTGACAAGGCAGAGGTTCAATGGAAAGATCAGCCTCTATGGAAAGATGCTTACCTGTGGTTGGATGTAGAAGAAGAGTCACCTCTTGCTGGTCATATTCGTCAAATTTATCGTGACAACTGGAAAACCACAATACAATGCGACGACCAAAGAAGAGTTCGGTTTGACCATTCTAAAGACATGATCTTTATATATGATGATCTAAAGCGTGGTGGAATTGGTAGAAGTAAACATTATATTAAGAGTAAAGTTGGTACTGACAAGTATTCAAGGGAAGAAAACAAGTATGTTGGATACCTGTTTACTGGCTGCGAGAAACAAGATGTGATAGACTTCTTGCAATGTAAAGAATCCGACTTAGTTCTTACATCTACCCTTGAGTCCCCAACTAAAAGTAATTACTCTTATACCACTGAGAGGCGTACATCTATTTGTGTATGGAATTATGACATGCGACGATGGGATGATGTTTCACACAATATGTCCGAGGGTGGTCTTTATGTGGAGATTAAAAGATATGACATTGTTGGTCTTGATGGTCATCGGTCGTATCGTAACGCCGACTCTTTAGTTGAGGCTATGGAAAACTTGGGATATGACTTTGAGCATAAAGATGAAGAGGGTGAAACTTGTAAGCCTGAAATCTTTGGTATCAAAAGCCAAGAACTAAAAAAGAAGAGGTTTAACCAAAACGAAAACTGGTTCAATGTTCTTGATTTAGCTAATGACTTTTACGATAAGCTAGAAAAAGAACAAGAAGAATGGAGAATGGACTGGAACTTTTGGGATAATGCTGTTGGTAGTGAGACAAAGAATATGATTAAGATTTACGAATCTTTTGACGAAGCACCAGAAGTGCTTTCAAACTTTGTAGAAGAGTCTCAAGCTCACAGCGAACGTAGACCAGTTATTGAAAAGATGGCTAGACTTTGCTATTGGCTTGATCGTAAAAGCCAAAACTATAACAACCTTAATTCAGAAGTATACAAAACCAAAGAGGAGCTTGAAGAAGCTAATCGCTGGCCTAAGATGTACCAATCAATCCTTGATGCCTACCCGATGCTAAATTTGTATCTTGAGGAAAAGGGGTCATGGGGTGTACTGGAAGACTTTGAAATTGAAGCTGTAGTTGAATACATTAACCTTATTGAGCGTACCAATAAGATTGATCGTTTACTGTCCAAGTAATTTATTAGGAGAAAAAAGATGAATTACATTATTAGTAACAAAGGTGTTGTGAACTGTGTCGTCGCTGGTAATACTTATACCTTCGACAAGAACCATCCAAACTATACTAAACTGGTAAGTCATTTGATTGACAACAATGTTGAGTATTTTGAGGCTGACTATGATGTGGCATCTGCTATAGATCACTTCTGTGAGGGGTATATTGATGTCAAGAATGGAACACTTCAGTGGGATGGTATTGAAATGCCAGAACTATTCACTGACCGTATTATGAAGATGAAGAGTCAGGGCTTTGACTTCCAGCCAATGCTTGAGTTCTTAAACAACATGAATGAGAACCCATCAGATCATGCTATCGTGGAGTTGTTTGATTTCATGCAACATGAACATCTACCTATCACTGATGATGGTCATTTCCTTGCATACAAGGCTGTTGATAAAGACTTCATGGATAAGTGGAGTGGAACCTTTGACAACTCAGTTGGTAATACAGTTGAAGTTGACAGAACTAAAGTTGACCGCAATCGCAACAACGGTTGTAGTCATGGGCTTCATGTTGGCTCTTTGGATTATGTCAAAGGTTATGGAAGTGATGACAATGGCGACCAGTTCTTAATTGTCAAAGTCAATCCTATGGATGTAGTGAGCGTACCGACATGCTCACGATTCCAAAAGTTGCGATGTTGCAAGTACGAAGTTGTTGCACTGTTTACCGATCCTCTCAAGGACTGTGTACAGATGAGCGATAAGCCTCCTGTCGAGGTCGAAGTGACACACTACGATGAAGCATGGAAGGAAAACGTGCGAGAGCGTATTGAATCGCTTACAGCTTTAATGACAGCATAGTGTTTGTGTGCTTTGTTGCACAGGTGGGTGGTAGGTCGTTCCTGCCACCCACCATTTTCTAATACAGGAATATTGATATGGTTCCTAAAGGCTTTTGGAGCTTGATGGTTTTCTGTGCCATCATGCCGTTCATCATAGTTGCTACTTGGCCTGTGTGGGTTTTCTTTGGTATTGTTAAAGACACACCAAAACCCAAGAAGAAGATTGTAATTGAACCCTTACCTATCTATCCACAGGTAAGTCTTAAAAGAAGAAAGCGTAAACTTAAATTACAATATGCTTCAAGTATTGTTGCTGAATCTGAATCTACAAAAAGTATAAGTAACACACCACCAAAAGTAACTACTAAACAAACAATTATTGATGATGCTATATCTGCATTAATGAGTGTTGGTTTCAAGAAAACTGAAGCAAAAAATGCAGTTTGTAAAGCCTGTAGTGGTAAGGCGTTTGATAATGTAGAGGATGTTATTAAAGCCACAATGAAGAAGTCCAACTAGAAATAGTGTATAATAAGGTGAAGTATGAATAGATTAAAAGGAATGACTGCATACTTGTGTGGTGCGATGGACAGGGTGGAAGATGGTGGAGTTGCTTGGAGAGAATATATAACTCCGAAACTTCAAGAACTTGGTGTAGGGGTTTTTAACCCTTGCAATAAACCCAGTGACTATGCACCAGAAGATGAGGATACAAGAACTCTTGTAAACTCATTAAAGAGACAACGCAATTATGATGGAGTCTCTAAAGTTATGAAACCTATATGTGCTGTTGACCTAAGAATGGTGGACATAGCACATTTTATTGTTATGAGTCTGGATGTGGATAATCATCTTTGTGGGTCATATCACGAAGCGTTTGTTGCTATTGGTCAAAAGAAACCAGTAGTGGTGATGTGTAAGCAGGGGAAAAGTAGTTTACCGAACTGGATGTTTGGAGTTTTGCCACACCACATGGTGTTTTCTAATTGGAGCGAACTCCTAGAATACCTATACCATATTAACGAAGATGAAGAAGTGGATCATTTGAATCGCTGGAGATTTTTCGATTTTAATAAGGTGTACGGTAATGATAGACATTCAATTCGGTCGTAGAGATTTTATGAAAATAGGTGGCATTAGTGCTGGACTAAGTGCCATTGGTTTAACAGATATTAAAGCTGAAGATGCACCCCTATGTTTATCACCAAATGATAAATCTGTTATATGGGTATGGCTTGGTGGTGGTGCAACCCAAGTAGAAACATTCGACCCTAAGCCAGATGCTCCTGACAATGTTAGAGCAGTTAATGGTTGGGTTCAGACAAATGCCGGTTATCGCATTGGTTCTGACTGGGCTAACTTAGCAAAAGTTGGAGACAAGATGACTGTCGTTAGGTCATTTGCTCATGGTAATGCTAGTCATAGAACTGGTACACATTGGGTGATGACTGGATATAACAGTACAGATAATACACCTTTATCACCAGCTTATAACCCTGCTTACGGGTCTATGGTTGCCAGTGCGTATGGTTCTAATAATCCCATAACTGGTATGCCAGCTTATGTAAGAGTAAATAACATTACTTATGATGGCGGCGCATGGCTTGGTACTGATTACAAGCCTTATGATGCTACTGGCGAAGGTGTCAAAAACCTTCAGCTAAAAATAGATAGAGAGCATTTTCTCGGTCGTCAAGATTTGTTGAAGGGACTTGATAGATTGCAAGATGGTTCTTCACTTCGCAGTCAATCCTACAATATGCTTTTAGGCAATATTGCTGATGCTTTCGATGTAAAGAAAGAAGCTCCTAAGAATTTAGAAAAGTATGGAAGTGGTATTGGAGAACAACTACTTCTAGCTAGAAGACTTGCCGAAAGAGGCACTAAGTTTGTTACAATTCAATATGGCGGCTGGGATATGCACTCTAATATCTCTCAAGCTCTAAAGGGTAGAGTACCACCAGTTGACAAAGCACTCGCAGCGTTAATAAATGACATCCACGATAAAGGTCTTGATAAAGATATAATGGTGGTAGTTACTGGCGAGTTTGGACGCACTTATAAAATCAATGCCAATTCTGGTAGAGATCATTGGCCTAAACTTTCACCACTAATGATTTCAGGTGGTGAGTTTCCTATGGGCTTTGCTCTTGGAGAATCTACTTCCAAAGCAGAAGAACCAAAGACAGACCCATACAATCCACAAAATGTAACTGCAACACTACTAAAGCATTTTGGTATTGACCAGCACACTCAAAGATTAGATATGTCTGGTAGACCAAGATACTTCATAGACGTAGGTACAGAGTCAATACTATAAGCATAATAGCAGAAAGGTGGGTTGTCCTTGCCCTTCGTACCTGCTTCTGGTTTTTTCCCTCTGACCGAGCAAAAGAGAAAACATGAAAATTCTAAAATACATACAGCTTAACCGTAATTCCATCTTTAACATTGCCACCCTTACTCTCATAGCTTGTCTTGGTTACTGCAACTATAGTCTTGAAAAAGAACTAGATAAAACTAGAAGCATGATGTATCCTATGATGCGCGAGGTGATGGATTTAAGCATGATGATGGAAAGTTTTGTCGATATGGCTCCAGAAGAAATGAGAAGAATAGCTGTACAAGCTATAAAAGAAGAAGCAGGAAAGTAACGAGGGAAATAGTCAGGTTATTGTAACATCATTTTGACAACAAGGAGGATTAAACTAGATAGTTATCCATAGAAAGGGTAAACATGAGTTTTGAAAAAGGTAAGCCGATTAAGAATTTGGTTTATGGATTGACACACCCGCTAAAGATGGCAAGAGATAAGCCCATCATGTTTCTTTTAGCAGCGGGTACTGGCGTATACTTTATTGGTGTCGCCGCTGGATGGTGGTCAATGGATGCTTTTAGTAAAGTGATCCCATTCATGAAGTAATTGTTTATCTTAGAACTCCCAAAGGAGTGGGAGTTCTATTATTTTGAAAGAGGTGTAAGCATGAATAATAGAAGAGATTTCTTATACAACTGTGCAATAGCATCTTTTCTTGGAATAACTTTTTCAGCACAAACTTCTGCTGGTATTTTTAATAGAAAAGTTTGTCCATTTTGCACCATTCCAGATACTCACCCCAACGCATTGTTGGGTCAAGTAAAATGGGATAGAAAAGATTTTAGATACTTTATGGCTGGTAGAGATGTCTATGATATGGAACAAGAAGTGTGGGACAATGAGTTTAAGCTAGCTTTTGACTCATGGGCTAAAGTAACCCCACTTACATTTCGCCAAGTTACATCTGAAGAAGAATACGATATAATCATTTCTGTCGGTAACAGAAAAAGGGAAAGTTTTGGTAAATCTGGCGGCGTATTAGCTTGGGCGCAGCTACCAACAACTAAAAATTTCGACGGTGTTCTTCTGTCAAAGTTTGATTTAGCTGAAAACTGGATAACCCCAAAGGAGTTGATAACAGAACATGGTGCGGTTCTGCGTTCAGTAGCGGCTCATGAAATAGGACATCTTTTAGGTCTTAGCCATTCTAACGATCCAGACGCATTGATGTACCCTTATATAAACAATGCCCTTGAGCCTAGATCAGACGATATTAAAAAGATACAAAAGCTATACGGAAAACCATAGTCCTTAACCAAAGACATTTTGGAAGGAACGCTCAAATTACTTGGATATAAACATCAATCCTAGTATAATGAAGAGAGAGGCGTGATGTGGTATGTTTGTAAGTGCTACTTCAGATTAGCGGCGATGGCCTTCTTTTTTTTCTTGCCGTTAATAATACTAAATCTATTAATTTTAGCTGCGATCAGTGACGGATGATACAACAGGACGAAATCATCAGCGTAAAACGCTGGATGTCTCTTGGAGACTGTAACTACGAAATAGACCACGACGATGATTCAATTCCAGAATCCGGCGTGGTCTATTGTAATATAGAGCATATACACAAATTCTTTGCCAAGTGCGACTACACGGATAACAAATATGTAGTCGTCAGTGCTTTTAGCGACTATGGCGTGGCGATACAAGAAGAAAACCCAGTAGCCCACGACATGCTTAAATGGATACCGTTTATCAAGCAAGACATCTTAAATCTAGACTACTCACCGCTTTTAATAGCACCAAGATGCGAAGTAGACAAATGCAAGATAAACGATAAATACTCAGTTAAGTGCTATTCAAATACCTACTCTACCTTTAATACAATACCCAAAAATGTAGTCAAATGGTTTGTTGTTAATCCTATGACTAGAGATGATAGAATTACTGCAATACCTCTAGGTGTTGGAAAAGATGCCGCAAGTGACATCTGTTTCACCGCAACCAACCCGC
>CEUI01145544.1_pt1 | contig 10143 bp, 18 predicted proteins | sample 531411 | NCBI WGS metagenome assembly CEUI01 (sample SAMEA2622841, study PRJEB7988) | marine metagenome | isolation source: saline water (ENVO:00002010), including
GAGCTTGACATCACATCGAGTGGAATCCCAGAAGCCTATCAAATCCGGGTCACAGCTGCGATCAGTGGGGCCGCTTCGGGCGAGCTCTTCACCGTCCAAGTCACTGAGGTCAACTACATCAACCAGTCCAGTTATCTGGCTGAGCTGGTGACCTATGGAGCTCCTTGGCTTGGCCTCTTCGTCACTGGTTCAACAATGGTCCGATGGGATCAGGATGATGCCCAGCTATTCTTCGGAGCCGGTGGAGCGGCGCCGGTGGCTGATGTGGACTTCTTCGATACCCGGTTTTCAGCATTTGAATTCAATGGGGCCGAGTGGTGCCAGACCAACAACGTTGACATGAACGGTGAGACTACGTGGCTGGTGGCTGTGACATATGCCGCGGACAGTCCGACCAGTGCATCAACAGAGCACCTTGTTTCGAAGGGACCAACGCCCAGTCTTGAGATTTTTTTCACCGGTGGGCAGATGACATTGCGGTGGAATTCCAGCGCTGGACTTCAGACACTGACAAGAGCCAGGCCAGCTGATTCAAATGCTCACGATATCGTCGGCGCCTATGATGGCCAATACATGTGGCTTTATGTCGACGGGGAATATTCAATCACAGCAGCCATCCCAGGATTGACATGGGCAGATGCCAGCGGGCGTTTCTTCGGTGGGTCTGTGGACGGCACCACCAACTTCTACTCAGGCCGGCTTGGTAGGATGTTGGTCACTACGGCCGCGGTGGATGTTGCGCGGTTTGTTCAACACAGAAAGTCAGTATCAAATATCAGCACATATGCACTGAAAATCACGGAGGAATCATGAGTGTTACTCAGGCAAATGGGGAGCGCGTTTCTGGCTCTTACATATCGGGCTATCTTGCAGCGGCTCCCACGACGGCGGCTTTTGTGGACGTCCAATTTGAAGACGAGAGCGGAGATCCAACGGGGCCGGCATTTGACACGGCGACCTATATCAGTCTGCAAGTTCAGGCCATTGCCACTGTTCAGGATGCCAAGATCCGGGTGATGGAAAGAGCCTCAAGGGAAGCGGCTTGGATTGAGCTGGTGGCTGAGGCCGATGTCACAACCAGCCAAGCGACCACGATCTACAATGGAAACGCTCGGGGCTCTCAGATGAAGATTCAACTAAAGCAAGGATCCAGTCCGGGCGGTCTTGTTGATGTTTCATTCTGCTTGAAATAGGGGGGAGATGTGGCGGATTTGCATATCCTAAAGCGCGGGCTGTTGGTGGAGTCTTCGGGGCCGTGTGTTTGCACAGTGGCTCCGAGCCAGCTTGAGATGGGCAGCAATTACCAGATGGTTCTGAAGAATCAAGCTGTAGAAATTGTGCCGCTTCCACCTACGCAGACGATTGAGCTTGGAGACGATTACACGGTTACACCATAGGAGATTGAGAAATGCCAGTCATAGACCCACAAATCACAGTGTTCTCGGGATTGTCCGGGACTGCCATGTCTGATTATTTTGAAGTTTTGGAGAACCATTTTTCCACGGGTGCTAGTACAAAATTCACGTACAACGGCGGACCCACTCCCACAAATGAAGGCTTCATTTTGACGCCAGTGGATGCGGCCAATCAGTATTGGCAGCTGAACTTCCGGCGGCTCAATGCAACAGAAGCAGCCCTTATGATAGACCCAGGCGCATCGATAACAGATCCGGGAGACACCAGCACAACACCCACCGGGGCCAGCACGAAAGCAAGCGGAGAGACCACGGCTTGGGATCTGGCTGTACCCACGGCGGCGGCCACGGGAGATCAGCTTATCTTGATTGAGCTTGATGATGCTCTCTTCCTTGTCCACATCGATACCGGAGGGACTCCCACGTTTAACCCCATCACGGTTCACGCGGGAAAAGTCTATGTGCCCCATTTTTCTAATGAAGTCGGGAGCGGAGACGGTCAAGGGGATCATTATGCTGACGGTCTTGGGATTCTGGGCGGGCTGACTGTTTATGGTACAAGCGGAAACAATAGTCTTTTATGCACAGGACTCAATACTCGCTGCATTGCCCGCGGCGCTGAAGACCTTTGGTTTGTGCCAACATGTGTTGGCGTCAGTCCTGCGGATGGTCGGATTGATGACAAAAGAAGAATGAGGCCTTGTGGTGTTGTACTCAACCAGACTGATGGGGCTGGAGACGCTTTGATTGGGTACACAAAGTATCTTCTATTTGCAGGGGATCCGGGCGCGATTCAGCTGCCAGGAGTGCAAGACCAATCCGCAACAGATGCCTGGGTACGCGTTCGATCCACTGCCACCAATACAGCTCAAGTCATCCCATGGGATCTGACAACAACGCCGCCATTCTGAGGTAACCAACATGCTTGACGAATTAAAAGGGACATTTGAAGCCATGGGCGCTCAGACCGGCGAAGCATTCGGCCGAGCTCTCATCGCTTGGGCAGCACACACACAAGGGCTTTGCGCTGGAGATGACAGCCACCGTCAACACGCTGACCAATTCTTTGACGAGATGCAATCCATTCTAGCAGCTCCGGAAGAAGAAGAGTACGAGCCATGAATGAGTTGACCATCCTTTGCGCGGCTTGGTGTGTCTCTATTTACGGTGCAGTCCAAGGCATCAAAAAAGCACTGCGGGCTCTGGGTCTTTCCGCGTCTACCTACAAGCGGGTTGTCTTGCTTCTGCCCTTGCTTGTTGGCATGGGCTCAGGGTTCGCAATGGCGCCCGAAGTGTGGGCGAGGCTGGGTCTAGAGACAGATATGCCGGTTGGTGCTATAATCCTGTTCGGGGCCGGAGCTGGCTCCAGTAGCAGTTGGGTATATGGGCTGGTGAAACACGCAGTCAAGAAGGCCTCCAAGGATGGAGACTGATGGTGATCGACAATTTGCCGGAACTCCTTGGAGCCGTTGGCGGTGGTGGACTTATATCTGCCCTGACCACGTATTTCTCTGTCCGACAAAAGGTTGGGAGCGAGCTGGAGAGGGAGTTCATGAAAGCATTTGATGCAAATGTGCAGCGGCATTTGGAAGAAATCAAGGCCAAGGACGAGAGGATAGACAAGCTATATGAGAAGGTCGATTCCGCAGAATCCCGCATGCGACAAGCGCTTGAAGACGAGCGGCACCAGTGCAAAGAGGAACTGATAGAACTGGAAAGACGACTCAAGGAGGAGTGGGACAGACAAATCACAGACGGTCGCAACCGGCTAACTTCGAGGGAACGACAATTCTTGGACACGATGGAGGACATCAAATGACAGAAGTGATCCTAGTCGTTTTGCTGTGCATGTTGGGAGCTACCGGACTGGATCATTGGCTGCAACGCAAGCGCCCTGCCCCGCCACCTCCCCCCGACGACGTTATCGAGGAGACTGAAGATGGACTTGACGAAATTGAAGCGGACATCGCTGAGAACGGCAGCAGCAATTCTTTTCGTCGTCTGCTGTCAAAGTACAGCAAGCGCTGAAGACAAGGTGTGTGTACCTAGATTGGAGCTTATGCAAGCAGCCGATCAGCTAGACAACGCAATCCGAAACGCAAGAGAGTGCGTCAAGAAATCTCATCTAATACGCAGCGAGCGAGACCTGTGTCTAGGGCGGAGAGACCAGATTGAGATCCAGCTCAGAGCCAAGAGTCTTGAGATCGTAGACCTGAAAGCAAAGAACCACGGTCTACAAGATGAGCTTGAAAGCCGATGGTCGGCTTGGATCTGGCTCGGTATTGGGATTGCTTTGCCGGTGGGTGGAGTAATTGCTTGGGAGCTGATGGACTAGCCAAACCTATTGAGAAAGACCTTCTGGAGAATGTGGGCCATCACATCCTGGTAGCGTTTGGAGTCTTTGGAGATGGGGCAATCAATCCAGGCTGACCCGTGTTGTCTTTGCAGTCTGATGCCAGGATCAAAGCCGTCAATGAGATATAGGCGCCAGGTCTCCCCGTCATAGTCCAGCGCATCACAAATGATCTTCTCCATTCTTCCCCCTTATTGAATCCATTGGTGTCAGGTGTTCTTCATCATGTTTTGTGGTTCGGTTGATGAGATACCCGACACCAATGCATTCAATAAAAAGCCGGTGGCGACTCTGCGCTACGCAGGGCACATCGTCTGAAACAAAGCTCTTGCTCTATAACCACCGGCTTTCTCCGGCTGGACTACATTACCAGCGCGAAAAGCAGCAGAATCAAAGCACACAGACCCAGACCCAAACTCCAGCCTAGCATTTTGGCCCAGTGTGACCACGGCTTGGCCATGGCTTCCAAGAATGCTTCCCGGTCTTCCGGGCTCAGGCGGCTGGCGTAAGCGTGGAACGCTCCATCTCTCATCACATCACGTGCGTCTTGCATGTCTTCTCTCCGTCCTAGAATGGGATCTCTTCGTCAGAAAATGTCTTGGCCTTGGGCTTGGAGCCGGTGAGATAAAGGCGGTCGCAGACTATCTTCCAGGTCTTGCGCTTTGCTCCTTCCTGATCGGTCCACTGGTTGGAGCGGATGCGACCTTCCACAATCACAGCGCTCCCCTTGTCGAGAAACTCCCCGGCAATCTCCGCGGTCTTCTCCCAGCATTCGATCTTGTGCCACTCGGTCTCATCCTTGTACTCACGGGTGGCCAAGCTAAAGGATGCCACGCACTTCCCAGAGTCTGTGTATCTCATCTCCGGCTTAGCTCCTAGGTTTCCATATAGTGTCACTTTGTTCATTGGGTGTTCTCCTTTATCACTGTACAATTCATCTCGGCATACCCGATGAGCTCAAGCCCCAAAGCCAGGGCCGCATCTTCTGCCAGGGTTCTGTTTTTGGTGGTTGCAACAATCGTCATCCCCTTGTCTTGGGCTACCTCTTGCAACATCGCGGCTTCTTCAATCTCATCGATGAACACCACACCAGTGTCTCTATTTTTCCCAAGCTCCATTATCATTCTTGCGAGTCCCATTCGAGCACCACCACATGTCCAGTCAATACGCTGGTATTGGCGCGCAATTATGAGAGCTTCTGTATCTGTGAGGGTTTGGAATTTATCAATGGCACTTTTTAAAATCGGATGGTCTTTCAAGATCCCACCACCTTTTCCTTTGCAGTATTCTAAAACAGCTTTCTTGATGAGCTTCAGATCTCTTTGACCGCTCCAGCCTGCGATGATCTTCAAAGCGGTCAGCTCACTTCTCTCTTCGTACGATAGAAAATAGTGGCGCCGATCGGGGTAGCGCTCGACAACGTCTCGAAGCATGGACAGCATAAAGGTGGTTTTCCCTTGGACCATACCGCCAATGAGTAGAGTCAGGCCCACTGGAAGGGTAACCGTTGAGTCGCCAATCTTGAATCCGGTCTCGAATCCCTCGGGCGTTGACTCGAGGGCTGCGTAGAACTCTTCGATGAGACACGGTTTTGGGAGTTCAACGCTCGCAATCTCTTCGACACCTTTCAGCCCGCCCTGAAGTAATGCGATGGCTTCATCGGCGCCGTTATCATCAAGCTCCTGCTGGATTCTACTTGCAAAGTCGGCGACTGCCTGGTGCCGCTTCTTGGCCACATTCTCTGCGTCGATAGCGGCCATGCCTTCACTGATGGCTTCTTCGCTGAAGTCGGTCAGGCGGAGGAATTCGGCCTTGAAGTGGTCTTTGTTCATTAGGTGTTCTCCTTCGTCATAGCCATCCCGGCTTTTGGAGCTTCTGGACTCCAGTTGGATACCCGGTCCAAACGGACTTGGGCTCTTTGATATACCGCGCAAGAGTGTCCAGATTGGCATTGATCTCACGCTCTCCAAGTGCAAGAAACTCTTGGTCAAACTCATACACGCTGACCAGATACGGGGCCACCTTCTCCACTGCCACGATCAAGAAGCGGCGCGGATATATACCAGGATCTGAGAGCTTCACTCCCTTGGTATACCAAGCAGCCTGGTGTGGGTAGCGGTAGGTATAGGAAGACTTAGAGAACAAGGGTCCAGCATCTCTTGTGGTCTTGAGGTCGATGAGCGTTCCATCTTCTCCAACGTAATCCACGCGACACTTGCAGCGCAGATTGTGCTTGGGGTCTTGCCAGCAGTATGAGACCTCGGCAGAACCACGGGAGAAGTCAAGCAGCTCGGCCGCTGTGGGATGTGAATAGACTGCATCTCTCATACGTTGCACAGTGTCGAAGTCTTTCTTGACCAAAACCAACTTGTTTGGGTTATCGGCCACAGCGCTAGTGAAGACTTTGGTGCGCTCGCTCGATGTCTCCACTACTTCCACAGACTCATCCAACAAGTGAGGCTCCAAGACGGCTGTGTGTGTTGCCCTTCCTAGTCTCAACGCTTTGGAGTCAAAGGAAGAGCCGGCCAGATAATGCAAGATCGACTTGGCAACCAGGTCAAGCCGGTGCTTGGAAATGGCTGAGTCGTTATGATAGAGCTCATCGGGTATGCCGTCATTGCGGCCAGTCTTCAAATGTCTGCCCATCTTCTCACCCACTCAACCCGCGGCGCCGGCGCGTCTTTTTCTTTCGGTGTCATCGATAGTGCCTTGAACATCTTCCCAAACTCGATGAGCTGTTCACGTGTCAGCTGGCCAAGTCCGCGGGCTCTATAAGTCTTGCCCAGGTAATTCGATCGGGCGCGGTCCTGTTCGGGTTTCGGGAGTCCAGTGGAGCCGAAGAGCTCAAAGATCCGTCCGGTTAGTTTGGCGCGTTCTTCCGCTTCTTTTCCTTCATCGCTCTTGGGCTTCATCTTGTACTTCCGGCCGGGATTGGCCTCCACCTCCTCCTTTTCCACATCGTCACCAGATGAGATCAGGAAGGTGTTCTTGAGGGCATACTTGAAAGCGCTGGTTGTGGCCTTGGGCAGTCCTTTGTCGGACTTGTCCACGCCTTCACCAATGCCGGTGCTAAACATCTCTTCACCACTTTCACCATCCCTGTAGATGATCTTGAGGTGAACGACAGAGTGATTCCCGTCTTGGCTGTACTCCAAGATCTGCTGGGATACGCCGATTCCATGCTTTGCCAACAGTGGCCGGACGGCATCCACCAGCACACTCTCTTCTAAGAAGTCATACTTGTGGAAGTCATTCCGGCCGGTCTTTGGAAGCCTGGACAGCTCCCCCATTATCGTTGCCATCTTGGCTGCAAGTGTTGTTTTCATGCTCCGGAATCTCCGTCTTATGGGAAAGGTATTTGTTGAGATCTTCCATTCTATATCTAATCACTGAGTACTTGCCCCCCTGCCCCATTCGGACAAACGGCGGACCCATACCAACGCTTCGCCAGCGTTCTAATGTGCGTCTAGATATTTGGAGAATCTCAGCTGTCTCGTCTGGTGTTAGTAATAGTGTGCTCATCTGGCAAAGTCTCCACGATGTCTTCCAGCTCTTTTAAGAAACGGTAGATACAGCTTTGCAACTCCAGCAGTCCGTTTTCCAAGCTCTCATTCTTTCGGATTTCTTGCTCTAGTCTCTCGATCAGTAATTGCTCATTCACGGCATTCCCCCCTACATCTCAACAGTCCAACAATTGTCCCGAATAGTTTTCGGACCATTTGCCAAACCGTTACCGCTTTTTTTTGGGCTCACCTATTACGAAATCGTTTCGCAATAGGGAGACTCTAGCAAACTATTGGATCTTGGCGCAAATATATTTTGTAAAATTCACGACGAATGCGTATAAATGTGACGGAGGGCGACACGATGCGACGTTTGGCGGTAATAAATCAGAAGGGCGGAGTGGGAAAAACGACCACAGTTGTGTCTCTCGCCGGCTGTTTTGTGCAGCGCGGAATGAGAGTCTTGATTATAGACTGCGATGGACAGTGCAACGCCAGTCAGTGGTTGCGGGCAGAGGGGCGCGGGATCGAAGCGATGTTAGCAGGAGAGACGCCAGTCCCGGAAACGCGGCATGGTATTGATATCATCGGTGGTTCCAAGCAGATGTACTTCGCACAGCCAGAGACGCTCCCAGCTCCGGAGGGTTATGACGTCGTGCTCTATGACTCCCCAGCCACATTTGGGCCGGTGGTCAACGCGATAATGAGAAGCGCGGTGGATGTGATTGTTCCCGTGGAGCCTAAGACCATGCCGCTGAGTGGTCTGGCCGACTTGTCGCACTCCATACAAATGGCGCAGCACCAAAACTCATCTCTCGATCTACTTGGGGTTGTTGTGTGCCGGATACTTCGGAGCAAGCTAACGTCCGATGCGATCCACGCCATATCTCAGCGCTTCCGAGTGCTGGGAAAAATACCTGAAAATGTCCGGCTCGCAGAAGCTCCAGGGTCCGGTTTGCCGATTCACATGTATGCACCAAAATCCAGCGGGGGGCTGGCCTACGGTGCTCTAAGCCAAGAGGTGATAAAATGACAGGGTTGCAGTCTAACCCACTTGACGCTCTCGGAGATGTATCAAGCGACGTTCGGTGGTTGGAGGTAGATGATATTCACGTACCAGAGGACAGGCTCAGAGAGGTCAATCAAGATGCTGTCTACGAGCTTCTAGAGAGTATTGAGCGCAACACGCAGCTCCAGGCCATTGTGGTCAACCGAAGGGTGGACGGCTCTTTTGTGCTGGTCGACGGTGCTCACCGGTTGGCAGCGGTGGACAAGCTCGGATGGGACAAAGTCAAAGCGGTTGTCTTTCGGGATCTCGGAGAGGAAAAAGCGCAGCTTCTAGAGATCGATGCAAACCTGAGACGGCTGGAGCTCTCCGCACTCCAGAAGGCCGAGCAAATAGCGCTCAGGGAAACCATCATTTACAGAGACGGACAAGCCAAGCGGGGCCGCGGGAATCCAAACTTCAAAGCAGATGATGAAGGCGAGGTGGTGACGACCATGGACCTTGCCCGACAAGTCAGAATGACCCGGCGCAAATATGAGCAGTTCAGGCAAGTAGGACAGAAGCTGTGCCGCGATGCCAAGGAGACTCTCAAAGAAACGCCCTATGCCAAATCGACCACTCTTTTGATTGAGATCAGCCGATTGGAGGAAGATGATCAGACGACCATCTCAGAAGAGCTGAGCATGCTTGACCACATGAAAGTGGGAGAGGCGAAAAAGTATATCAAAGAACGGGTTGCAGAGTGGAAAGCTGCGCGGGCTGAAGCGGGTTCAATTACATGGCACAACTCCGACTGGAGATACTCAGGCAAGGACACAATCCCGGCCGGCTCCATAGACATGATCGCATCGGAAGGACCGATGCCAGACGAAGACGGAGAAGGCTACTGGGGCCAGCTCTCAGAGTTCTCCAAACACTGTCTGAATCCAGAGACGGGAATTGTGTATACGCTGCTGTCACGGCCACAGCTCTCGGAAGCGCTGCGCGTGTTTCTGCGGGAGTTTCACCTGGTTGATGTACTGTCTGTTGGTGAGCTCAGACAGCCAGCAATCATTCGGATTATGGTCGCATGGAGTCCAAACCCAGAGCGGATCCCAACACATCACAAGAAGCATCTCACTTACCGCGGGGTATGGGATTTCTGGGATGAGTTCCTAGCGGAGATACCGAGAGGGGAGCGCCGGTCCTTGCTGGACCCACACCTTCGGGATCATCAATGCGGAGCGATTGCAAGCAGGGGAAAGAAGCAGGGATTTGCAGTCCACGCAATGAGTCGAGACAAGTCGGTTCTTGCCAGGGCTCAGAGGGGCGCTCAGGGTAAGTGGTAGAAAGTCCTTGCAGGGATAGAGCAATCAGAGCATAAAAAAAAACGACCCTGCGCCAACAGGGTCGATATAGGCTATGGAAGGCCGGTTCTTGCAACAACCTGAGCCTGCCACCCCAGAGCCGTTTGGTCAACCTTTAAACGCAATAGGAGGCGTTTTATGGGCACGGGTGCGCAAATTCTTGATAGCTATCCAAAAAAGACGCGAACATCATCTCAGATATCCAAACAGAAGGCAGCTCACCGGGCCTTGTTTTCCAAGGCATATGGGGACAAGAGGATCAGAAAGGCTTTGCCGGTGTTTTGCTTCCTGATGGACCGACACAACTACAAAGCCAACTGTCCACCGTTTCACAAGCTGAAGACGATCGCTCATGCTTGCGGACTACACACCAGGAGTGTGGAAAGAGCTATCCAGTTGCTTGCAGAGCATGGCTACATTGTCTTCACAAAGGTCAATGGAAAACCAGCCTACCGATTGACCGAACCAGGTACGACAAATCTGTCGGACAAATCTGTCGGAGAGTACGACAAATCTGTCG
>CEUI01060636.1_pt1 | contig 10137 bp, 7 predicted proteins | sample 531411 | NCBI WGS metagenome assembly CEUI01 (sample SAMEA2622841, study PRJEB7988) | marine metagenome | isolation source: saline water (ENVO:00002010), including
CAACATCAGATAATGTTTATTTTTTCCATTCAAGTAAAAATCCTGCAGATTATTTAATGGAATCTGGAGAGGATTTTTCTGACTTAATAGCAAGAGTAATGAAAAATGCTTCAAGATATCTTGACTCTCGTATAGATGCTGGTATACCAAGAGATGCATTTAAAGATAAAGAAGGCAATTATGATTACTTTTTAGTAAGAACTGCTTCTTTAATTTCAATATATTTCTTAGTAAATTCTAGCAATCCAGGATCAGATGTTGCAGAAAAGTTTTTAGAAGAAGCTAATTTTAATATTGATCAAATTAATACTGGTAAAGCGAAATTATCTTATCAAGTTTCAGGTGATTCTTCTAGTGGAGTTTTAAGAGAAGTAACTTCTCCACAAGCAGGCAATGCATTATATATAGTAGACACTAGAGGTCATTACTCAGGTATATATGATTTGATGAAGATAGTTATAACTACAGCTGGTGCTATAGGAACATCAAAATTTGACGTTTATCATGGAGATGATACAGGGTTAAAGCAAAATAAAGTTGTTGATGCAGAGATTATTACAGGTAAATATCAAAGTATAGGTGGTGGGTTGCAAGTTAGATTTGCTGGAAAAAATGACTCCTCTGTTGCAACTGTTAATGATGAATGGGAATTAGAATGTTGGGGGCAATATGAATCCTTAGATGGATCTCCAGGAAGTAGTACAAATACTAGACTTACTCGTAGGACTTATTAATGGCTATATCTTTTACAAATATATGGCAAACTAAAATAATAGATATTTTAATAAAATTTATTCGTGCAGAATTTAAAGGCTCTTTATCTGTTTATACTGGAGAAGAGTATGAACCACAGGGAAATTGCTCTATAAGAATATTTGGCTCTAGTCAATCACTTACTAGGTATGATAAAGTTGCATTTACAAACGAGTATTCTCTAGATATTATTTATTATTTATCAGGATCAAACTTAAATGAAAGAGCTGTAGAGAAAATGTATAGAGATGTCTCTAGGCTAGAGCAGTTACTTTGGAATAAAGCAGAACCAAACCAGCGTAGTGATGATGGTGGATTTTATGATGGCAAGGTTAATGGTATTTCTATAAATGAAAAAGTAGGAGAAGAGGTTAATGTAGACAATCTTTTAACTGCTAGGATAGAATATGTTTGTAGTTATTCTAAAGTTTAGTAAATTAACACACACGATAAATTGGGGATTTTAATATGAAGATTAAGCTCAAAGAGGGCGTATCTGTCTCAGACTTACCTAAAGTAAGCTCTGATTGTAAAGGTATTGCTAATATGTTTGGGGATAATGACATTATAGAGGTTGACGTTGTTCCAGGGAAAATATTAAACTATGTTGAAGAGATAACCTCTAATAAATCGTCTTCTAAAAATAAAAAAGGAGATAAATAATGGCTACATCTTTAAATACAGCTTTTTTCAATTCAAAAGAATTAAATATTGCTTTAAAATTAGATAGTTCTAACGTTGGTACAGCTGCTTCTGGTGCTTCAGGTTGGAATTTAGTGGAATCAGAATCTGTCACTCCTCCTACATTTAATGATTTAACTGTAGAGAGAAGAGCAGGTGCTGGAAGTGGAATTTTTACAGAAGAAACAGACTTTTTTAAATATACTCCAGGAGCTATAATAGAGTGTTCTGTTAGCGGACTATTAACAGATGAAATATTTAAATTGTTAATACAGTTAGGACTAGGATCTGCTTTTTCTACAAATGTAATAAGTATAGATAATAATTCAACAAATTTAACTTTTGAACATAATGCTAGTGCTGCTGCCAATAAAACTTTTTCTGTTGCATATAATGGGGCAGTTGGTAATGATTCTATAGTTATTCCAGGATGTGTGGCTACAAGTTTAACAATATCTGGTGACCCAAATGAAGATGGTGGTAGAATGACATTTGAGATGACTGCTCAATCTAGAACCCCTGTTGCTGCTGGTGCATTTAGTACAGCTGTTGCTGCTTCTGATACATTGTCTTCTAATTATACTTTTTTAGGTGACTTTAGTAATCATACTTGGTTAATGGATGCTGAAGTATTATTAAAAAGTTTTTCAATGACTGTTGAGAATCCTGTAACATTTGCTGGTTATGGTGGTAGTGGTGGAACAGGTGCACCTCAAACATATATAAGATCTGTGCCAGAAATGTCTGTAATGATTAATCCAGTTGTAAAATATGATACTAATTTAGATGGATTGTGGGATATAATGAGAGAAAGTGCTGCTACTGCAAGTTTAGCTGAACCTGCATTTGAAATGGCTGATAATGCAACATATACAGATGGGAATAGAGCTATAAGAGTTACTAATGCTAGGCTAGATTCATTGTCTTGGGATGAGGGAGACTATTTAGGATTAAATGTGGGATTAAAGTTAGTTGGTGGTACATCTCCTGACTTATATATAAAATACGTTTAATAGGAGTTAAAAAATGAGTAAAAAAACCGTTGAATTATCTTCCAAGAGGAAGGTTCAAATAAGAGAAATGGGTCAAGATGAAATAGATTCATGTCATGATACCCAATATATAGTATATGTAAATGGAAGACCAGATCACTATGCAAATCAAATGAAAGCTAGAACTGCATGGCTTAGAAAAGGTATTGTTGGTGGAGATTTTAAGACATTTAAAACTGGTATTGATGGCTATCCTGAGGATTGTGTTTTAAAAGAATTAAAGGAGTCAGAAAAAAATGAACTAAGTGATTTAATTCAGGAGTTCCAAGGCTTGGGGGAATAGAATCCCTTACACTAGCACTAAATGTCCATATAGACAATTGGTGTGAGGGGTGTAGATTTCATAGTTACCCATATAAGGCAAAAATACCAATTTCTGAAAATGGTAAATTCCCTGTTAAAGCCTTTAAAAGCGATGAGGATGTGTGGGATGTTATAAGGTTACTTATAGATGAGACAAAGGAGATTAATAATGAGGGTAAGAGTTTTGATATTCCAAGTTCAATATCACAACAATTACCCCATTTTTGTTGTATAAATATTATGATTAATAAGGCTCATCAAAAAGACATATCAAGATATCTATATTGTCAGAAATTTCATATACCTCCATACCCTGGATCTTATGAAGAACAGCCATACAAATGGATCATTAAATCAAATATAATTCAAAATGCTTTATATAAAAAGCAAGAAAGAGCTCAGAAAAAAGCATATGATAAGATAAATAAGGGAAAAGCGAATGTCAAGTAAAGTAGATGCTTCAAGAGAATATAATATATTAATCAAGTCCGTTGAGAAACTTGGAGCTAGATTAGATAACTTAGAAAAATCTCAAAGAAGAAGTACCAATGCTATTAAAGATTCAACATCTGCAATAAGATCTAATAGAAAAGCACATAATGATTTATCTGGTGCTAGTACAAAGCTAAATGCATCTACTATGAAGATGATAGAAACTTTGCGATCTCAAAATAGAAGTTTTAAAGATTTAGGAATATCGTCTGAAACAGTTACTAGAGCTATGCAAGGTCAATCACAAGCTGTTAAGCAATTAAAAGATGCTTATGATAAAGGTATTGATAGTGGTATGTTGCAAGTTAGGAACAATAGGCTTCTTTCAAATTCTTTTGCAACCTTACGTTCAAAAATGTTACTTGCAAGTTTTGCATCTGAACTTATTAGGCGTAGTGTTGTAGCTTTAATGAAGCAGTATGATGAATTGCAATCTGCAAATTTAAGAGTTGAAAATACAATATCTACAACAGGTGCGACTGCCTTACAATCATCTTTTGATATTGAAAAAATGGCAAATGAGATTGAAAATCTTACTACTGTTTCATCAACTCTTGTGACAGAAGCATCTGCTATGATGTTAACTTTTACAAAGATAAGTGGAAAGACATTTAAAGATGCATTAAATATATCTATAGATTTATCAAAAGGATTTGGTCAAGATTTAAAAACTAGTGTGATTCAAGTTGGTAAGGCTCTTAATGATCCAATAGCAGGAGTTGGTGCTTTAAGAAGGGTTGGTGTTTCTTTTTCAAAAACCCAAAAGACAATGATTAAGAATTTCATGGCTATTAATAATATTACTGCTGCGCAAAAAGTTATATTAGATGAATTGAAAATTGAAGTTGGTGGAACTGCAGAAGCTATGGCTAAAACTCCATTGGCTAAATGGACTAAACTATGGAATGATTTAGGTCCAGTTTTAAGAGCCACAGGTCAAGGTGTTGGTATACTTATAGAGCCAATAAGAATTATGACTGGAGTTACAATAGATACTGCTAATGCATTTCTAAAACTTGCTTCCATAATGACTGGTAAAGATATATTTAAAGAGCAGAGTGCCAATGCTGACCTTGTAAACTCTTCTTTTAAAAGATTTAAAGGCACTATTGGGGATTTATCAAAAAGAGAGTTAAAAAGATTTAGAGAGATTGCTCCAGGTCTTACAACTGATATAATTAAATTAAAGCAAAATGCCCTTACTAGTGAATCTGCAATGAATGAATTTAAAAATTCTATGGAAAAATTTAATTCTGCCATGAACATAGTTGCATCAGATACCGAAAATTATAATGATGCTATGGATAGGATGAAAAATATAAAAGGTGATTTATTAGAATTGACAAATGAGTTGGCATTAAAGCAGGCAGAAGCTGCTGGAGTTAGTAGTGCTGAAATAGAATTAATGAGACTTGAGCAAAAATTCAATCAAGATATACTTGACATTGAAGGCAAAAGGAGTAAACTTTTAGATTCAAAGGGCACAATATCCGCAGATGTTTTAAAACAGGAAATAGACTTACTAAATGAACAATATTCTGCTACATTAGATATATATAATATAAGTAGGGATTTAGTTTTACAGGCAGCTCAAAAAGAAAATGCATTAAAATTAGAAAGAGAGAGAAATAAAATCTCTAAAGAGAGAATTAAGATTGAAAAAGAGATTGCTGACCTAGAAGATCAGATATTAAAGGCTAAAGAAAAGAAAGATAAAGAGGCATTACAAAATCAAATCAAACAACTTAATCAATCTATAGCAAATGAGGAATCTAGAATAAAGTCATTAACGTCATTAATGAATAAATTTAATATACTTGAAACAGATTCTTTCAGTGAAAGGTTAAGGAAGGAAGAGTTGTTTTATCTATCTAGAGCAGTTGCACTAGAAGCAAGTGAAAAGGAAATAACTAAAATAAAAGAATTTTATGAGGCTAAAAGATCTGCTAAAGACGATGAAAGCAATAAAGCTGAAATTTCAAAAATCAATACTCAGTTTAACCAGCTCCAATCTGAAATGAATAACTATTTTTCAAGTAGATTGAGTGCTCAAGAATCAGCATTAAATAGTGAAATGAACGCTGATATAGAAGCAATGAGAAAAACAAGTGAGTTTAAAATTGCCCAACAGCTTGGCGATGATAAAAAAATGGCTGCACTTGAAAAAAAGGCTCAAGAGAGTACGTTAAAAAGAAGAAAGAAAAATTTTAGAAACAATCAACTTTTAGCCGTATCTAATATTATTATAGATTATATACAAGGAATAGCAAAAGAGACTTCTAAAGATGGTCTTTTTGGCTTAACTAAAGCTGGTCTAATTATGAGTGCTGCGTCTGCTGCAGCTGTTGCAACTGTTATGGCACAAAAACCACCAGCATTTGCTCAAGGTGGAGATTTTGTAACAACTGGTCCACAAATGATTAAAGTGGGAGATAATCCTGGTGGAGCTGAAAGAGTTCAGATAACACCTATTAGTTCACCGAATATAGCTGGTCCACAACAACAATCTTCTTCTATAGTTGTAAATGTATCAGGAAATGTTTTGACTCAAGACTATGTTGAAGGAGAATTGGCAGAAAATATTAAAGAAGCTATAAGGAGAGGTTCTGATTTTGGACTCAATTAAAAATTTATTTTATGTTTTTACAGATAAACTTTTATTTATAGAATGGTTGCTAGAAATAATTAGACATATTACTATACGTCTTTTAAAGATTAAGGCTAAAATTGAAATGGAGAATTTTATACAGCCAGACAATAAAGAAGATGTGTTAAAAGATTTAAGGAAAGTTCCTGAAAAGATTAAAAAACATTTAATTTATGATGAAGAAGTTTTAAAGATGAGATGGGATTTATGCTCAAAATGTGAATTTTTAAACGATGGAAATCAGTGCGAAAAGTGTGGATGTTATATGAAAATTAAACACAAATTAGCTCCTGCTAGCTGCCCTATAGGGAAATGGAATCCACACAACCCTCAAAATCCCCATGAATTAAAGGAAAATTACAATAGTGTTACAAATATCTAAAAATTTTAATAGAGATATACAATCTAGAGATACAAATCTTACTCCTATAGTTAGCTTTAATTCTCCAACTAGCAATAATATAACATATATTAGCACAATTTCTGATTCTCTTGATGGAAATATAGTTTTACCAGTTCTTCTTAATATACCTACATTAAAAGAATCTATTGATATACAGAAAAGAAATTATAAAATACCATCAATTTCAATCTCTATATCTAATGTAGATATAAATGGAGAAAGATTTTCAGAAGTAATTGACACTAATTATGATTCATTTATTAATACAGAATGTAGAATATACTGGATTTCTCCTTCTGCTAGAAATATTTTAAATTCTTCTTCGGATGATTCTGCGTTGCAAATATATAGCGGAGTTGTAAGAAGATATTCAATTTCAAAAGATACAATAACTATTAATGTTGAAGATTATAGTCAAGCAATATTACATAAAGATCTTCCATTACCTAATGATTACCAGGAAGGTCAATTAATTGAAGAGAATTGGACTGGGGCTTCTACAAATTTACCTGATAAATATAAAAATAAAGTAATTCCAGTCGTCTATGGAGAAGTTAAAAATAGTCCTTTGGTTGTAACAAGTGCTCCTTCAAGCATATCTGAAAATACTGGAAACCTTCAAGATATTGTATTGAAAGTAGATTCAAGTGAAAGTTCTAATATAGATGAGGGATCGGCTTTAAATCCAGTATCACTATATGCTGCTGATAGATACTTAGAAGTCCAATCTAAACTTGATATAGAGCATTCTGGTCAAGTATCAGGGAGTGATCCATTAAGCTCTACTATTGAAATACCTACTATTGGTGGATATTCTCATGATTCTGTTCAATTTAACATAGATGGTAATAAAATTATAATGCCAATAAGTTTATATAGCTCTGAATTTATTAGCCCTACTTATGACAATCATATAATTGCAATAGATTTTATAGATAATTCAAAACTAGTCTATTCTCCAATAAATGAAATATCTACTCATTGGACATCATTGCCAATCAATCATACTACTGGTCATTCAGGTAGATCTTGGTATAATGCTCAAGAGGGCGATAGCCTTGGAGATGTTAATACATTTGGATATATATTTGGTGGAACTTGTCTAGCAGAAGAAGATAGAACTAATTGGAAAGGTGGATCACATATATCTGGTATGCCTAGTGCTACTGGTCAGTGGAATGATGCAGATCTTACAACATATCATGAATTATATAATACAACTGTTACCCCTAGTGATGATCATCACGAAAGAGCAATGGTTGGTGGAAATGTAAGAACTAATTCAGCAGACTTGTCTTCTATTGGAGTAACTCAGTCTTTATTATATTATGCAATAGAAATGCATTATGGCAATACTAAGGATTATTCTGGAGGAGGGCAAGGTAAATTTCAAATAAGGCTTAGAATAGGTGGAAGAGATGAGTCTAAGACTATAAATACTTATGGATTTGATAGACCAGAAGCAATGTGGTATCCTCTTACAGAAAATGAAAGTAATGATACTGGACCAAATCTTCATCATGGCTGGATGACTATAAGTAATCCACAAAATCTTCTTATATATTCTAGAATAGCAGATACAGGAACTTATGGATGGGCTGCTACAGCAGTAAAATTTCATATTCAAAAAATACTTTTATATAATTATGTTCTTATAGAAAATGTATTAGATCAATCTTTTTATGCTAATGTTAATGGCAGAAAAAATAATAATAATCAATTAATGACAAATATCCATGAAATTATAAATAATATATTAATTGATGAGCTAAAATACCCTACTGATAATCAATGGATTTCTAATGAGCTTTCATCAAGTTATGCAGATGAATTAGATTCAGGCTATCTTTCTAACTGGAGACATGATTTTACAATAGATAAAAAAATAAATTCTAAAAAATTAATGGAGAATATAGCATCTACATCTCCATATATACCAAGATTTGATAGTATGGGAAATTTTAAGTTTGATGTTATACCTGATAATGGTGGATCAAATATTGCAAATACAGTAAACTCAGAAGATGTTATAAGTTTTACTTTTAATAGGACTCCTATAGAGGAGGTTTATACTAAAGTTGATTTTCATTATCATTGGGATTATGCTCTTGACAATTTTACAAAACAAGTTCCATCAGATCAAGTTCAAGTTCCAGCCAATTCAGATATATTTAATGTATATGGATTGCCTGTTGACCATAGTCAATCTACGTTGGTAATCTCAGATGATCGTGGCAAATATATAAGAGATCCATTTACAGCAGTTAGATATGCAAAGTTTATGTTAAATTGGCATAAGAACCAACATCTTAAAATTAAAATAAAACTACCTTTAAAATATTTAAATCTAGAGGTTGGTGGAATTATTAAATTTTCTGAGTATATTGGAAATAAAATCCTACCTTATGGCATTGATTATCTTAATGGCGGATCTTTTAAAGGTGGTCAAACATATTATAATACATTTCAAATTATTAGTACAAATAAAACATTAGAATATATTGATATAGAGGCATTGCATTTACATCAAATAGATTCTAGTGGATTTAACTATGAATCTTGCTATGATGAAGATGGGGTATGTATTGAAAGTAATTGCCCTGTTGATCAATGTGGAGTTTGTGGTGGAAACGGTGAGTCTTGTATAGATATGTGTGGAGATGTAAATGGAAATAATGCTTGTGTTGGATGTACTGATCCAGATGCTTGTAACTTTGACCAAACAGCATATGATTATGGTGAAAATGCAATAAACAAGGATTGCTATTATGCACCAGAATGCTATGATTGTGATGGTAATTGTATTTGCGATGAAGACGAAGATGGTGTCTGTGATGATGCAGATACTTGTATAGGTTTGGAAGATGCTTGTGGTGTATGTAATGGAGACAATAGTGATCAGGTTTATTCAGAATGTACTAATGATCTTTATTGTCTTAATGATGAAGAGCAATTAAATGAATATAATAGTATTGAAGAAGGATGCGGTAACTTTCAGGCTTTGAATTATAATCCTGATGCTTCTTGTCCTGCTAATTGCTATTTCCCATATGAAGATGTTGGAACATATTTAGACCCTAGTCCATGTGTAACAACACTTATGAATGCAGATGTTCCTTGTTTCAATTTTGATATATGTCCAGAAAAAGAAGAAGATGTTTTAAATTATATATGTGTTAATTATCCAGATAGATGTGGAAATTATGAAGAGCCTTCAAAAGAGGAACTTGAAGAAAGAGGGGTATTTAATATAACTGGTTTAACTTTTTATGATATATATCCTCCTGACAATGATGGTGAAGCCAGTAGATCAGAAGATCCACCTATAGCTCAAAGAATAAAAGAATATTATGACAATGGATGTTTTAATGGGGATTGTAGTATGGGTGCTGGTTATTATCCATTATTAATTAAAAGTTCTAATTGTAGACGTGAAACAGCAGAATGGAATTTATCTAACATGAGATTATCTTTTAAAGATGAAAGTAATAATCCTGTTAACGATCAAAGTGGTGGCAATAACTATGCAGATTTTACAATTAATTATAATCCAAATACACAAGTTAATTATATATATTTGACACCAGATAAAATTGAACAAATCCATACTGGTCATATTGTATTTAATCTAAATCTATCTGGTAATATGTATCAAGAAGAAGTAGAAAATTCACAATATGAAATAAAGGTAGAAATATCTAAAAATGGTAATCTTATATCTACAGAAACAAAAAATGATTATGTAAATTATAATACACAAGATGAGATTACTGCTGGTCCATTTGAAACTTTGAATTTCAAAAACG
>CEUI01030225.1_pt1 | contig 10114 bp, 1 predicted proteins | sample 531411 | NCBI WGS metagenome assembly CEUI01 (sample SAMEA2622841, study PRJEB7988) | marine metagenome | isolation source: saline water (ENVO:00002010), including
TAATCAAAAGGCGTTTTAATAGTTTGCGTTTGTAAACCATCAGTAACAGAAAATATATCTACATCTGATATAGATGTACCTCCGTTAGCTGCCACGTAAAATGTAGAAAACTTAAACGTTTTCTTTAAAAAATCTTGACAATGTGCCAAGTTAGATAATAGTAAAAATAGTATTAATAGTTTTTTCATAATGTTTTTTTTTAATTAATCTACAGTATACACTTTAAATTCTTTCTTTTTCTTGTTTCTCAATTCTATTATTTTAGCAACTCTGTCTTTTTCTAGTTTTAAATTTTTTATTTCTTCGTCGCTTAGTTTAAGAGTTTTTAGTATTTTTATTTGTTGCTCTTTGTTTAATTTAAAAACAGCTTTTTCTTGTTGTATTACTTTTATTTGTTCTAGGTTTTTACCTGGGTATTTTTTCTTAAGTTTTACCTCGTCTTTTAGTATATCTAACTCTTCCCATTCTGTTCCTAAATCCCAACTTGACCAACCAAGTCCATGAGCAACTCTTTGCCACCATTGGTTTCTACCATCAAGAACTTCTTGTACATTTCTACGTTTTTTCATTATTCTAGCTAGCGGAACATTAGTAACCCCTTCTATAATCTTAGCCGAAGTCATCGCAGCTGGATTATCTAAAGTGAAACCCATCTCACCAACAAGATCTTCACCAAACCTATATTCTTGTATTCCAGAGTATATTTTTCTAAGGTTAGAAGACAAAGGTGGAGACAAGCCCACTATTTGTAGCATTGTATAGGTATGATCACCCGTGAAACCCTTTTTTTGTTGTTTGTGGGCCTCTAAAACTGTGTTTTTTATCATAGTAGATATAGCCCCTCCAAAACCCCAACCACGTACTTGAGAGTCCATCATTGTATTAACGGTTTTCCAAGCTTTGTCTTTTTTGTCTTTCTCGTCAAAAGTATCGTCCTCATCTAGGTATAAAGCAAACAACCCTGCTGATAAAGCGGCATACATTAAAGGTTGTTGAAAACCGTATAACCACATTTGACTCCAGTTTGCTTTACTATCACCTCTACCATTGAGTTCGTTTCTAAAAGCTTTTTCAAACAAACGAGTTTGTTGAAACTGAGTATTACCCCAACCAAAAACCAATCTACCAGCGGGTCCAACTTGAATTTTAGAAATTAAATCAGGTCTAGAAGACTGCTGCGCTTTTGAAGCTGCATTGTAAAAATCCATCCAAGCTTTTTTCTCAGCAGCTCGCTTACTTAAACCTTTTTTCAAATAAGTGTTTATTCTGTTTCTATAAAAAGTAGAACCACCCGTTGTTATCGCGAAGCTATCCATTAATGTAGTGGGTGTATAACCTTTCTTTAGCAAGTAAGCTACAGCTGCTTCAGCTTTGTTTTTAGCTCCAGATACCGCAGCCGCTAACTCAGCTTCTTGTACATTTATTTTTAAACCAGCTCTTCTTTGTTTTAAAAACGGAGAGTTCCATATAAAAGAAAAATCTTTCCAAAATTGTTTTTGGTTAGCGAAAGCTTTACCCGCTTTATATGGGTTATTGTCAGTCCAGTTCACGAAGTTTATAGTAGATAAACCCTGTACAACCGCTGAACGCATGTTTAAAAACATCGTGGCCGCTACAGCGTTGTTAACAAATTTATTAAACGAATTTACAGCAGGATCAGAACCCATACCTCTTTGTGTTTCGTGTTCCATTCTATATAAAATATCTTCCAAAGATTCTCTAAATCTTTTACCTTGGGTTGCTTCTATTTTATTTAAATTCTTTTCACTAAATATGAAATTTTTATTTTCTATAAATTCAGCTAAAAATTTTTCTCTACCCGTTGTTTGTGTTATTCTCCACAAGTCACTCATAACGCTCTCGTTTAACCAATATTCTTTCGGTTCCACCCAACCTGTTTCTTGCTTAGATAAAGCACGTAGTTTCTCAGCGTATGTTTGTAGCATTGCGTCGTTCTTGATAGTTTGGTTTAACCTTCTAGCCTCTGTTTTCGACAAACCAGGTATATCATACCCTGACTTTGTCCATAAATAAGCTCTGATAGCGTGTTCATAAGTAAAATCTGATTTAGGTATTTTTTTAAATACTCCTTCTTTGTTTTTATAATCACCGCCTTTTTTATGTATTTCTGGAAATAAATCTTTAAGTTTTTTAAAATCATCCATTATAGTTTGTCTGTAAACATTAAGATCGTTCATACCTCTACTATATGGGTCTGTAATATTTTTCTTGAAAAATTCAAAATGTTGATCACCTTTACCACCTTTACGAGCACCTTTGCCCATAAAGTTTTGCATTAATCCCATAAAATCTTGAGCGCCTGGACCAAGTAAAGATTTACTTTTCTTATCAGCACCAACCAATTGAGCTCTAGCTTTAGAAAATTCTTTAAAACTTTCTACACCGTATATATCCTGTATTATTTCGTTAAAGTCTTTACTCATTTTTTCACTAAAAAACTCTTTAGCTTGTTGTACTTTAGATTTAACGTCTAGTTGGTTTAAAACATCCCTAACTGCTTTTACATTTTTAATTGCATCATCAGCAAAATAAAAATCATTGTAACCCTCTGCAAACTTTTCTAACATCCACATAGCTTTAGCTTCTGCTGTTGAGTTGGCTAAACCTTTAATATTCTCTAAAGGTATATCAAATCCTTGTGATTTTAAAAACTCTTTAATAGCTGGAGCTGACTCTGCTGGTCTAGCTGTTAGTATAAAATTATCTTTAACACCAAACTTTTTAACTCTATCAACAAACTTTTTAAAGAAAGGACCTTTTTCACCCTTCACAACTTGATTAAACTCTGAGAAATCAAACTTATATCCTTTTTTAGCAAGCTCAACGTAATCACGAGCATACTCTTTAGCGTTTAGTTTACCCTTTTTTCCATCAGGCGTGGTATACTTTACTTGAGATTTAGTTTTAGCCAACGTGTCATCAAAATCCCAAACGCTTATACCTCTTTTTTTCTTTATAATTTTTCTACCCTCTTCTATAGCTTTATCATATATTTGTTTATTTCTATTTAAACTTTCGCTATTTAGCTCTCCAGATTTTACAACTTTTGGAGCTTTTTTAATTTGCTCAGATATTAAGTTTCTACCATGTTCAATCATTTGTTCCCACTTAAACACCTCTTGTTTACCTATTTTAGCTACTATATCTTGGTATAATGTTCTTTTAAAACCACTTTCAACGCTGTATATTTCTTTTGTTAATTCTAAATTACTAGCAAATCTATAAACACCAGACGTATTGGTTTTACCCCAAACGTCTATTCTGTTAAACCCTCCAAGAAGACCCCATATACCTTGATAGTTTTTTAATTTATCTACTCCTTCAACCCTCCATTTATTATTTAATATTAAATCTAAAGATTCAATAGATTGCTCGTTGCTGGTTTTTAAATGTTCATATTTTATTTTTAACTCTTCCAACGCTCTGCTTTCCGCTTCTGCTTTTTCTAAACCTTTATTTATCCAATGTTTGTAAAACGTTTTATAATCAGGGTCCGCTTTCATTCTTTTTTCCCATGCTATAATTTCTTTCTCCCCTTTTGGCTTTCTACCTAAAGAAAGAGAACGTGCCGGTAGATACATATAACCAGGTGGAGCCCAGTTTCTTTCACCTATCTTACCTATAGCACCATTATTCTTTTTTAGTTTAGCTATAAAGTTAGCTTTATTATTCCACTCAGTTGACCCTTCAAATGTGTCTATTATTTCTCCTTTTTTGTTTTTTCCTTTATGTAACCAGTTTTCCAATGTAGCATTCCATAAATCGTAAAACTCAAGTAGATTTTTTCCGCCTTTCTCACCAAAATACTCTCTAGCTAATTTCTGTTTTTGTTTTACACCCTCTTGACCCCATATACGCTCAACAGCTTTGATGTTTTGCGAAGCATACGCGCCAGCTAGCGTTTCAAAATCAAAATTCTCCCATCTTTTTAATAAATCCGCGTCTAAAATAGATTCACCTTTTTCGTTTTTAAATATATCTTTATTTAAATTTTCTTTTATACCTTTTATCAACTTATTTTTAACTAAATCTAATCTATCAAGGCCAGCTTTTTTAACATCAGCATTAACTTTAACACCAGACTCCACGGTCATGGACTTGCTATGAACCGCAAACATTTCCACTATACGGTTTAAATTACCTTGTTGTGCTATAGATTTCCAAGGTATAATAGAAGCTAGATCAAAACTATTTGTCATGTAATCTTCTAAGTATGTTTTATTGTTAGCAAATTCATTTCTAGATGCTCTCCAATAACCAGTTTTAACAAAATCATGTGTCATCTTTTTAACATGTGTCGTGAATTGTTTTGTTTCTGTTTTGCCGATCATAGCTTCTGTTGCTACAGCAAACTCTACAAAATCTTTAACAGCTTTAAATACCTTTGGATCTTGTTTACGTAGTTTTTCTGCGTCTATTTCATATCTTCTAAAAGCTGACTGGATGGAAGCAGGAGTAACATTTTTAAACCCATAACCTTTAAAATATTTTGACATAGACTCAGAGTACATCGCATCAGCTTTACCTCCACTAATTCTAGCGATAAGCATATTTTCTGATATAATGTTCATCAACTCCGGCGCTTGGTTATAGTTTTTTTGAATCCACGCTTTTGTAGTTTGATAATTTAAAACCCTGTTAGCTTCATTAAACAACGCTTTCATTACTAATTTTTTAGCAGCCGTTGTTCCTGGTATCCACCTGTAACCCACTTCACCAAGTGTTCCGTCCGCTGATGGTTTTCTGTACATCTCTATACCAGCTCTTTTTAAAAATTCTGCTTTACTTAAACCTTCTATTCGAATAAACTCAGGAACAGCAGCACCAGTAGCGTCAAAAGTTGTTGTAACTCTTTTTCCTGGTTTATAATAATTATCCTTAATAATATCTCTAATAAAAACAGCTCTACCCTCCTTGCCACCTTTAGCTAAATCTGATTTAGTACCAGAATATTTAACAACGCTAGAGGATCCCAGTAGTTTATTAAATATATCCCATTTTTCTCCTAGAAAATCCATTCTTTCTTGTGGTTTTCTCCCGTATATTTTGTGGGAAATTTCATTAGGTAACGCTTCTTGGAACTTACCTGTCGATTTTAAAAACTCAACAGCAAAGTTTCTTAAATCAACATAATTTAAATCTGCTATTTTTTCCGCGGACTTAAAAATAACATTACCTTTACTATCTACAGTTCTACCAGCTATCTTGTCTATTATTTCAGTTATATTATCAAATACTTCTTTTTGTTTTTTAATATCTGTTTCAACCCTTGTGATACCGTCTTTAGATTTAACTGTTTTCTCAAAAAATGTTTCATATAATTTTATACCACTTATACCTTGTTCTTGTTTGTTTAATATTATTTGTTTTTGGTATACACCTTTTTCTCCAGCTTTATCTTCACCAACTTTTTTACCTTTTACTTCCCCAGCTGTTTCAAACTTTAATATATCACCGTATTTTATAGGAAGTCCAGTTTTTTTATTTTGTAAATAAGCACCTATCTCTGCTATTGACCCTGGTTTGTAGTTATCTATAAGCTTTATCATTTCCGCTAAATAACCAGCCTCCCATTGATCCCTAGTTAATCTTTGTTCTACAGGTATATTCTTTCTTTCACTTGTCTTTAAAGCTTCAGTTGCTAACTTACGCACAAGTCCCATGTTATTAGCTATTATATTATCTCTAATGTTTCTTTTTTCAGGGCCATCAGGTATATCTTTTATTCTTTCAGCTTCAGGAAATACTTCTTTTATAAAATCTTGTATATCTTTATTTTCTTGAGCTACTTCTTCATTAGCTCTACCTTCTTTGTATTGTTTTCGTTTAGTACCAACATCAAACTTTTTTATATCTTTTAAGTTTTCTTTATATTTGGCTTCTGCTGTTTTATTTAACCAACCACCTTTAGCGCTATCAAAGTGTTTTTCTATTAATTTCTTATTCTCACTTATTATACTTTGTCTCTTTTTTGCACCCGCGGTAAGACCAACCTCAGAGTTATAAACTTGCTTTAGATATAAATTTTCCTTTTTTGTTTCCTTATTCATTACTTTGTCTAAATGCTTAAGGATCTTAACAGAGTTACCACCAGCATTTATAGATTCTACGTAGTTAGCTAAAAATTTTACTATATCTTTTCTTTGAGTAAAGTTGTAGTCATGACCTAATTTTTTACCTATGCTACCTTGAATAAAATTACCTAACTTACCCCAAGCGGATGCACCTTTTAGTTGGTTTATATTACCTTCTTTAGACAATGTTTCAGCTATATAACTAAAAGTTTCCCAGTGATCTTTTTGTTTATTCCATTTTTGGTCTAATCTCATTTCAACCAGCTTCTCATGTAGCGTGTATCTCTTTTTTGTTTTCGCGTTTATCTCCTCTAGTTTTATCTCTCTAGCCACATTGTTTAGATCTTCAAAAAACTTATCTGTAAAAACCTTATCACGAAATAACATTGTCATACCAGCATGGCCTATTTCGTGTTGAGCTACACCAGGTTGAGCGTTTTTCATGTTTATTTCCATGAGCATGGTTTTTTTACCACCGGTTTTTGTTTCTCTAAAGGAAGCGTTAATTTTATTATCTTTAAACTTGTCTTTAAAGTTTTTTTCATTACCAAAATACAACTTGTATTCTAGTTTATAACCATTTTTTTCATATGTCTCTATTTGACCTTTATACTGTTTTTTAACTTTACCTACAGCTAATAAAGGATCATAAAAATCTTTATTACTATCAAACTGTTTTATTCTAGAATTAGCTTTGTGGTAAACTTCTTCCCATTTACGACCCTCCTGTAATGCTTCCCAACTTTTTTCAGTTTTACCTTCTGCTAATAATTTAGTCGCCTCTGTATACTTGTTCTCAAAAAGTTCTCTAGATTCAGCTCTTACGTCTTTTATACTCTCATAGCTTTTTGTATCCCAAGCATGAGCATGCGACAAACTAAAAGCAAAACCAGTAGCTAAATTAACAATCCAGCGTTGAGTGTATTCAGAGGAGTCTCCATAGTGTTTTTTCATATAAGTGTCCATACCTTTTATGTTAAACATGTCATCAGATATACCTCGCATCAACTCTCCTATCTCACTACCAGCAGCAAAACTTACAGGACCAGTTACACCATGTTTTATAACACTATTCCATCTATTACTATTTTTAATTACAGGCATTAACGGTGTTAGTATCTTTCCAGTTAAACCAAAACCAAATCCAGTTTCAAACTCACCACCTATAGCTTTAAATTTAATACCTTCAGCTAAACCTGTGTATAAAAGTGATTGTAAACCACCCCATCTAGATGGACTTACTGTTTTATTAACATTATAACCAGCTTTAATAGCGTATTCTTCCCATGTAACTGGTTTGTTCTTTTTAAAACGTTGATCTTTTTTTACCCTACGTTTATTGTATTTGGTAGCCATCGACCTTAACTGGTATTCATTAGCTGTTTGTCCTGTTTTTGTATGTATATATCTTCTCTTACTAACAGCAGCTAAATAATCATTTATAGAAATATAACCTCTTTTTCCTGTAAACTCCATACCCTCAACCATATATTTTGATTTTTTTGTATCTAATAAAGGTTTTAATCTTTTAGGCACCTTAAACAGTTTTAAAGTTTGAAGTCCGGCTTGTAGTTTGTTACCAAAATAAAAACCAACAAGCATAGCCGCACTACCAGATATAGCTTCGTTTATTTGCTCCGCGGTAGTTCTTTTTATGTAGTCTTGTTGTTCACCTGTCATTTTAAAACCAACCTCGTCATACTCTGTAACCATAGAATCTATAGTCTCTCTAGTTGTTATGCCATATTTTTCCTTATATCTTTGGTCCCCTATAAAACCAGAAACGATCATTTTTTTTGTAGTTTTCCAGTGTTCCTTTTCCACGGTCATCACATCTTCGTTTAATAGATACATTTTTTTCAAAGCTTGCTCTCTAGACATTATGTCAATATAATCAGCTCTCATTCTTTTTGTGTATCTTTCAAACTCTTCGGCGGACATAGTAGGATTACCGTTAGCGTCTAAAGGCACTGCTCTTGGCCCTACTTCAGCACCGCCCTCACTTAAAACATTGTGGTACATCATTTGTTTAAGCGTAAACTCACCTTCAATACCATCACCGTAACCATGTTTATAACGGCTTTTTTCATTCATTAAACTTATTATCCTAGCTTTTTGAAGTTGTACGCTGTTAAACCTTTCTTCTAACGTGTCTAAGTCAGAATCTTTTAAATCTGAAGCAGCGGATTCAACATCATTACTTATATCAGCATAATTACCCGGATTTGGAATATTTTCAGGTACTTTGTTTATTATTTCACCTGTGAGAAGGTTTATGTGTGGTTTGTATCCTTTTTTATTATACCATTTATCACTGTCTATAATTTTTTGTTTATGTAACCTTATATTTTCCATCTCATTCTGTATCTCTGTCTCAGATAAACCTCCGTGGTTTATTTTCTCTATAGATTCAGCTATAGCTCTTTCGTTTGGATCAGCAAATGTTGATATAAGGTTTTGTCTATTTTGTTTAAAAAATTCTTCTGAGTCTACGTTTTTATTTTCTAAGACTTTAACTTGTTCTGATTGGTACTGGTCGAATTTTATTTTTAATTCTTTACTAAGTAGTTCGTAATAAGTGTCTTCTATAACCTTATCTATATCACTATTAGCTAAGTTTAAATACTTAGTTCTTTCTTTACCACCTATACCGAAACCAAACAAACTCTTCATTTCTAAATCTCTTCTTACCACTCTAGATATTTTTCTATCGCTTTTACCTTTTATCTCTAGATCTTGTAAGTACTTATCGTCAGTTAGGTTTTTTAGTTGGTCAAAATTAAAAGAATCTGTTTTTTCATCGTATCCAAAATATTCTTTTTTTAGCTCGTTGGAAAACTCATCTCTTTCTTTGTAGAATTCAGGCGAAAACTTTTTGTCTTCTTTTAAAAAAGATATCAACTTGTTAAGTTCATCTTCACCTTTTGATAAATTGAATTTTTCAGAAACATCATTTTTATTAGTCACTTTAACAACTTTATCAGAAAGCCAATCAGCTTGATCCACTTTAAACCCGTAACCACCTATTAGTTTAGTTAAAGCACTTTGAAACTCAGCTTCTGGGCCTTTAAAGTTAAATAAATCACCAGCCACTCCATGTCCAATCGCTTGAGAGTTGTTCCACGCGTCTTTTATACCTATCTCTAAGTCTTCTGTTATAGGGCTACCTATTTTTTGTTTAACAGCGCCTTTACCAAAAGCCCAAGTTTTCCACTCTTCATAGTTGGCGTTTATACCAGCATCAGTAAAAGCTTTATTTAACTTAGCATCATCGTTGACAAGATCTGTAATCCATTCATTTATTTCAATGGGATTATCATTGTCGTCAACAGGCTTAACCATGTTATAAAAACCTATTAAATAATCTTGATTCATTCGTTTGTTTTTTAAATATTAAACAGCCAATTACGTTACATCTGACGCCCCACGTCAATTCCCGCAGTTTTAAGAAACGCTCTAAGACCGGTAGCAGCCGCGTTCGACCACTGGTTAAGGAACATATAATCTTTACCATTATATCTTAACCCCCAATTACCCATGTTGTCTTGCACAACCTCTATACCACTAGGTAGTGTGTAAGTTGACTTTAATTCTTCTAGAAAAGCAGTTACACTTGTTTCACTCTTGTTGTCAAATTTATCTCTAAGCGCACTTGTGGCACTTTTTGTAACATTTGTTGGCGGTGGTGGTGGTGGTGTTCCCGCTGTCCAATCTGTTATGTTATCAAACTGTGAGAAGTTTGTTAAAGTACCCGCACCTTCATCTATTGTTAACAGTAGAGACTCTAGATTTTTAACTTTCTCATTATTTGGAGCAACATAGCTGTTACCATCCCACGTGTATGTATTGTTGTTTATCGTTATGTCGTTTCTGTTTTCTATATTGGTAGCTAAATCGTCTATTTCTTCTCCAGTGAGCGCGAAACTTATCCCTAAATCTGCTTGCCAATCGTAAGTGCCGTCTTGTGTGGTTGTGTCCCACGTTGTTGTTTTTACTTCTGGATTTTGAATTTTATATTT
>CEUI01061707.1_pt1 | contig 10113 bp, 2 predicted proteins | sample 531411 | NCBI WGS metagenome assembly CEUI01 (sample SAMEA2622841, study PRJEB7988) | marine metagenome | isolation source: saline water (ENVO:00002010), including
GTTAAAGGAATACTCATAAACCCCGCCAATACGCTCTTTACTGCCAAAACCCCATAAAAAGTTTGGGTTGTTATTTGTGATGCTATGTTTGGGTGGTGTGGGCATGGAAGGAGATAGCTGGTAATTTTAATAAACTTATTTTGTTTCAACACTGTCTTTTTTAAAATAGATTACCGGATTAGCATAATCTTCTAATTCTTTTAACTTCTGATTTATCCATGGTTTATATTTACTATAAGTTTCCAATATTGTGTGTCTTTTATCATATTCATCCATTTCGTTATTTTTTTGATATATTTCTCGCATTTCTGGAGAATTCCTAGATAAAACTATGCAAGCATCTACTGAATCTGTAATAACATTTAAATATTTTATAAAATTCTTTCTTTCATAGCGTGCTAATATTTCCTGTATATCGAAATGCAATTGCTCATGATAACGGACATAAATTTTCCTTTCATTTTCCGAGGCAATAATTTTATATTTACATTCTTGAGAAGTATAATATGAAGACAAGTCATTTTTTTGAATTGTAGTAGCAATTAAAACTTTATTATTTGTCACTTTTATTAACAATAAAGGATTTACAGATAAGATTGTAACATAATCTTCGTAATTTCTAAGACAAGGCACAATAATTTTATTAAAATCACTTAATTGTAGCTTACGACGAATATTCCACACAATGTATTCATTCGTATCAACTTTAAAGTCGTTTATTATTTCTTGTGTAATTGTTTCTTTATCTAAATTTACGATTTTGTCAGTGTAGGCAAATACTAATAGAATTGCTGCTAAACTAAATATTATCCTTAATATATCTTTCATTATTGTTTTGTTTCAGGTGTATCTTTAGTATTTGTATCTTCAACATTGACTTCTTCCGTATCTTTAGTTTCTTTACCATAAACTATCACTCCATAACCGGTTGAATAAGCTGTGTGAGAACTTGTTTCTTTTGAATCACCAAGTTGTTCCGTTGTGTCATCAAAAAAGAAAGATATTTTTACATTTTCTCCATATTGTTTTTGTAATTTCTCTTTGACTTCACTCATATTAAATAATTCTTGAACATCTTTGTCTAAATGCAATTCTATTTTTAATACATCTTCAACACCATATTCTTGTTTCATGTTTTGTTGTGCATCTTTCACAGCCTCAACTATTTTTCCAATTCCACCACTTGATGAAAACGAGCCTGAGCTCATTCCAACTGGCTTAATTGTTTCAGTTTTAGGAGGAGGTGTATTCGAAAGTTTGCGTATAAAAACAGTTTTATAACCCCAACAATTTGAACAGTTTCTTATCAAATAGAGTTTTTTATTTATAGTGATTTGCCAATTGTTTTTTTCAAAACCCTGATAGCTATTTGTTACTGCAAAAAATTCTGCACCATTTGCCAGTTTTTTAATTTCCTTATGTGTTAATTTTGGCTCTAATCCTTCTAATTCAACGGCATCTATAACTCTATTGCCACTAAACTGATAACTGGAATAATAAGGGTACTTCGCGGAGAGAGGGTCAACGGCGAAGAAACGTCCTAAGCGGGGATCGTGCATGCGGTATTTGTAGTTGATACTGTTGCCCGGGCCTTTTATCTCGTCATCGTGTTCTTGCGCTTGAAAGGAATATTCGTACGATTCACTGTTTCCATGGCGCGAAGGCATCAACATTCCAAACGGATAATAATCGTTGTACACCATTATATCGGGTGTGTAATACACACCTGCATATATAGGTGCATTATTATTATACAAATTATTAATTTCACTACTGCTTAAAGCTCTGTTTATAACATGTAAATCATCAACATATAAGTTTGAAAAAACTCCATTATCAATTCTTCCTATCTGCATTTCTCTTCCATTAATATTATTAACCGGTACATTACCTATATAACTTTGGTTTTCTAGTACACCATTAACATAGAGTTTAAGGTATCCGCCTGTTCGGGTAACAGTAATCATATTCCAAGTTCCATAAGTAATGGTAGAGGTACCAATTACTTCATATCGAGTTGTTCCGCTTTCTATCACAAATGAAGCAGACTGAGGTGAATTTCCGTTTTGACCTCTCCCTACTGTAAGCAGCCATTCATTGGTTCCGGGGCTTGCACCTGTATTCCATTTACTTACTACGGCATTTCCCCAATTATTTTGGGGATATAGTTTATTTACCCAAATACTTACTGTAAAATCTTGTGTTCCAAAATCAAGACTTGCTACATCAGGGTATTGAATATATTTATTGGTTCCGGTTTCAATAGCTGTAGAGCCATTGTTGCTTTGCACTGTATTAATGCCGTATGCTGCTCCTAAAACGCTGTTACTGTTAATATCGGGGAATACATAACTTCCGTTTATAAATGCCAGATTATCAAAGTTCCAATACAAATCTTGGTTAGTATGTGCTATCTTTTTATCTGTTACTACACTTAGTACATTACCCAAATGGTTTTTAAGTTCGTATCGTTTATTTCCGGTATAATGCATAAATGATTTTGTGGTATTTTTTGATAATCCGCCTTGTAAAGTTACTAAAGTTATAGAATTAAATCCGGATAATTGAAAATTATTTGTATCGGCAACAAAGTCAATGGTATCGGTATATCCGTTGGTAATTGTAAAAGAACCGTTAAGATTAAACGTAAATTCATCAGAAGGGTATATGGTATAGGTATTGTTGTTTACCGAAAAGTTTCCGGTTGCATCTTTCAGACTGCCTTCGGCTACCAGTATAAGGGTATCTTGTAAGCCAAAAGTAAAGGCAATGGTTTGTCCCAGAGTATTGAGCGTGTAAACCGAATCGGAACTTATGCGTGCCGAGCTGTACGAGTTATCGTTAAATGCAATTGGTCCGTTTGTGGGCACTATTTCGCCTTGAGCATTTATATAACCATTGAATATTTTTATTAATTCGCGTTTGTTTTGTCTGCTAAATTGTTGTATTCCTAATCTGTCTGATCCGTAAATCGGTATTTTAGTTTGTGTAAGATATGATACGAATGTATTGCTCCCTGCTTGTTGAAAATCGTGATTATATATACTCATAACGTTTCCTTGGGCATCCAAACTGTAGTATTTTATATCCCAATTGGTTTGGTCGGATTCGAGGTTATTTACGTCTATAGGTTTAACTGTTTTTGTAATGCGATTGCCAAACGGGTTGTATTGATACTCTATATTGCTGTTATCGCCTTGTGCATTGGCATTGTACAATTTATATATTTTTTGAACTTTACCCTGCAAGTTCCAATCTATTTGGGTTATTGCATTGGCATTGTCGCGAATAAGGTTTCCGAGCGCATCGTATGCAAAATCGCCATTTGCAATATTGGTATATGCACTTGTTTGCGGATAATCATTGTTATTTACCGTTCCGGCATTATCGTAAACATGATATAATCTGTTGCTACGCAAAATATCACCCGTGGACTGGCTTATTTTATCGTAATAATAGGTTAATTCATCCATTACAACTCCTTGATCGTTATATCTTATCAAAGATTGAATATTTCCGTTGGCATCGTAGGTATAAGAGGTTTTAAATTCATTGTTCGAAGCGGAATTTGTATAATCGTTAGTGCTTGAGTAAGGGGTGTAGGCAGTAATTCTGTTCAACTGATCGTACCGGTAAGTATTCCACATTAACGGGAGCGGAGTGTAGTTTTCATCGGTAAGTGCTACAGCCATTCCGCTGATATTACCGTTGTACAGATTGTTGGCCTGAACGGGTGCTTGATATACATCGGTTAAAAAACGATTGGCGTTTACATTGTTTTGTCCCACAGCGTTGTAATCGGAATAGTTGGTTGTATTAAAATAATGCAAAGAAAAGCCCATAGCGTCTCGTGCAATATATTCGTGACTTTGTAGGTTAGGAAGGTAGTTTCCTCCGGTTACACCATCCAACCCTTGATCATTTGCCGCAGCTATTTGATTACTGTTTACTCCTTTCAACCATCCTTGAAGTGTATAGGCATAGTCAAGACCTTGTACTTTGTGGTCGCCAATTTCAATTCGAGCCAATGGTCCGTGTAAATAATAAAAATATGCTGCATCCAAATCGTACCAAAATCCGTTGTCAGACGTATAAGCTTCTATAATTCTGTTATCAGCATCGTAATAGTATTTATGATAAAACTTATCCCATTTTCCACCTTCGTAAGATACTTTTTTCACGTTTCCGCTAATAAGGTCATATTCGTAATCGGTTCTTTTTAGTTGTGCGCCATAAAAAGACAATGGTGTATATTCGGTAATTAAAGTTTTTACATTTCCGTGAATATCATATGAATAATGAGATGCCGAAAGATAGTTGTTGTCAGTAGCTTTTTCTTTGTAATAAACAGACGCAACTCTGTTTCGCAGGTTTGTTTGTCCGGATGCGCCAAAATAATTGTTTACGGCATTATTTAGCGGAGCATCATATTGCGTATAGGTAACTTCTGTACGGCTGTTGCTGTTATCCCAACCGTCGGGGAAAGAATTTTGATTTAAATCGGCCAATAACGGTTCGGATGCGGCAACAGTTTGTCCGCTTTCAATTATTCTACCCAGCGGATCGTATTTCGAATAACTGTATTCATTGTTGGGGAATTGCTTGCTGTTGGTCGAGGCTTTTAGTTGTCCTATCTGATTGTAATAAAACAACTGGGAGACATTGTTGTAAATTACATTATTATAAAGTTGAGAGCCGGTAACCATTCCTATATTGTAATAATTATTTACAGCAAGGGCATTGACAGTAAAGTTTAATGGTGAAGTATTGACTACATTCCACGAATATCCGCCATCTGTGGTAGTAAGTTGTAATAAATAATCGCCCACAGCCATTCCGTTTAAAGCATCTACAAATTCTATATCGGTAATTTTTGTAGCATTATATGTACCATTAATTGTTGCCTGTATTTGAGTAAAGGAGGTACCTAAATCATTAATTCTATAAATTGTTGGAGTTCCTCCTCCACTCACCGATACAACAGCTTCGGTTTCCGAAAGCAAGTTTACAGTTGTCCAATTACTTCCGGAATTTGCCGTTATAATAGGTTGGTTTCCATTAAAATAAATTTTTTGGTCGTTACATGCTATTTTAACATACCCTGAAACAGAAGGATAAATGTCGCATGAAATAAGAGGGGTTACCCCGGTATAGCTGCTTAAGGTTAAAGATTGATTTATAATATCGGAAGAAAAATAAGATATTGGAGCATTATTATTATCCCCACCAATAATATATACAGCACTACCATATGTTGCTACATCATTAAAAGTGTAATTATTAAAAGTTTGTGTTTGCCATGAAATATTTTGCGGATCAGACGCATCAGATGTATAGATTACCTCTCCCATATCGGTAACAATAATTAACCCGTTATTTTGCAATTTTTCCAAACCGGTAATATTTCCATTAAGAAGCGGGAAAGAATTGACAGCCACAAAAGAGTTATTGATTTGATAATAAAGTTGATTATTGGCAGCTGTAAATGCAGTATTTCCGGCAAAAGCCAATTCAGTAAAATTATAATTTGTATTAACCTGATTGCTTTGAGCCAATAAAATTTTATCGTGATCGGGAACGGATTGCGCAGTAAGTTGATTAAAAGAGTTGTAATAATACTTAGTAGGTAAACTGTGTGAAGCCGTTACATAAGGATATATATCCGGATGATCGCGATGATTTTGAGCCATTGCAATTTCTGCGTCGCTCAAGAATCTTACTCCCTCGGGCGGTACTGTTTGAATTAAATTACCGGCTCGATCATAATAATATAATGTAAAATGATATTCTTTATCAGGGTATTGCATAGAAAAATCTTCTGCAAAATTATCGCCATGCAAACATTTTTCACGATACTCGTTAATAAATTGGTCAACTAACTGTTCGTATTGTAATTCATAGTAATAATTTGCATAAAAGTTTATTAAATTATTGGCTTCTTCGCCACAAGGGTCTTCTTGTAAACATCCGGAAGAAATTTCTTCAGGTACTGCAGGGTCTGTGCTTGGGTTAGAAACCGGATTAGACCAATTGGAAGAAGAACAATTATTATACCATGTTTGTATTTCTTGAGTTGTTACGGTTAACTGATGTTCCTGATTATAATAATCGGCCATAGTTTGGAAAAAATCAGGATCACTAACCGCCGGATTATAATTTTGACCGTTATTATCTAACTCCCAAGTATATACATAAGCTTCATGTGCTGTTTTAAGTTCTGAACACAAGCAATTAAACTCCAAAGGAATTGTATCACAGTTTTTGGTTAACGAAAAGTTAGAGTAAAAAATTTCCACATCTTTGTTTGTTCCACATGCAGCGTAGCAATTATCTTGCCCATTTATATCCAATATTTTTTCATCTATAATATATAAATATTGATAATTATCTTGTACCGTAAAGGTTGTGCAAATATTATTTATTGAACACCCTAAATTAACATTTTGTTGAATGATAATTTGATAATTGGAACTGCTGGGGGTATTATTAATGGCATCCCAACCGGAATCATCGGACAAAACAACGTAAATAGTACGATCGCAAAACGTTTGTACATCGTAACAAAAAGTATAACTTTTACCTGCTTCCAGGGGATATAGCAAAGTATTCACACTAATTCCTTGAGTGTTATCCAAAACACCATTTTCTGCCCAAGAAGTGCCGTCAGCATTACTCCATCCGTCAATTTCACTTAATGGACAGGAAGGGCAACCTACAGATGCCCAGGGCTCTAACATAGGATTATTAATGTAATTACCGGTACAAGGGTTAAAAATTTGATCGCCAAACTCTTGCGCATCACTAGCCGATGAAATATAATCAAATATTGTAGGGTCAATGAAATTTATGTAAAATCCGTCGGCACTTCCTCCGGAGTCGTCACAAATACCATCCGGAGGTGTGTTGTCAGGCAAATAATTACAACCTTGTCCATTTATATATGCCTTAAAGTAATAGGCCTTTTTAGATAAATATAAGCCGGTAAAAATAGTCCAAATTTCATCACAAGTTGCACCTTGTCCGGCATATTCTACGGCTGCATCCCACATACAAAGTAAACTTCCTGATGTTGACTGAAAAGTAGAAGATGTTATATCACTGCTCATATTATTGTAATATGTTGAACCAACTCCTTGACATGAATATTGTGCATTGGAACTAAAAAAAGGATCTTTATCCAATACATTTAGCAAATCATTACAAGTTAAATTACAATTTCCTTGTGTAAAACCAAATTCGTTTGCTGCATCATTATAGCTTAGAGTTCTAATATAGGTGTCAAATTCCATATTTGTTAATCCATTGCAGGTATTGGCATTTATTAATGTACATGTTTGATAATGACAATATTCAGGGTGAAATTCAACTAGTGAATTATATGTTTGACCGTTAATGGTTAGAGCATTTGAAAATTGTTGAGTCTCCCAGCCATTTTGCCAATTGTTCCGTATTAAATCCCAACTAGTCAATACCGTGCCTGATGAGTTTGTAAACCCCATGTCACTCCATATATTTGCCCCTGAATATAGATTTGATATATTCGCAAACAACCACCCGTTAATATTTGTAGACGTAGTGTTTGAACCGGGCAAATTATCAAAGTATCGTCCGCCGGGAGACATATCTGATTTTAAAATTTCTAAAATATCATCACAAGAACCTGCTATATCTGACAAGTCGGGAATACAATTCGTTGATTGACAATCAGCACAAGCGTCAGCAATATTCGTGTTGTTTAATAAAATATTGGTATAATCAGTGATACAATTGTCAATATAATTGGCTGTAAAGTCATCTAAAGCATTTTGTAAAGCTGCTTGATCTAATGTGAGCTTTTTTACAATATTATAAAAACCGGCATCCGGAAAGGTTACGGTAAAATTTGCTGTTAAACCGTTTGTTGGGTTTAAAATCATATTTTGTATAGTAGTAACCAGAGTACCACATTCGTCGTAAATATCAATTGACAATTCATAACTGCAATCGTAAGCAGGAGAATTACATAAGCCTTGATATGTTTCAGGAGATAATGTGTAATTAAAAGTATATATGGCATTCCCGGGCACAAAAATATTAGAGTTGATTATATAGGCTTCTTGCGTTTCATCCCAATTGTTTAAATTATTCAAATCTCCATAAATAATATTACCGCTACCAGTGTTAGAAGCTATTGCGTCCATATTTTGAGGAGCTTCACCGCATAAAGAGGTTGCTACAACTTGACCGGCTAAATTTTTATAAGATAAACTATATTGCCCATTGGGGTCTTTAACGGCTTCTAAGGTATAGTATTTTGCTTTTCCTGCATCATTTCCAAATAATCGGTCAAGTTGTTGTTGAATAGGTGTACCTATGCCATATTTTATTTCATGTCCTTCACCTTGCTTAAAAGCTTCGCCCGGGGAAATATTCATTATTGGTTTTCCATCTTTTCCATAAACAGTTTGTGAATATACATATCCGTCAGCATCAGGAATATAAGAATGGTAACCATCACCTGATAAATAATTATTTTCCGAATAATAATATGAAGCTCCTTGCGTATTGGATAATGAAAAATTATTTGTAGAACAAGTTGCTTTATTATCAATATCTTTTGCAGAAAGTGGCTGACCGTTTAAAAGGGTAATACCGCCCTTATAATCTAATCTGTTTTCATAAACTCCCATAGAATTTAATGCAGGAGTAGGCAGTATTTGTAACGATTGGCGACCTTCATAATCATAATATGTTTCTGCATAAATAGTAACATTATCTGTATTATTAATTGTAGCGGTTTGTCTATTTCTACCACTTCCGTCAAAATAAGACACTACCTCTTTACGCTTCCCATCTTCTGCATAAGTTGCTTGATATGTCCAATTTTTATCATCATTGTTATTATACACTTGAAATTGGTTTGCATTATTATCTGACCAAATTGTTCTTTTTTCATAATTCCAATAATTTTCAATACGACCTACTGCTCTTATTCGATAAAAAACTTTACCGTCGTCAAAAGGTAAATTTATTGTGTAAGAATTATTTTTAGTTGTAATTCTTGTAAATTGATTAGTTGGGATATCTGAAGGAGTATTGTATAAGGAATAGTTAGCAGCATAAGTAGAGATAAAACACCATTCTAATTCATAATATTCTGCACCCACTACATAATTCCAATATAATGTGGCGGTATTATCTGTTGTATTTAAAATGTGAGAAATAATAGGAGCAACCTGTTCGTCCAGTTGATAATAACGTTCGCAATATATCTCTGAAACTAATTCAATATCGTTAGGCAGAGCCCCGGAAACAGAATTTATAATAACTTTTATTTTTGCACCGCCGGGAGAAATTTCAAGAAAATCAATATCTTTCATTTCTACTCCACTTGAAGAGTTTAATATTAACGATAAAGTTTTATTTGTAGCTTGATAAATAACATTTCCGTTAATATCAAATACTTCTACATTAAAGTTAACAGATGGGAAAAAATTATTCTGATAATACTGATGTAATTGACCTGTATATTTAAAAGAAATGATATTTTTATATTTAACATCTTTAAAATTAAATGGAGTAATAGAATTAAAATAGTCTACTTCAACACTTAATGTTGCGTTGGAAGTAATATTTGCACCTATTAACTTGTTTGCATAATGATCTTCAGCAGCTTTTACTTGTCCTAAAATTATGCTAACGCTAAAAATTAAAAATAAACCTATTTTATTCAATCGTTTCATAAGTCTCAGAATATATTGACAGTGAATAATTTTTAAACATTGGAGTTAAAATGTATGTACTTCCTTTTTTAATTACATAACTGTTTAATGAGAATTCATTTTTACGGACAGTTTCTGATAGATAATTATATTTTACACTTAATTTTTCTCCACCAATTTCTTTTACCAAATTAGGGTTATATATATAATTAATAGTTATTAAAAAATCATTTTTAATAATTACTTCAATTGAAGAAAAGTAAAAGAAACTTCCTTCTGTCGAATTATTGGCATCGGAAGGCTTCAATAAATTAAATGTATATTTCTTAGAGCCATCGGAAAGCTTTTCATAACTGTAATCAAAATTTTGTAAATATTTAGTTAAAATAGAATCCGGTAACATTTTATTTGT
>CEUI01056314.1_pt1 | contig 10088 bp, 6 predicted proteins | sample 531411 | NCBI WGS metagenome assembly CEUI01 (sample SAMEA2622841, study PRJEB7988) | marine metagenome | isolation source: saline water (ENVO:00002010), including
AACGGAAGTAGTTATACTGACGTTACATTAGAAGCACAATCCCCTGCAGGAACTTCCTTTTCCATTCTCGGTGCATCAAGTCATTATTTATATTTAGGGGATGATGCAAAATTTGATATGGCTATATTTGATGTTGATACTGCTGGAAGTTTAGGAGCATTAACATGGCAATATTATAATGGAAGTGCCTGGACAACGTTTGTTCCAGCTTCTGCTAGATATCAATTAGACCCAGATGATAATGAGGGAGGGCAATATGATTTCTCAGAAGATGGTGCAGAAATATTTCCTCCTAACATACTTAGTGATTGGTCAGTAGAAACAATAAATAGTGCAACCAAATATTGGGTTCGAGTAACTACTGCTAGTGTTACCACTGCTCCTACAATAAAACGTATACAAATGAGGCCTTATGCTGCTTACTGTACGACTCAAGACGTGTATAAGTTATTACAACTAAATAACGTTTTAAGTGGTACTGACTTTACAAGTTCTACAGTTCCTAGTAAAGCGTCTGTAGAACAATATATAATGGAAGCACAGTCTTATATAGATATGTTTACAAGAAAATCTTGGAGACCTAATTATGTTGCTAATGAGTACCAACAATTTAATTTGAATGGTTTTCATTTAGATAAACCTGATGCATATAAAATTTTAAAACTAGAAATTTGGAATGGTGCTAATTGGGATGAAAAACGACAAGGTAGAACAAAAGATTTCTTTTTAGTTCCAGATACAAATATGGTACAATTTTCTAGATATTTCTTACTTCCAGCCAGGTTCACGTCTTACAACGCACCTGTATGGAGATGGGGTGGTGGAGAATTCACTATGCCTATAAAAGTAACTTACCTACATGGTAGAGATATTCAAACTGATGTTAGACAAGGTGGGGTGGTACAAGATATTGCTAAGAAATTAGCCGCCATTGATGTAGCAAGAACCGCAGATTTTGGGGGTGCTATTGTAAGTGGTATGGATAGAATGGATATAGCAAGTAGGATTCAATCATGGCAACTAGAAATAGAGGATAACCTAGATGCTATGAAAGCTTTTGAGGTATTCTAATGGCTGAATCAATAGCAATAGATGATATTATGTCCGACATGGATAGTCAATGGAATGCTAGTAATGTAGCTAAACCAACACTAACAACTGTAAATGGTGCTAATCAGCCGTTTCGTTTTGATTTAAACGTAGGTGACCATTTAATAGGAAGGACAGGAAACCCAGCTATAGAAGAAACTCCTATAGGAAATCATAAATATGGGAACAGAAACTATAGAGTAGAGATGGAGTTATATACATTAACTGGAAGGCAAAGGCTTTTTGATTTAATGGGAGAAGTAAGAAGGATTTGTCACGCTAGAAGACACTCATTAACTAATTTTCAGCGTATACAATTCTTGTCTTTCAACGAGGAAGTGGGAGAACAGGCTAGGATTTGGACTGGAACTTTACAGATTCAGTTAGAAAATAATGGCATTTTATTAGAAACTTAAGAAAAACGAGTATAATAATTTATACGATTTTATATATGGAGAAATTTTAACATGGCAATATATCGAAGTGACCAGGCACAACTAACATTTGCTGCTGAATCTGCACAAGGGGGAGACCCGGAGATGATAGAGGGAACTCTAGCACGTTCTCCTATACCAACTTTAGGAGCTGCAGCTAGTGCAGGCGATAGAACTATAACACTAAGTGCTGAATTTACAAGATTTAACACTTCGGCAAGTGCTGGAGTGCAACTTTACGCTGCTGTTGCAGACACTACCACTACAAGTGTTCAGATTGATAACAATGGTGGTGGAGACCCTCAATTATATCTTGGGCAAGTTATACAAGTAAATAGTGAAAGTATGAGGGTTACAGCTATATCTGGTACAAGCAATAGAACAGCTACTGTAGTTAGAGGATATGAAGGAACCACTGCGGCTACTCATTTAGATAATGCTGCAGTTAATACAAGATTTACCCCAGGAGATTTTATTAGAATAGGAACTCTTGCAGGTACCGTTGCAAACACATTAGTACCTCACGAAGTGCGTAGAGTTGAAAGTCAGTCTGGAACAACAGTAGTTTTAGATAGACCTTTAGCTTTTGGTCATGCGAGTGGACAAAACGTAAGATGTGTTTCTGATACAGGTGCTGTAGCAGTTGCTTCTGCAGGAAGTGCTGCCGATATAAGAAACGACAATGATAAATATATTACATTTATTCCAGGGATATATGAAACAGTAGATACCCCAGACCCGGAGATGAGTATTGAAGGAAGAAGATTCCTTAACACACAATCTAAAAGAAACTTTTCAGTTGCTTATGCAGGACAACAAACCTTAACAGGGTCCGTGTCAGGTATTATGCTACTTAATGGGTGGCCTTTAAGATTTCCAATAGGTACAGTTAAAACAACTCCAGGGACTCTTGAAGCAGGAACAATTCTTTTGAATGGAGCAACCGTTAAGGGTGACATGTACCTTGCAGCAGATGGTGCTAACGTGGCTAATTTAGAGGCAGGGGATTATTTTAGAATTAGTGGTAGCTCAACTTCAACAACCGATGGTTCTTTTTCTGAGGTAAGGCGAGTGGTATCTGAACCTACAGCAGATAATTTTAAAATAAACTACCCATTTCAATTTGACCATGTCGACAACTCCGTAATAGCCGTAGTTGATTCTAGCAATACTTATTATGAGCATGTTATTGAAGAGGCAACTAACCTTGATACAGTTTCATGGCATATACATATGAAAGATAGTGATTCCTCTACTGGTGTTACTACAAAAGATTTTGATAGAAGGTATGTAGGAGGAATGATAGGTTCCTCTACAATAACTGCAGAAGAAGGTGGAATGGTTACAATGTCTTGGGATAGTATAAACTTCCTTAATATGTTGCATAACCAATCAAACCAAAAAACTGTGGGTGCCGCAATAAATGATGAATACGTTGGTGCTAGTGTGGCAGCTAATATGCCTAGATTTGCTTTGATGCAATCTATTGATGATGCTGATATAGGTGAGCCTAGTCATAATGCAAACGCTGTTAATAACTCTACAGGTTATCCATCTACTCAACCATATTACTTTTCTGAAGGAACAATAAAGTTTTTTGGTCAAGAGTTTGCTAGAATTAGAAGTTTTTCCCTATCAATAACAAACAATGAAGAACCACGGTATTATATAGGTAAGCAAGGTGCCAAATCTAGAGGTCCTTATGAAATAAGGGAAGGAGCTAGAGATTACGGATTATCCGCTTCTGTGGCTTTACCAGATGCTAGTGTTGCGTCTGCAGCTACAGCTGCTAATGCTGACCAAGATGGTGCCTTAGAACTATTTAGACAATTACTTTTAGAAGGTGATTATGGTGATGGAACTAGTGGTAGCATGAACAGACAAGGTTTTTCTGCTACTATAAAGTTTGAACGTGGAACTAATGATTACATAATAATTGATATACCAGGTTCATCAACAGCTGGGTCACCAACATCTCCTAGTAGTTCACTAAATGGTCAAGGTATTTTTATAAATTCAGCTCCTCATTCAATAACAACTGATAATCCATTTCAAATTGATGTTGATATGATATTTAGGAGTTTGAAAATTACTGTAAGAGATAACGTACCAGTATATCCATAAAATTAAATATAGGAGGTCTAAATGGCTGAGGAAAGTAAAGCAAAGAATTTTGATGTTTCAAAGTATCAAATTTCTCCAACAACGCAGAAAAGAAAGGTTGTTATAGAAGAAACAGGAGATGAGTTTGAGGTATCCATTAAACCCTTATCTTGGGCAAAAAGAAACCAAATAGTTTCAAATTGCTTACAAATAGGTACTAATGGTTCTCAATCATTCAATGGTGATTTATACATCAAAGAATGTTTAAAGGAAATGATTGTAGAAGCTCCTTGGGGAAGAACCTCAGAGGTTTTTCTATCATCTATTGACTCTAGGTTAGGAGCAGCTTTAGAAGCTCTTGTACCTTCAGCTACTGAATCTTCAAATGCAGCCGAGGCCAACGAAATAAAAAAAGGGTAATGGCTTTCTGGCGACAAGCGAGTAATGTCTCAATTGAGGAATCTCTCTTGTATAGTTATTGGAGTACAGTTCTTCAGTTTCTTAAAATGGGAATAAGTTGGGAAGCCATAATGAAATTTACAGATAGTGAAATGAGTGTAATTATGGGAGTTGAAATGGCTTATAACCAAAGAGAGAACGAAGAGCAAGCTAAACAAGCAGCTAGCTCTAGAATTTCTAATATGCATAGAGGTATGATGTAATGGCTATATCAGCAATTATAAATACCGGTCTTGAAAAAGTAACACAAACCATGCTTTCTGGTATGGAAATAGCCGCCGAACAATCAGCCAAAGGTGCTAGTTTTACTAGAGGAGGCGTTGCTGCCGCAAAAACACAAGTAAGTGAGTCTGTAGGTGCTGACGTGGCTAAAGAAATCCCTGGCATGATAAAAGATGGGTTTGCTATGGCAAAAACACAATTAAGTGAATCTTTGGGACCAGATGCTACAGAACTAGCAAATTTGGTAAAAGATGGGTTTGCTGGAGCACAAGCACATATCCCAAACGCTATTAAGGGTGCTATAAGTCCTATGATTAGCGATGTGGGGAAAATTGCTGGAGCAGGGGCAGGTGCTGCTAAAGGAGTTGCAGGTAAAGGTGCTGCAATGGGTAAAGGTTTCGATAAAGGACTAAATGAACTAGGTAAAAAATTTAGTGAATACAGTGGAAACGTTAAAAAAGGAGTTGGAGCTACATTTGGCCCTATGGTTGAGGATGTATTTAACGTTGGTACCAAGGCTAGTAGAGGTGTACAAAAAGCTGGGGGTGCAATAGGAGACTCTAAGATAGGTCAATGGGGAAAAGAATTTATGAAGCAAGGAAAAAACGTAGCTAAAATGGCTGGTGTAAACCTTGGAATAGCTAGTTTATTACGTCAATCACAATTATTCACAGGTGTGGTTGGTATGATTTTCCAAATTATTGGTGCCTTCATTGATATTTTACTTATACCTCTTATGCCTTTGGTAACATTGACTATGAAGCTAGTGGCTAAACTTTTACCTCCTATGATGAAGGTAGCTTTGTTCTTAAATAAAATTGTTCAGTATGGTGCTGATTTACTAGAAAAATATTATGAATGGATTTTTTCTTGGGCAGGCAAATTAATGTCAGAGTTTTGGGATGGATTAAATCATTTAGGTTATCTTATTTGGGACGAAGGAATTAAGAAGGCTTATAATTGGGTTATAACCAAATATAAAGAATCGCTTGCGTATCTGAAAACCGTACCAGGAAAAATTAAAGAGTTTTTAAACGCTGCAAAAGACAATATAGTATCATTTTTTACAGCTATTCCAGCAGCTATTAGTGGTATTTTAGAATCTGTTGGTGGTTTTGTTTCAGGTATAGGTGAAAAAATATCAGGAGCTTGGACTACCGCTAAAGAGTGGATTGATGAAAACATAGTACAAAAGGTAAAAGATGCTCTAAATTGGTTTAGTGATATAAGTGAGGATATTCATAGTGCATGGAATGATGCGGTTGACTCAGTTTATGATTGGGTTCAAACAAACATAGTTGATAAAATAGGAGCTTTTTTTACCACAGCAGGAGACTTTATTACTAATATTGGAACTACCATAAAAGATGGCGTTGTAGCTGCTTGGGATGGAATAAAGGATTTCTTTACTAGCTCGGTGCCTGAAGCAATTAAAGTTGCCTTTGGGTTTGTAACGACTAAAGTATCCGCTATATTTGATTTCTTTGCTACTGTTTTTGCACCTATAGGTAATTTTGTACAAGGAGTACTTAATAAAATATCAGGTTATATTCTAAGTATACTAGGTTTTATGGGAAATATTGATAGATTTGGTATAGGTAAGGCTGTAAGAAGTACAATGGGTATTGACGATAAGGAAACTTTTAATCAAATGATTAAAGCGAGTAAAGCAGAGTTAGCCTCAAAACAAGAAAATAGTCAGATAGAAATAATTATAAAACAAGAACAAGATGCTGCTCAACAAGCTATAAGAGCGGCTGATAGACAAGCCAACACAGTGATGATAAAACAACAACAAAGTTACGACTTACAATTAGCGGATGGTATGTAATAATGGCTGAATTAGCAGTACTACTAAGAGATAACGATAATACAAATGCAACTATAAGGTTAGCTTTAAAGGTTGACCAGTTGTCTATTTCTGTTGGTAAACAACCAATGCAAATACCTATACCTTCTGCATCTCCAATACTTATGGATTTAGGTGCTAATAGACCATCTATAACAATATCAGGCCTAGTAGATAATATAGGTATGGATACTACTAACACTACAGCTAATGCATTCTTCAATATGGAAAAAAGAACTATACAAGGTCAAACTTATTATATTCCTTATAAAAACTACCTGGAAGCTCAATTAGTTAAATTCAACTCTTCTACAGCAAATGATTTACAAATAGAGGTAGGAGATGCTACAACCCCAGATTATTCTGGAAGTGGTACAACAGCTTCTACTGGTGGTGGTATATACAAAGTAGCTATACAACAATTTCAATTTTCTCAAATGCCTGCTACGGAAGATAGATGGACATTTAGTATTCAGTTTGTTTCACAATGGCGAGAGGGAATAAGTTAGATGGCTTCCAAGCAAATAGTTTCGTATTGGAATGGAAGTGCTTGGGTAGACTTTACTACTAGTGGCAATTCTGATTTAATAAATATGTCTTATACAGAAGCTTTAGGCACGCCTACGGCTATTCATCTTAGGATAAGCAATCCATCTTCTGACCCCTTTGCTAACTCTGGAGCTAGTTCTAAGGGTCCTTATTCAGGTGTTATAACAGATTTTATGCCTATAAAAGTTAGAGACTCAGATTCTGGTCATTTGATTTTTTATGGTGCTGCCACGAATGTAAACGAAATTTATGACGATACCTTTGGAATGGTATTAGACATAAACGCTGAAGATTACTTATTTGAATTACGAGATAACTCTACTAGAGGTGCATATGGATATACTATAGGTCCTTCAGATGAAACCTTAGAAGCAGAATTAGCGGTAAGTTTAAATAATTCTGACACTACTTTTACTGTAACGGATACTTCTGAAATGTTTATAACAGGGTTTATAAAGATTGAAAGCGAAATAATGAAAGTCACTAAGATAAATAGTGCTACTTCTGTTACTGTTACTAGAGCTCAACAAAGTACAAGTGCCGCATCACATGATGGTTCTAGTACAGCACTAGCTATATCTGAACCTACTGCACCTATATATACAACGGTAGAAAGCACAGGAATAAAAGATGTTGAAAGAAAACTATGGAAACAAAACGTATCTTCTAGAAGTGGATTGATAAAATCATTAATCAATCACATGACTGATAATATTACTCACCCAGGTAATGCGGCTTCTACAGATGCAAGATTTACAGATTCAACATTAAAGTATAGAGAAAATGAAATTTATGAACTAAGTGGTAAGGGGAAGAAGGCAGCTCTTAGACACATATCAAAAGCAGCTTCAGAAGAACCACACGCATCTGCGGCAAACAACTCAGAAGATTTTGGGTATGATTTTTATGTAGACCCAAATTTTTCATCTACAGCCACAAGTCATAAACCAACACCATTTTTTAACTATTTTAAAAAAGGGACTAGACCTACTACAGAAACTGCAGGTCCCCAAGTGTTTGGTCTTAGTTTACAATTACCTTCTCCAGACCTAGTTACAGGTGGAAGGTTTGTAGAAACAGGTAGAACAAAAGCTTTATATAACACAGAAATAAAAAGACCTAAGAAAGACATATATACAGACGTAGCTGTACAATATGCAGCAGTTTCAAAAGGAGCTAAAGGTGATGGTGTAGCGACTTCAAATGAAATTGTAATGGAAGCTATTGAAATTTATGAAGCTGCTTCTGGAAGTACTCCAAATAATCTAGGAGATTTTTTGTGGGATGGTTATGATATAGATGGGGGAACTGCAGGGGTTGATAGCACCGAGTGGTTAGCTGCTATCTTAACAACAACAGATGGAGATATTTCTGCTGGAGATACGCAAATAACTTTAACTTCTACAGAGGGAATGTTTGCTGGAATGGTTCTTTCAATTAATCAACCATCTCCAGGTGAACGCATAAGAATTTTATCTGTTGATTCGTCTACTCAAATAACAGTAGAAAGAGCTTACACAGGATATGGCTCAACTGTTAGTGCTTCTGACCACACTGGTACCAAATATATTTGGGCATTAAGAGTTGCAAAGATTCAATATATAGCAAACACATCTGAAGCAGCCACTTTAAACCTATCTACCGCATGCCTAGCTCTTATATCTCATGTAGATAAGGGTATGAATGAAAGTTCAACAGTTTGGAACACAACAGATGGGTTGTTTAATACATTTTGGGGTTTAACTTCGGAGGCTCAATTCAAATTAAAATCAAGACCTAGAATGAGTTTAGGTATAAGAAGAACATTTAATTTTGCTACAGGGTCTGAAACATCTCCTAACGCTATTAGAGAGAACGTTGCGGCCGCATTAAGAAGAAGAACATCTTCATCTGCAGAAGGAAAATTAGACACTTACAATCCTCCTGTATATCATATTGATAATATACCAAGTGCAGCTTCCGGGTCTGGAACACAAACAATCACTTATGGTGAAACAACCTTATTAGGTACATTAAGTGATGATATAAACAATTCAGTTACAACAATACCTGTAACTAATACTATAGGTATGTATACAGGTCAAACTATAAAGATAGGTAGTGAAAAAATAACTGTTGGTACAGTTGCAAGTAAAACATCTTTAACAGGATGTACTAGAGGAGCAAGTTCTACCTCTGCTGCATCTCATTCATCAGGGGCGGCTATAACGGATGCTAGTGTAGATTTAAGAAAATATGGGCTTAGACCTGGTATGTGTGTAAACATATTATCTAGTGGAGTCCCTAGTACTTCTTATGGTTATGTATCATCAGTATCGGCTACACAAATAGTTGTTACCTGGTCAACAGGTGGCGTATCTACTAGTTCCCCAACGGATTCTACATTGAGATATTACATACCAGTTAGGGTTGGTGACGTAATACATGTACGAGACGACCTAGCTAATATAGATGCAAAAGCTATGGTTTTGAATATAACATACCAAGAGGGCTCAGGTTCTTCTCTTACTTCTTATCAAGTGGTTAGTGCAGAATCTGCGGAAGAGCAAGGTGCTCCAAAGAAATCGTTAGTATCAGCTACAGCAGAAGCGACGGCTCAAGAAGAAGGATTACCTCCTACTCCAGAGTTAGCTTCAGACGCTAACGTTACTACTAGTGTGGTATTTTCTTCGTCATCAGCTAGTCAAGTAAATTGGGCTGCAGGAAACATATACATTGGTGCTGATGTGTATGCTATTTCAGGAGCCAATACAAGTCAATTAGAAACCTTGAATTCAGATGGAAGAACTTATTATGTATATTACAAAAAAGGTGAAGATAGATTTAGAGTAAAATCAGAATCAGATTTTAAGAATATTATCGCTAAAAAAAGAGATAGTGAAATAAAAGTTATAGCTCATGTTCATTATGATTTACCTTATGCTGCTTGGAGTTTAGTAGGTATAAAAGGTGGTAATGTAGGAGATAACACTAGAGTAACAGGAACACAAGCACAGATGAGAAACTTCTATGCTGATAATGGTGGTGCTATTCTACCCGGATTCTCTTTTGCATCAAACACAGATACAGGAATGTATCTAACAGGTACTGGCACAATTGGGTTTTCCTTAAATAACGCCCTAAAACTAGTAGTACACGGTAATGGAATAAACGTAGCAAATGCATCAATTTCAGGTACAAATGCTGTTATAAACACTACTAGTGGGCAACTAGGACTAGACTCATCATCTAAAAGATACAAAAGAAATATTGTTGAAACAGCATTAGACTCAAGTAAGGTGTATAACTTAAAACCGATTGATTTTGAATATAATGAAAACACTGACTCAGAAGGTGAAAAAGGTTTTGGTTTAGTAGCAGAAGATGTAGAAAAAATTTATCCT
>CEUI01010615.1_pt1 | contig 10081 bp, 13 predicted proteins | sample 531411 | NCBI WGS metagenome assembly CEUI01 (sample SAMEA2622841, study PRJEB7988) | marine metagenome | isolation source: saline water (ENVO:00002010), including
CAGCTTTCAAGACCTGTTAATGAACAACGCCTTTGACGTAGCAAATATGTATGCCCACCAAATGTCAGGACAGATTGGCCTAGCCCGTATAGGAATTAAGAGTCGGGCTGATTGGGCTAGAATTATGTCCGACATAGATAACACAAAGCATCTTTCTGGTTTAAGCGAGGCTGATATAGCTAATCAAAAAGAAATGCTAGACATTATCTACCGTTCAATCACGGGTGCGCCGTTACACAAAAAAGGCATGACTTCTGAAATGCTTCAGTTAATTCGTGACTATAACTATGCCCGTGTGATGAACCAGACAGGATGGGCGCAGTTACCCGAAATATTCAACGCTATGGGTGAACACGGCATCATCACCTTTATGAAAGCCATCCCTACCTTTGGTCGAATCATACGAAACGCTAAGACAGGAACTTTCAACGATGAATTTATGGCTGAACTAGACAGTATATGGGCCTTTGGTAATGACCCAATTATACGCAGAGCTTCCAGCCGTCATAGTGAACCATCTGAAGGTGTCGCTGTAGATAACAGGGGTGTCCGAATACCCTTCACTCAGAAACGTGTCGGCAACATGGAGGGTATACACCGTACTCTTAAAGCGGCTGGTAAAGTTACTTCAACGCTTTCAGGCATGGCTCCAATCACGACAAGCTTTGAGCGTATGACCGCTATAATGATTGTTAAGAACTTTGCAGACATGGCGAAAGGTTCTTCCAAGTACACAATGGAAAGACTTGCCGCTATGGGAATCAACGACAAAAAGAGCTTGGAAGCAATTCTCACCCAATTAAGAACCCATTCTGGTACGGTTGAAGGCCCGTTGAGTGGTCGGACAATTAATGCTCTTAACATTGATAAGTGGGATGATATTGAAGCTAGAGAAGCATTTATAACGGCTGTCCAGAGAGCTACGCACAGATCAATCCAGCGTAATAATGTTGGAGACATGGCTAAGTGGATGACAACTGATTTAGGACAAACCGCAATGCAGTTTCGTTCCTTTGTCTTTGGGGCTTATGAGAAGCAGACCTTACGTGGCTTTAATCAACATGATTCCGCTATGGCACTTCAATTCATTATGACAACGATGGTTGCGGCTATGGCGTACACTGGTCAGACCTATGTGAAGTCGATAGGACGTAAGGATCAGAAAGAATACCTAGATCGAATGTTGTCACCTTTGGCAATAGCGAAAAGTGGCTTTCTACGTTCAGGCTGGGCTTCATTACTCCCTGCGGCGTGGGATGCAGGGGCAGACTTTATTGTAGACCCACCCCATGCTTGGATGTTTGGGTATGCTCGTTCTTCAGGACAGGCTTCATCACTTGTCGAGGGTATTCCTACTGTCGGTATGTTTACTGCCGCTAACAAATCTGCACACGCACTTGTTGAGTCAGGACTTACCTCAAGAGAATTAACGCAAAAAGACATAAGAACATTAGGTAGTTTGATGATATTTCAGAACCTTCATCCTGTTCAGTGGGCCATAAATGCGGCGGCTTCTCAATTCCCTGAGAGACAAAGCACACTAAAGTAACTTTAGTTCCGTAACGGAGATTTCAATGCCAAATTCGTATGTGACGTACACCGGAAACGGTAGTACGGACACTTTTGCTGTGCCTTTTAGCTTCATAGATAGAACTCATGTTGCGGCTACGGTAGACGGCTCAAGTGCAACCTTTTCGTGGCTTAGTGATTCACAAGTCCAAATGACCTCTGCCCCTGCTGGATCAACAACTTTGAAGATTGCTAGGGATACACCGAATACACCTATTGTTGATTTCACTGATGGCTCAACTCTTGTTGCGGCTGATCTTGATACAGCGTCTATCCAAAGTATTTACATAGCGGAAGAAGCAGAGGACAGAGCCAACGACACAATCACATTGGCGGCTGATGATAAATGGGATGCTACAAGCAAGATTATTAAAAATGTTACTGATCCAACATCTGCACAAGACGCGAGTACGAAGGCTTACACGGATGCTCAAGTCGCTGGTGTAGCCACAAGTGCATCTGCGGCGGCGGCAAGCGCAACAGCGGCGGCGGCTAGTGCCACAACTGCATCTGGTCACGTAACAACTGCATCTGGTCACGCTACGACAGCTTCAGGTCACGCCACAACTGCTACAACCCAAGCGGCGGCGGCGGCATCAAGCGCAACGGCGGCGGCGGCTAGTGCGGCATCAATAACACCGGGAGCCTCAGTCGGGCTTGTTCTGGCATTAGGAGGTTAAGATGGCAGAAACATTTCAAAGAGTAATTCAAGATACGACGAGTAGTTACGCTACAATTTACACTTGTCCAGCGGCGACTACAGCTATCGTTATCGGGATGCAAGCGGCTAATGTCCATGCGTCTGACCCTAAAACATTTGCTGTTCAAACTTTAACTAGTGGAGGTGGGAGTGCCGCAATCATCGCAAACGATATCTCCATTCCTAGCCATGACACTCTCGCGCCTATTCAGGGAAAATTGGTCTTGGAAGCTGGTGATTATATGCAGATCAAAGGAGCAGATACGAACATCGAAGTAACTTTATCGGTTCTGGAGATAACGTAATGGGCTTTCTCGTAGGGACACAGCAAATAATCAATGATGATGCTGTCACAACGGCGAAAATTGCTAACTCAGCAGTGACGGCAGAAAAAATTGCTAACTCAGCAGTGACGGCAGAAAAAACGTCAGGCTTGCCAGTGGATAAAGACATCCGCGCAATGGCTTTGGAAGTTGCAGACCTTAGAGGCATTGCGTTGAATTTTCCTAATGGGCAAGCTGATGCTTTCGACGGCGACACTCTAGCTACAAAAACAAACGCAACCTATGATGCTAGTTCCGACTATTACCATAATGCCAGTACGGGTTATGACAGTACCTTCATTACCAGCGGCATGACGATGACGGGCGAAACTGGCGGCGGTAACGACGTAGGCAACCTCGCAAATCTTGCCGACAATAATACAAGCACCCAAGCAAATGTCCCTGTCCCTCTGCCAGCCGGGTCACGCTGGATAAAGATAGACCTTGGGAGCGGCGTTACAAAGACAGCAACTAAAATGTCTATTCATTGGCAGGACCATAGCGATATCCAGAATTATCTGCTTGGCATCAAAGTCGAAGGCTCAAATAACGATACCGACTACACATCTCTAATAGATGAAACTAGCGGTAGCTCGCAGAACACTGTCGCAGATTACACTTGGTCGAACGCTACCGCATATCGCTATTATAAGATCACGGTGAAAAGTAAGAACACCGCATCTGGTGCGGCTGGATTACACATCTTTGAACTTGATATGTTTGAATCCTCGACACCTACAAATATGACGCTGATTAACTCTGGCTTGACGGCATCGTCTGCACCATCGACGGGTTACATTACAGTCCAAGCTGATCCTGTGGACTCCGTTACTGTAAACACTGATCTGACCGCCGAAATTTCAAGGGATGGTGGTACGACTTGGACAACTGTTACGCTGACCGCTGGCTCTGAAAATAGCAACTTTATCAACTACGAAGGAAGCGCGGATATCTCAGGACAACCTAGTGGAACTTCTATGAAGTACAGGGTCAAAACACTCAACACAAAAGAAATCCGCGTGTCAGGCGTGGTATTAAGGTGGGCATAAAATGACAGCAACTAAAGCTACTTTAGGCGTATAGGTTACAGCATATGAGGATTACACAATGAGTAACTTTTTAAATTTTTCTGGAAACTCTGGCGTAACCTTCAAGTCTTTTACAGCGTCAGGAGGAACCACTTACACGCTAGACAAACCCTCATCTACTAATTCTGTGATGGTGTCGGTTGGTGGTGTAATGCAGAAGCCTTCTACAGATTATTCTGTAAGCGGTACAACCCTCACTACAACAAGTACAGTAACCAGCGGCATCGTTATAGACACTTGGATAATCCACGATGCTGGCAATGCCCCTGTGATTGAGGACAACTCTATAGTCACGGCTAAGATTGCTAACTCTCAAGTGACAGCGGATAAGCTAGACACTAATGCAGTTACTAATGTGAAGGTTGCTGATGATGCTATTGGTGTAGCTGAACTTAGCGCAACGGGAACAGCGAGTTCTAGTACCTACTTGAGAGGTGACAATTCTTGGGCTGAAGCTGGTGGAGGTGCATTAGTTCACCTATCTAGCCAAACAGCTTCAGGATCAAGTTCGTTAGACTTCACTCAAATCAGCACTACATACAATACATATAGGTTTGTTTTCGAGAACATCGTCAACAGTAGTAACAATACAAGTTTTGGTCTTAGAACAAGCACTGATGGCGGCTCAAGTTATGACAGTGGAGCCAGTGATTACTTCAGAACAGGGTTTTGGGAAAACGGTGGCTCTATAACTCTCAATGTTGGAAATGAGGCTCACGGCTATTTTAACAGTGCTGGGGTTTATTCAACAGCATCAGACGGTGGTCTGTCTGGAAGCCTAGAATTATACAATCCGCTAGGTACGTCTTACACACAGTGGGTAGCAACAACGATTGCCGCTGACGGTACTAATGATCCTACCGCACATTACTTTGCAGGGCATCGTCAAAGCGCGGAAGATGTTGATGCCGTCCAGTTTAAATTTGACAGTGGAAATATCGCAAGTGGAACCATCCGTATGTACGGATATGTGAAATCGTAGGGAATATAAAAAATGGCACAAACAACATTAGACAAGAGAATGTTAGGTTCTCAGAGTGTATCTACAGATTTTCCTGCGGTTGCTGACCTAACCGATACAACGATTGCGGCTTCAGACATTCTCAGATTTGGAGATACCTCTGACAGCAACGCAACGAAGAAGGACACGGTTCAAGGACTACTAGACTTGGCTGGTGGCGGTGCTTGGGACTTTATCTCGAAGACCAACGTCGCTCACGACAACTCTGGTGATATCGAGATCACAGGTCTGACCGCATACCACACCTACAAGATATTTCTGTGGTCAGTCTCCAATAGCGATACTTCTGGAACAACAGAGATGCAAACCAGCAACGATGGTGGATCAAGCTGGAACACATCTAACTACAGATATTCCATGATCTACTCGCATACAAACAGTACAACCATTAGCAATGAGTCCTCAAACGGTACTGCTGGTTGGGTACTATTTCCAAGTGGAACAGAGACAGGAGACTTTCCTCAGAGTTCTGAGATCACTCTGTTTCGTGGACGTTACGATGATGCAAACCGAACCGATAACCGCACCCACATGATCCACCACGGATTTAGAACAAGTAACGCTGGTGGGTATGGGTATCAGTTTCACACGGCAGGGTGGCAAACTACAGGCAGTGAAAGCAATGCGGCAAATGCCGTCAAGTTTATGAAGAACGGCGGCGGTTCACTTCAGCATGGTCACATTATAGTTTTAGGATTGAAGGAAAGTTAAAAATGGCTAGATCAGACTACACGCACAAGATGGTAGATGGAGTATCCGTTGCTCTCACAGAAGCAGAGATTGATGAATATGTAGCGAGAGAAGAAGCATGGGAAGCTGGTGCGACAGATCGTGCTTGGGTAGCTATTCGCAGAGAACGTGATATGCGTATAGCCGCTACGGATTACTACGCTCTGTCAGACGTAACCTTGGCTGACAACATGAAAACGTATCGCCAAGCACTACGAGATGTACCAGCAAACACGGCTGACCCCGTAGCGTTTCAGACCCAGTGGAATGATTTCCTATCAGAAAAAGATGGCGTATCTGATCCTTGGCCTACTAAACCCTAAAGTAACTTTAGTCATATGAGGTAAATATGGAGCCACTTACCATTGCGGCATCCATAGGTGTCGCAAAGCAGATAATTGCATCAGCCAGTGATCTTAAAGATTGCGGAACTGCTCTCCAAAACCTGTTCGATGCTTCTGACGCTCACGAAAAGAATAAGAAGAACTCCCAACCTAAAACAAGAAATCAGCAAATTGTTCACCAACGTCTAGGTGAAGATGACTCTGCTTATGGTGATGACACTTCAATTTCTTCAGTAACAAACGATATTCTTCAGGAAAAGAAAAACGAATTGGCAATTCAACAGATTGCTAAAGAAATTGACCGTAAGTGGGGCCAAGGCACATGGGAAGCTATCGTTGCTGAGAGAAAACGTCGAATACAAGAAAAAGAAAACAAAGAGAAAGCTAAGAAAAAAGCTATAGAAGCCAAGAAGGAACATAGTCGTGAAGTTTGGCACAAGGTCTTAATCGAAGGTGGTAAAATAACAGTTATCATAGCCGTAATAGGCTTTATGGCTTGGTTCTTATGGTGGGCCGCACAGCGCGGAGGTAGTGCATAATGGAGCTTGGCCCTAGAGAATTGATGACCATTGGTACTGTCCTAACAGGCTTGGCGGCTACTTGGGGCATGGTTCGACAACAAATAACCCGTGTTATGGAAGATATATCATCAATTAAAGATGAACTTTCTGATCTTAATACTCGACTTGATAAAGCAGAAAGTTCAACGGCGGTCTTTCAACATCAAATTACAGTCTTAGGTGGAATCCTTTCTCCTGAACATTTACGCCAACAACATAGAGAATTAGCTAACCTAGAAGCCCGTTTGCGTGTTGCAGAACAACGTATCGAAAACAACGCCAAGATGCACAACGGAAAACACCCTTAAAGGAAAAACCAATGCTTAAAACAATGCTTGTTGTATTCGTTCTGATGAACGATGGAACGATTACGCACATCATAAGTGAACACGAAAGAACTTGCCCGAAGGATGTTATTGCTAAGTACGAGGCGCAGAAAGCGGCCTTTAAGATTGTAGATTATGCGGCAAGCTGTGTCCTTATAAGGTTCAACAAAAGACCAGAAAAGCCTAGCGTCTAATGATTAGTCTTATATCAAGTATCTTACCTGTAGTCGGCAATGTATTAGACAAAGTTATTCCCGACAAAAGCGCTAAAGCTAAAGCCCTAAGAGATATGGAGTCGGCACTCGTAGATGCTCACACCAAGGGTATGCTTGGTCAGCTAGAAATCAACAAGGTTGAAGCGGCTCATAGAAGTGTATGGGTAGCTGGCTGGAGGCCGTTCATTGGGTGGTGCGGAGGTTGTGCAATTCTATGGCATTTCCTACTACAACCAATAACCATATTCTTTTTAGGGGTATTCGGATTACCCTACGATCTCCCTGCTTTCGACATGGACAGCCTAATGACAATCGTTATGGGGATGTTGGGTCTTGGCGGCATGAGATCATTCGAGAAATTTAAAGGTTTAACCAAATAGGAGATCAGCAATGCCTTACGGAAAAGGAAGTAAAAAAGGCCGACCACCAAAGAAACCTAAACCTACAAAGAAAAGGGGATACTGATGGGTGAAGATGAACCAGTAATCTGTGTATATTGTGGTCGAGAAAATTGTAAATGCGATGAAAACTGTGAGTGCAAATCCCAAAAGAAACCCGATAGCGAAGGAACTACGGACTCCTAAATACAAACAACGAATTGTTAAATCACGGAAGAAATATGATCGGAAATATGATAAGTTTAATTATTGTGAGGGCGATGGAAATGCTTCCTAAAAGACGTTATGGAGATTTCTGGAGATCACCCTTTATACTTTGGGTTCATCGAAAAGTCGGACGCTTTAGTAGCTGGCTTTGGACTAAAAGCTGGAGCAAGAAATGACAGACCGTAGAAAACTACTTGAAAGTCTATTTGACGAAACCGCAAAAAGTTTACTCGCTAAAGTTACTTCAGGAGAAGCTACTGCATCTGACCTGAATGTTGCCCGTCAGCTTCTTAAAGATAACCACATCGAAGCTGATCCACAGGCTAATGACTCCCTAAAAGAGCTATTTGCGTCTTTACCGACTTTCGACAAAGACAAAAAGGCCATGATTTAGCGAAATGCTCTGTAAGGCGTTTTAAAGCCCACTGAGAGCAATCTACCCTTTCCCTACCCTACCCTAGCCGACACACCTTAGAAGGCCACTCAGAGGCCAAATATGGGGACGCATTTTGACTCAAAATCCTTTTTTTGGGGAAGATGGGTTCAAGAAGTTCGTTTTCGCCATTTGGAAGCAACTTGGACTCCCTGACCCCACTCCATTGCAGTATGACATATGTGATTACCTTGTGAACGCTCCTAAACGATCAGTCATCGAAGCTTTTCGTGGCGTGGGTAAATCATGGATCACATCTGCTTTCACTGTCCACACGCTTTATATTGATCCACAGAAGAAAATACTGGTGGTGTCAGCTTCAAAGGAACGGGCAGACCAATTCAGTACGTTTACCAAGAGGCTCATAAATGAAATTGAGTTCTTGAAGGACTTGCGACCAAAGGAAGGTCAGCGAGATTCGGTTATTGCTTTCGATGTTGGACTCGCCAAGCCTGACCACAGCCCTAGTGTCAAATCTGTAGGGATCACGGGTCAGCTTACAGGGTCACGGGCTGATCTGATTATTGCTGATGACATTGAGGTAGTGAATAACTCCGCTACGCAGACCATGCGAGATAAACTGTCGGAACAGGTCAAGGAGTTCGACGCTATTCTCAAGCCCCTTCAGGACAGTCGTATAATTTACTTGGGTACACCCCAAACCGAAATGTCTCTCTATAACCAGTTACCAGAAAGAGGGTACGAGATGAGGGTATGGCCTTCATTGTTCCCCACAGAAAAACAGGTCGAAGGCTATAGAGGCACATTGGCTCCCTACATTTTAAACAGTGAAGGTGAGTCGGGGATGCCCACTGATCCCTTGAGGTTTAACGAGGTTGATCTGGCAGAGCGAAAAGCATCATACGGACGGGCAGGGTTCGCTTTGCAATTTATGTTGGATACTACGCTTTCGGATGCCGACAGATATCCCCTCAAGATTGAGGACTTGGTTATTGCCAATCTACCAAACAACGAGGCAAGCGTAAGATACACTTGGGGGCCAACCCCTGAGTTATGTGAGAACGATGTACCTTGTGTCGGACTAACAGGTGATCGTTTTTACAGGCCCATGCAGATTTCAGATACCATTGAGGAATACCAAGGGGCTGTCATGTCGATTGACCCTTCAGGCCGTGGCGCAGACGAAACAGGGTATGCCGTGGTGAAGCATCTTCATGGTCAGCTTTTTGTAACGGCCTGTGGTGGCCTCATAGGTGGGTACGACGATAAGACATTAAGGAAACTGGCGACGATCTGTAGAGATCACAAGGTCAAGTCCATCGTCATCGAAGCTAACTTTGGTGATGGAATGTTTAACAACCTTCTCAAACCAATCTTACAAGACATTTACCCCTGTACGATTGAGGAAGTACGCCACAGTAAGCAAAAAGAGTTACGTATAGTCGATACTTTAGAGCCTGTAATGATGCAACACCGCCTAATTATCGACAAAAAACTTATTAAGGAAGATTACGAGTCAGCCTCAAAGCTACCCTATAGCCTCTTTTATCAGATGACACGATTAACACGGGATAAAGGAGCTTTAGTCCATGACGATAGGCTGGATGCCCTAAGTATAGCTGTAGGGTATTGGGTGGACAGTATGGCGAGACATATCCAGAAGTCTGTAGATGCCAGCAAGGATAAAGCACTTAAAGAGGAACTAAAGAGGTTCAAAGCCCACGTAATGAATCGACAAACAAAGCCCAGAAACAGGGTATGGATGAATTAACACCCAATCCCAGAGGGAACAGGGAAGGATGAAGGGGTAAGATGATACCTTTAGAGCTACTTTATGTTATACACTAGGTTATCACTAAGGGTCTTTGGGTTATTTACTACTACCTCCTCTACTTTTGGTAGAAAAATCTGAGGGGGTATCATCTAAACAGACACGCGACCGGCCCCCCTCTGGCCCCTTGGCCTCTTTTGGTGTCCAATCATGCCATTATCATCAATTTATCAATGAGTTAGCTAGGATATGTTATCCTGTATTCTGGCCCCATGCCATCGACAGAGACTAAAGTAACTTTAGTGCGTCTGTGTATTTTCGTATCAGTGTTTTTTGTTCTCCCTATGTTCTCCATATTGCTGATATCGCGTCTAGCCTGCTGATATCGCGTCTAACCTATTGATAACATTACATAAACTAAAAATATCTAAAAAAA
>CEUI01034728.1_pt1 | contig 10077 bp, 5 predicted proteins | sample 531411 | NCBI WGS metagenome assembly CEUI01 (sample SAMEA2622841, study PRJEB7988) | marine metagenome | isolation source: saline water (ENVO:00002010), including
GCCGCTGCTTCGGTTTGGGGATTTCTAACCCCCGAATTATACTGATCGAGGAGCTCTTCCTCTGAACCTGATGCACTTGCTGCAGGTTGATTAGTATCAAATTGTTGTGGCGGAACCTGCTGTTGTTTTAATTCAGAAAGTTCCTTTTCCATAGTTTTGAGTTTACTTATTCTTCTAGCCTCTGTTTCCATAGCAACAGGATCTGGAGCCTTATCAAGAGAAGATAAGTCTTCTATGCTAAGATTATATTTTTTAGCATAATATAACGATGCGTTTCTTCTTCCTACTTGTTCTAGTTGCATCTCTCTAGTTATATCCTGCTGTATTTTTATATCTTGCTGTTGTTTATAATAATTTTGTGCAGCAGTTTCTGCTTGTGCGGAATCATATCCGTCATTTTCTAGTTGTTTTCTATATTGAGCAGCCTGTTCTCTTAGCCTGGACTCTTCTTCCATTCTTTTATAATGTTGCAACTGTTCATTTTGCTGATTCGCAATAAACTGTAACTGCTCCTGACTTAACTGATTCTGTACTTGTTCTGAAGAATCAGACATGTCAATTTTTGTAGGTTCTTCAGTAGTAGCCTGAGCAGTATTATCGGCTCCTTCTGCCGTTGGCTGCTCAGTAGTTTCTGCTACTGTTTCCTGCGTATTGTCTTCTATCTGTACCTCTGCTTGAGGTTCAGTTGCTGTATCTACCGTCCCTTGTTCATTTTCTGTAACCATATTTCCCTCCATTATTCCAAATTTTAGTTACACTATTCATTATTGTCAACCTATCTATTAAATAGAGGAGCAACCGCTTCCATTATCTCAGCAACATCTTTTGGAGATGTTGAGATAGGTTGATAACCTCTATCATAATATTTATCCCTTAGAAATTCTGCAATTTCATAGCTTTTTCTTGTACGATCACTAAGCATAGGTAATAATTCTTGTGGGATAGTAAAGTTATATGTATCCCTAAATACTATTTCAAGTAAATCTGCTTTTACTTCGTCCTCATATTGTTTGTTTCTAATAATTCTTCCAAGGTTATCTAAAAGTACTTTATTCTTTTGGTCAATATTAGCTTCTTGTACTCTATCTTGTATCATCAGCTGTAATTGTTTAGCTTCAGGAAGCTGAGATCTTTTAAGATCTTGTGCAGATTCACTTAGATATCCTTCACCTGCCATTTCCTGTAACCTCTGCTGAGAAGAAACTTCCATTATTTCAGAAAATCTATTTTGAACTTTTCTTTGAATCTGGTAAGGGAATTTCTTACCTTCATATTGTGCCATCCATTCTTTAAGGGTGCGTGATGTTTCTGTATTACCAACCCTATAATCAAATACTTCATTAATAAGATTATTAACTGCCGATTGTTTATCTATCCTTTCTCCTATTATCTCTGGTTCTACCTGTGTTTCACCAGTCTTTTTAAATTGTTCTTCTTCAAATAAACGAGATGCTATTGCTTTTTGCTTAGGAGTCATCTTGTTATAATCTAAACCATATCTTTCGACAAAAGTAGATACATTTTCATATGTCTGGGGAAGTCCAAACATGGCTGTACCCAAGCCTGTGCCGATTCTTCTTATTCTATTTGCAGCAGCCCAAACACTTTCCGGCTGGAGTTCTGCAGGATCTAGTCCTAACTCTTCAGCCACATCGGGGTCTACTCCTGCTGTACCATACGCATTAAAAATATCTCTTGCTTCACGTATTACAAGCTGTGCTAGGTTCTTCCACCAAAAACTATCAGGGTCACTAAACTGATTATCCTTCAAATCATCCATCAGTTTATATTCTTCTCCAAATAAACCTTCTCCTTTATCATATGATATTATTGTAGAACCTATAGGAGAAACTAATTGACGAGCCTGTTTTGCTACTAGACTTTCTCCTGTTGGTATTATACTTTTCCCCTCTCCTCCCCATCTTTCTTTTTCTGTAATTAATCCTGTTAGCCCACTTTTTTGTTCTCCTGTCATTAATTGCGTTAGCTTAACAAACCACTTGGTATATTCACCCGTTGGTCTGAACCATGTTTTTCCATCTCTTATGCCCCAAAAGTTAGTAGATCTAGGGTCTATTTCTGCATAAAGCTGGTCTTTTGGTATAGTTCCCAGTTTGTTTCCAAGGTGTATAAGTCCCACCGTTTGACCAATAAGAAAGAACGCAGCCATAAGTTTCTGTGTAGTATAGTTTATCTGTTGCCTTACCATTGCAGCTTCCTGTACATTTTTAATATCTTTAAGCTGCCTACCCCTCATAGCCGTAAGTACTACATCAAATGGGCCTGTTTGTTTTCTAACCGAGAATACGGCTGCATTAAGAATAGAATATAAAGCATTACCAAGCCCGCTATATTGACCTGTCTCGCCTCCGACTTTCCCCATTGTACTTGATTTACCAGAAAGCGGCTGCCATTTTGTAACGGGAATGGGTATATCAAATCCGGGTAAAGGGCCTCTTCCACTTAGTGACTCTGTTAATCTGGAATAGACTGCTATTGCTTCCTGAGAAGGCATTTCTCCTGTTGCAATCTTGTGGTTTTGAATCATTCTTTTAGCTGAATAATATCTAACAGAAGCTATAAATGACCTAGTAGATCTTTCGCTTACTTCTGCTAATGGAAAATATCTACGCATCCATCTGCTTATAAATGTTTCTCCCATAGGTGCTACTTCTTCTCCATGTACCAGAGCAGCTTTACCGGGTTCATCTAAAGGAAGATGTAAGTGTTCGTTTAATATATTAAAATACGGGTCTTTTCTTATTTTGGCAGACATTTCCCGTATAGATGCTTCTCCACCTGGGAAAGAAGACCTTGCCATAACCTTCGCTGCATCAAGCCATATATCTCCAAATCGTGGAATCATAGACATATTCTGTATCATAGAGACAGACCATTCTGCCATAGCTACCATATGCTTGGCTCCACTTGCTACATCTGCTACCAAATCCATAAATGTATTACTTCCCCACTGATCCATTGTGCGTGCAAAGCCCATCTGTTGAGGAAAATATTTATCTAAAGTATCAATTACTCTTTTAGCAGATTCACGTACTGGCTTTAATCTTATATTAGTACCCGGTATTCCTTCTGCATTAACAATAACATTAAACCATCCTCTTAAAGAATTTGATTTTTTTCTTCTTAAAGGATCTCTTACCATAGAACCAAGAAGGGTTTCTATTTTATCTATTTCATATGACCCCGGAATCCTACTGTTCCAACTAAGTGGATCTCTTGCCCATATATTTTCTATAGCATCTAGTAACACCCTAAAGTCTAACGGCCCTTTTATAAGATTGCCGAATCCGTCCGGAGTCCAATACTTTAAGAGTTCAGTATTATTTTTATTTAGTGTATAATTTTTGTTTTGTATTTTAATAATATGGTCTAATATCCCCTCACTCCCAAACATCATTTCTTCATATGCTTCTACTATAGTCCAGCTAGTTCTTCTTTTATCCCCAAACAATATACCTCTTCTTACCCCTTTCATTTTTGTAGTACCGTATTTTTCCTCAAGATGTTTCATGACTCCATAAAACGGTTCTTCTGCCTTCTGTAAATTCTTTGTTACTCCTGCCATGCGTACTCGTTCTAAGTACTGTCTAGGCCCTAGCTGTTCTTCTATCTCTCCAACCTCTGCTGTTCTTGCAGCCATTTGAGCAACCCTCTTTTGTTTTAGCCCCTTTAGTTCTGATATTGTTTTTCTAGGCTGGATATTTTCTACGCCTTCCACCCAATCTCTAATGAATACATCTAAGTCTATTCCCAAATCATCTGCACGCTGATTAAGTGCAGCACTTCCTTCATACACGTCACTTCTAAGAACATTTATATAAGAAGTTCCTGTGCCTTTAACATTACCTTTATTCACTTCATCTGCTACTTTCCTAAAATTAGATAAAGATTCTCCCGGTAATAGGTTGTCTGCATGTTTAAGCCAAGGTACTTTTTGTTCTGCCTTTACCCAGTTCTCACCCGCCCAGTCTCTTAGGTTTTGCCAAATACCCACAGTAGATCCAAGTTTTGGTTCTGAAACAGGAACCTTTCCTACTTCTCCTCTTTGCTTGAGTACTTCCGGGTCAACGTCTTCAAACCTTTCTACCTGCTTAGCTTGCTTTTCTGCTTCTTCTATAGTTTTTATACTGACAGGTTTTACTCCCTCTTCTCGCATGAATTTTTTTGAGGTTCCTACTTGGATAGGAGATAATGCTGTTTCCCAGACATTGATTGCAGCTCTTGATAATAAATTAGGAAGAAATTTATATCCTTTCCACCCTACTTTGGATAAGCCCTTAAGACCATATCCTAGTCCTTTAATACCTGCTTTACCTGCCGGCCCCCACAGAACTTTTCCTGTGGCTATAGCTGCCGGATTGGTCATTTCTCCAGTAATTATATTCATCATTCCATGACCAAAACCTTGTTCAAAAGGAAGTTCATTTGCTATACGTGCTAATTCTTCTTCATGTCTAGATTGTTGTGCTGCAGTAGGATTTGGAAACTGCATCTCAAAAAGTCTTGTTGCTTCTCTTTGTGTTGAAGCAACAGGATCTTGTTCGTAAAATTGTTCTTGTCCGATTTTAAATCGTTCTGAAATACTTGGCTTTGGAGGAGTAGGTTCATAATCAATAGGTTCCCTTCTGGTCAAAGGGCCTATCTGTTTAACATCAGGTACAAATGTTTCAAGTGTAGGAGTAGCTAATTCTCCCAAAGATGGCATATGCCCTGCTGCTCCACGTATAACTTCTGCAGCTCCTGATAATCCACCAAGAACCTGCTGCCTTCCACCTATTCCAAATATTCCTTCTTCTCTTCCACCAGCTTCAAGCCAGTTAAATAATCGGTTAAGATCAAGAGCTCCCCCATATCCTGCATCTTCTCCACCGAAACCAAAACTAGTCCCAAATCCCGGAAGTCTTACTCCCCCTTCTTTGAGTTTAGCAATAGGATTGAATGTTCTAGGCCTGCCTCTATCCTTAGTAGTAGGTTGTTCTACTTCTTCTTTAACGGCTTGTTCAGCAGCTTCAGGAACAATCTGTTCCATTCGCTCTTTACTTCGCCTAAATAAGTTGCGGAAAATAGGATTCATTAGTTATCCTAGAAATATATTTGTCTTGTCCTTGGAGCATATGCTCCCGTATATGAACCTCTGGCTGAAGGTGCAAGAGATTTATATGTCTGTGTATATCTAGAAGTAAATGGATTATCGCCTTCTTCCGGGTCTAGATAACTTCTAAACGGCAAAGAAAAAGGATCTTGTCCCCCTCTAACTCTTTTCCCTAGTTCTCCGAGCCACTGATTATACATATCAGAAAAGCTCTTTTCATAGTACCTTTGTGCTGTAGGAGAGGTTCCCGCAAACTCTTGTCCCATAGGACTGCTGTAATAAGCAGCCTCTGGGCTGTAATCCAGAAACCCTATCCAGTCACTAGCTGCCATATTATTCTCCTATACTGGTGTGCTTGCAAATTGAGTAAAACCGCCCCCTGCCCCTAAATTACCGCCACGTGCAGTATAGTCCTGTAATAACTGGTATCCGCCAGCTTCAGGATTAGCCGCTTTAAATGCATCTATCCTTCTTGATAGATCACGTGCTGCATAATACGCTCCGGGATTTGCAGGAGATACTCCTCCAAGTCCCTGTGCACCCATTATCAATGCTTTAGCATCTGCAAAGTCTATATCTCTTACAGCCATTGCACCTGCTCCTTCACCTAATCCTGTACCCCAGTCTTGCCTCATTTGTCTTTGTGCATCAGCAGTGGTAGCTTGTCCTAACGCATCTGTCATATACCCAGCTCTAGGGCCTTGTACTGCACCTTGTCCACCTACTAAGAATGGAGATAACTCACTTAATCGTCTTTGATAATCTGCCTGTCCAAATCTTTGATATCCCGGTCTTGATTCTCCTGCTCTACCAGGTTCTGCTAATCCACCTTGAGTTGCCCACTGAGTGAAACTCGGTGCTCGATATGCTTCACCTCCAGGCGTTCTATCTGCCAAACCCGCAGCATATGTCTGTCCTCCAATAGTACCCGGCATCATCTGTGACGTAGCATACATAGCAGATGCTCCCGGCATTGCTGAAGCAAGATACTGCTGTCCATACTCTCCTAACATCTGTGATCTAGGGTCTTGACCTAATAGAGTTTGGAACTGCTGTGCTCTTCCTGACCTAAATATAGATTGTGCTGCACGCACATCTTCAGGTGTATATAACTGTGCAGATTTTATCTCTCCTAGTGTGTCTGCATCACCTGAATATATAGTTCCTTTATCATCTACCCATGCGTTCATATGTTGCATCCATACTGCACCCGCTGGTACTGTTATTGGTTTATCTGGCATAATAGCCTCCTGTTAAAATATTTTATCCTGCTCCGACTATTTGACCGCCTAGTCCTTTAACCCAAGAATTTCCCTTTCTATTAGGATCTGCATAGCCTTTAGGTCTTTTATATGATCCCATACCTAAGTCTTTATTGTAGTAAAAAGTTCCACCACTTGCAATAAAGTTACTCATCGGCCCTGTTTCCCAATCACTGGGCCCTACCGCCTTTTCATTTTCTGACATCCAATTTGCAAGTTCTAGAGTTTGTTTTTCAGACATCACTTTCATACCGTTACCACTATCGACAGTATTAGTATCTTTAGTATCTGTTGGAGAGCTTAAATAATTTTTGGCAGTATCAGTTAATTCAGTCTTGTTAAAGAATTTTCCACTACCATACCAGTCTCCCCCTTTATCTTCAAGCTGTTCAAATAATGCATGTGCTATTTCTGCACCAAGTTGATCTTTTTCTTCTATATTATTTGTTGTCATATATGTCTTATACAGATTAGGATATCTATCTATTACATAATCATAAAGGAACGATACTTCTTCATTCATCACTTTACCTTTATCTATAAGCCTGCTCTTACTTGCTGTAGTAGATGCTATAAAATTAATCATCCAAGGAAGATTCATTCCTTTTGATAATATCATTTCATTTTGTGATAATACTGCTCCCGTTGAAGTCTGTTTATTTTGTAGACCTGCAAAAATACCCTGAGCAATAGACGTGCCTTCTATATCTATTTTCTCTGCTTGTTTTTCATCATAAGCAGGTCTGTATTTTTTAATAAATGCCAGAACCCTGTTTTTAGCAGTATTATAGTCCCAAAAATCTGTAGTCTTATTAGCAAGGCGGGATAAATATGTTCCATGATCTGTCGTTACTATTCCTTTACTAGGATCTGATTTAAATACATCAGTCAACATATCTACATCAAACATTATATCTGCCATACCTCCAGCCTTAACTAAAGCTGCGAGTATCTTTTTCATTGTAGGGCCCTGCATATCATATACAGGATTCTTTTCATAAAACTTATTACGATAGTAATCTTTTATATTAGGATTTGTGGAATAAAAATATGAATCATCTGTTCCGGTCTGTATATATTCAAACTCATTTTCTACAACATCGTCATCTTCTCCATATACAGGAAACTTATGAACTTCAGGAATCGTTTCTTCTTCAAGTTCTTTTTGTTGTTTATCAAGCTGTAAATCAAATGCAGAACTTGTAAATTCAAACTCCCATTCACCTATGAGAGACTCTATATAATCTTCTATTCTCTGATTATGAAGAGGAAATGCATCCGGATCTTCTTTATGATCCATAGCATAATCATAGTTCATTTCCAGTCTAGCAAGATGTCTTGCTTCATCTATAAGAGCTTCTTTATTACCTTTATCCTCAGTAAGAGTACTTAACTCATATTTCTTTTTAGCATCTTCAAAGTTAAGTCTTTCACCGTATGCCTCCCATATAAACTCTTTTGGCAACCTATCTGGAAACATACTTCTTACATGATCTCTAACAGGCTGATGTTCTGTTCGTTTACCTACAGCTTTAAACAAAGACCATGCGAAATAGTTCTTTAACATTTCTTTATGACCCGGAGGATTATTAGCTGTATCTGCCCAATCTACTGTTTTATTTATTTCTATAAACTCTTGATACCATGCATTTATTATATCTAAAAATTCAACATGAGTTACTCCTTCAGTAGATTCTGCACCAACAGACATATCATAAAAAAGGTCTGCAAACTTTTGTTCTATCTGGGGAACATCTGTTTTAGTAGTAACTGCCATTTATCCACCTGCTCCTACAAGTCCTATTCTTGCAAGTCTTTCTTCATCTGTTAATGCTCCCGGTCTTGGAGTACCCGGAGGTACTGCCGGCCCCATAGGTGGAGTAGGCATAGGTGGAGGCCCACCCATAGCTGCTTCAGGCATTACCTCTGGCGGTAATGTAGGCCCACCCTGTGGAGGCATCATCATACCTGGAGGTGGCATCATGCCCGGAGGTGGCATCTGTGGTTCTGGCGGTGGTGGTGGAGCCATTGCCTGCATCATTGCTTTTTGTTTTTCATTTAAAAGCATCATGAGTTCACCGAAATAAAACTTAGCAAGGTCAGGTCTACCACGCTGTTCAAGACTTTGTAATATAGTCCAAAGCTGTGCTTCGGGCAAAGCCCTTTCAGCAGCTTGTTCTCTAAGAGTATCTTCTATCTGGTCTGTATCCTGCATACCTAGTATCGTATCTCTTATAAAGATATCAGGAAGCAACGGTATCTCTCCTTCTCTTGCTATCTGAGCCTGACTCATCTTTGCCATATCATCCTGTGGTAATTGAGATACTAGCGTTACTATGGGATCTCCTCCCTTTTTAACAACATCTGGAGTTATCTCTTCTGAGAAATACATTCTATCTCTAGTCTGTCCATTTACTTCTAAAGCCTTGAATCCACCCGATGAATACATATCTGACAATATCATGAATATCTGTCTGTATGCCTTTTCAAGTGAATCTATTCTTGGTGAAAGTATAGACTCTACACCTTGTCTGAGTGTATTGATAGCATAACCTGATAATTGAAAATCAACCTGTCCATACACAGAATAAGGAAGAGAACCTCTTTGAAGTTCTCCACTTACCATACTCATAAATGCCCCTGATTCTTTTGCCATCTCAAGCATACCGAGGGGTTCTACGTCCTCTCCGGTAGCCAAAGATATCTCTGTTCCTTCCTTATATGGGTCTTCTTCTAGGCTTTTAGTTCCGTCTTTAGACTTGACTTTAAGCCCCTGCTTTCTACTTCTAGCTGTAAGTTCCAGCATAGTAGAGAGCATAAAGTTATTATCTTCATAATTCTTTCTATTAGATTTAAATACGCTTTCGCCTACGTCTGCTATAGACTCACTTCCTACTACATCGGACTGTATAAGTGGATTAGAACCAACCATTCCTATGAATACAGGTACGCCTTTATGACCATGTTTAGTTCTTTTTTTTAGAACCTTATCGTCCATTACCACGCAATTATCTTCTCTATCATAGAAATCATATACATCTACACCTGAATCTACTCCGTGTATAGTTGTATCTATCTTTACACCGTACTGTTCTTTTATTTCTTTAGCGGTCTTTTTAATCTTATAGCAAGCCCAAGTAAGACCTGTAGATGATTCTCCCCAATAGGTATTTCTTGGATCCCAGGGAGTTATATCTATAGTTGTAGACCCGTCATCTTCTTTAACAAGTAAAGTTCTACCTGCATACCAGCCACGTATACATGTATACCAAGCAAGCTGGTCACGTACTCTTGGAGTCATCCTCATGCATAATGTATCGTCTGCACTACGTAATGCACCTATTAAAAATCTTTCTTTATCGTTGTTTATATCTCTCTGCTCACGGTCATTACCGTCTGCAGGGATTCTTATTATAAGTTCTGCACTTGTGAGAAAACTTATGATTTTATCTGCAAATACCTGTGGCTCGTTACTGGTATAGGACTGATAACCGTCACCTGCATCGTAGGGTTCTAGTCTATACAGCCGATGATCTTCATCCATTCTGTCCCGCATAGGGTAGGTTACATCATGATGGTCATCGACAAGGTTTATTATCTCTGTTGGTTTTCTTCTTGCCATTATCTCCACCTTTTGACTTTGATTCTGTCTCTACCTTCAATATAACCGTAGCCATATCTATCAACAAGTCCATAAATCAG
>CEUI01145543.1_pt1 | contig 10070 bp, 12 predicted proteins | sample 531411 | NCBI WGS metagenome assembly CEUI01 (sample SAMEA2622841, study PRJEB7988) | marine metagenome | isolation source: saline water (ENVO:00002010), including
AATGTTTTTAAATCTTCAGTAGTTAAATTTATCTCTCTATGTTTTTCTAATTTGTTTAATATCATTATTTATCTCTCCCATATAAAATTGGATTACTATGTGGCCACTCAAATTTCCAATCAACATCATCCCACTTAATTACAAATTGAGTATCAACATCATTATATTTTCCATCAAAAGCTAATTTATAATGGAATACACATTTATCACTTAAAACAAAATGTCCATTACCATAACCAGGTGGAACTAAAATTTGATTTCTATTTTTGGCCGAACAAACATACCATTTCCACTTCTTATAAGTTGGAGAATCCACTCTGTTATCAGCCACTATCAAATAAAATTTACCATAAACACATTGTATCAATTTCCAAGTCTCAAAGTCACCATGAATACCTCTCAAAACATTTTTGTCTGAATGAGAGAATTTATCAAGTCTCCAATTTAATTTTGGATATTCTTCTGAATCCCATGTAGTGTATATGTCTCCCCTAAAATCTTCCCAATGACTTGGTTTATAAATTTTTATATCTTCATCTATATTCATATCAAATACCTAATAATTCATTATTTATATTATCATAATCTATAATATCCTTAGAAACAAATAAATTATCCTTCAATAACTTAAAAATATTTTCTTTATCTTTAACGGTGATACCATCTTCACCAAATTTATCTGATAAAATTTTATGTCCACCATCGGGTATAAATTGATTCGTATTAGAATTACCACCTTCAGGCCCATAATCTATAAAGATACCATTCTCATCCATAAATTTTTTAAACTCAAGTATTTCTTCTTTCCCATCACAAGTAAAAAACCATTTAGGATTCCTATTACCAGGGTTCTTACCATCTTGCAATGTAGTATGTTTTAATGGTGGACAAACATAAAATGGAGCTATGACATTTTTCTTTCCAACAACACTAGCCAAATAAGAAAATGTTGGTTCTGTTCCATTTCCTATATAGATGTCAGGTCTTAATTTACCATCATACTCCTCGTATAATTTATTAGAAAAAACACAACAATGGTCATTAAGTCTATATCCAGGTTTCATCTGATAGGCTTTTGAACTCAAACTTGGTAGTGTTGGACTTGATTTTGGTGGAAAACAATTATCATTATCAGCTGACAACGCTAATCTTCCTATATCATCATTATGATTTAAAAAATTATAAATATTTTCAAACAGATTAGAATCTTGAAAGGATATACCAGAACTTATATACATATAGTATTCAAATTTACCAAGTTTTTTTACAACTTCTTTGATAGTATGATTGAATGTAGCATGAACAGGTATTTTATCATAAATTATATTATAAATACAATTATTATTTTCCACATCCTTTATAAAAGAATTTAGTGTATCATCCAAATCAAAAGACTTTTTGTTAACTCCTCTGCATTCTGAAATTACTAGTTTATAATTTTTAGAATTTTGATTTAAAATACTTTGAATATCTGAATGCCATCCCTTTAATTGTCCAACATCAACAACATCTTTATTTATAGTACAAGTGTTGTAAATTACTAATATACCTTTATTCACTATAACCTCTATTTCATTTATGACAAATTATATATATAAATATATATAAATATACTTAAACATCATTTTTTTTATCAAAAACATCATCCCAAGTATAAATTTTTCCTTGTTGAAATCCTTTCCAAGCGTGTTCATTATCAAATTTCCAAACAGCTTTGTACCAATCATTAGATTCTCTTTTTACACCAGGATTTGTTTCATTTACATCTTCACCCAAAACATACTCTCTCTTTTTTGTATGTTTTCTATTGTGAACCAATAATATATTTTTAAAAATAAATTGTGGTATACTACCATCAAACATCTTGATTAAACTATTTTGAAAAGCGGTATCCTCATGCACTAACATTACAGATTTGGGAATATTAACACCACTCTTAATAACATCTGAAGAAATTACTAAACCACAACCATTGAACTTATATGGATTAACAACCCTAACATCAAGTTCTTCAACTTTATCATTTATAGTATTCATTTCATCAATACTCATATTATATCTCAGACTCCACCAATGCTCAGTATCCTCAGTATCAATATCTATAAATGGTTTATCTGTAAAATCATTATGTTCTATACATTCCCAACTTTTATCCCACATCTTACAAGTTCCAAAAAATGCTAAATACTTATAAATTCCTTGACTCACATTATTAGTATGTAATAAATCCAAGACTTCAAAATTTTGTCTAGGAATTAAAGAATCAGTTTCCCCCCACATCAACACATCAACTTTTTCACAATATTCATCATTGAAATCTCTACGATAGTCTGCTATAGTATAAATTTTATCATCCATATAATATTCAACATTACAATTTATTCCATTCTCAATCAATAAATTTTCCGAATCCCGAAATCTGTTTAATATATCCTTCATAGAAATTTTAGATTTATCAAGTGTCTCTAAATTTTGTGATAAGTAAAAACAAATATCAACAATAACATTATCTTTATTTTCAATATTTTCCAAAGCATTAATTAAACTCTGAATATAAGTTTCATATATTTCTACCTCATACCACTGCACTATACAACCTATAGCATACTTATTATCCAAAAGTTTCATTATCTCAAAACCTTACATATAACACCTTCTGAACCTGTCAAGTAATCACCAATATCTCCCCTATTCTTTACCTTGTGTCCAGTTTCATGACCTACATATTTTTCAATTTCTAAAAATCCTAATTTAACTAAGTTGTCTACGGCCATTTTAACTGGATTTTCAGAACCATAATCATCAAAAATTAAAATTGGTTTATCAAAATTCATTATAGAATTTAATGCATCAACAAGAACATGGTGATAAAGGTGAGAAGCGTCTATAAAAACAACTTCAATATCTTTTGGAAGTTCATCAAATACTCCAGGAACTGTAATTCCCTGGTCACGAGGTTCTGGTTGAAAATACTCTAATTGATTATATAAATCTCCATGCCAAAAATTAATATTATCTCTATCAGAACAAAATTTACCAGATATACCTATATATTCATCCGATTTATCTATTGTATGAACTTCTTTAAAGAAAAAACTAAAAAACCGAGTAGAATAACCATGATGAGTTCCCAATTCTAAAATCTTTTTGTCTAAAAAATTCTCACCAAAATACTCATACAAATCTTCTTTAAATTTAACTGATGTAGTCCCAGAAAAATCTATTTTATCTAAATTCTTTTCAAATACTTTACTTTTATCTATCATAACTTACTCCCATATAATTCGTGATATGTTCTTTGCATCCAATAATCTAAATCTCTACCCAATTCATTTCTTCCTATAGCATTATAATGATATATCCATCCACAATCCAAAAATAATAATTCATCTGGCCACCAACATCTTGGATTATGATATAATAAATTCTTTCTAAACATATCTTGTAAATTAAATGCAGTAGGTAAAAATTTTAACTTAACATCAAACATTCTGGTTAAATAGTTAAGAGGCCCTTGTTCCGTTGATGTCATTGACTTCTTCTTCATCTCATTGACAGCTTCATTATTGGTGTGATACCAATCTAAAACACTTTTTATAAATTTTTTATGACTTTTGTCAAGAAGCATAAATCCACTATTAAAATATTCCCATTGATTAATTTTAATATCATCAAATAATAAAGAATAGTTTTTTATATCTCGTCTAACCCATTCATAACAACCATCATTCACCACAAGACCTAATTCATCATCAGTTGTCATTTCAAAAAAATTAGGACAATCTGGATGTATAATTGTGTCCGCATCTACAACCAAAATTTTATCATATTCAATACCATCGTTATCTAATAAATCATAAACATACCATTTTTGCCAATTGGGCACCATATAAGAACTTTCGTGGATAGGTTCTGTCAATACCACATGTTGTGCTTGATTTTTCTCACACCACTTAGACCAACTTTTTACACCATATTCAAATGCACTCGTATGGTCTCTTGTTAGAACTCCACTATCAGTCTTTATATTTAACATAAATACTATATTTTTCATAAAACTCCTATCAATTAATAGATGTTAAAAGGTAATCTTCTGTATTGAGAATGTATAGTTTTCCTGAAAACTCCAGCTTTACCCACACCTCTTTTATGAAATCCAAATGGATTAGCAATAAGTAATGAGTTAGCTTTACTTGGATATGACTTTATCTCGCGATAACCCAAATCATTTATTTGATTTTTCTCGTCAGCATAAGATGATATTTCATTAATTCTAAAAGAACCACTACCATCAGAATCTCTTTCTTTTTTCAAATGACTATACTTTTCAGTAGAAATTAACGAACATTCATAATCCCAACTTAACCTTCTAAAGTCTATTTTATTTGAACCAATAACAAAATTAAATGGCCCTTCATCCATACCAACATCATCCAAATATAACCAACATTTAAAACATGGTTGAAAAGTATCTGTATGGAATCTATATTGTTTTTCTTTCTCCCAAGATTTTGAACTATCGTCTCCAGGTAAATGTTTAAAATAAAGTAATTCTGTATTAGGGTATCCTCCAAAATTATCATTAGCTTTTAAATTATCAACATTTGCACAACTTTTAACTATTTCAATAAATTTTGGATTTTCGAAAAATAACTCTCTAGCATTTATTTTAGGTCTTCCACCATCTGGAAAATTTTGTTCAATGGTGGTATCACAAAATTCTTTCAATGAATCAAAATAATCTGTTGGTAAAAAATTATTTATCAAAACAGCTCCAGTATCAAAATACTCTTTAGCTATATCGGTACGAGGTTCTTTAAATTTCCAAACTCTATGAGATAATAAAATTCTATAAATATGTAATCCCATAATATTCAATTCTGTATCTGAGATGAATTTTTTACTAGTAAATACATCATTTATAAAATTTGAATCTCTTAACAACAATTTTTTTTTCAAATCTTGTATACTATTACCAACAACTTCATTAAATAAATCATAATCATACTTAGTAAATACATCATTATCATTTAAATGATTTACGAATTTCATTTTATATCTCCATTATAAAGACTTAATTCAAATTCACAATCAGATTCTTCTAATTTTTTAATAATATTATTTGATTCTTGAGAGTTCCAACCTATACCTTTAGCTTGAGTTGTCCTGCCATCTTGAAACCCCAATCCTAAATAATATTTTTTTAGAAAATTAGCATCAACATAAGTTGAACCAAATTCACCACATCTGTCTACAAAAAATCTATAATTTTTCTCATTAGCGAATGGACTTGAATCAGCTAAGAACCAACTGGATGTTGGATATATTGGAATAGTATGAGTCTTCATCAAAAATTCACCATAAAACGCAGATTCTCTAGGAAGAGCTCCACCAGTTGATTGTTCAAAATATATAAAAAATTGTTCCATATTCATATTATTTTCTTTTAAGAAATTTTGAAAATTTTCCCAAACTGAACAATCCCAGGGATATGGTGGAGGGCCGTACATCCAAATTCGTTTCAAATCTTCACAACCAATCATCTTTCTAAATTCTCTAACAGTTCTATAATAACAAATACCATAATATGATTTATTATCTCTAGCTTCAGATTGGATTCGTAATTCTAACGGAGCTTCAACCATTAATGTATATATAGTATTGTCAGGAGCTAAAAAATCATTATACCTAAAATCATTTATAAAAAATGTATCTGAATCTAAGCATAAATAACTTTTAGAAATATTTAATGTATTAAAATGACTTTTAACTATTTGTTGCGTTCTCCAACCATCTAAATTAGAATATAATTGATATATATCTTCATCAGGAATTAAGATATAACCATCAGTTCCAAGAACATTTTTAAATAGATTAATATCCGAAGTGGGAACTGATATATAAAATGGAATATCATCAACATTATGTTTAATTACACTATCCAAAAGTCTTTTACAAACTTCAACATCAAATGAATACGATTTGGTGTACAATACAAAATTTTCCATTTATATCTCCTCTATAGAATTAATTCTATAAAATCTGTCATCGGCCGGATTCAAATCAGATAAAATTTTGATATTTATTTTATTTTCGAGACACCAATCATATAATTTTTCTGTAGAATTTATCATTTCATTCTCATCAGTTATTATGACATCGTCTAAACTATCGTAAAAATGACCAGTTCTATTGCCTTTATTTATCTTAAAATCCCAACCCATAGTTACTATATCCTTAATACCTAAATGTAAAATTAAAGGTAATGCCGTAGAGTATAAAATAGATTTTCCCCAATACAAAACTAAACTCTGCTCTATATTTTTCCATCTGTCAAAATTACAAGTAGCTTGGATGGTATCTCTGTCATTAATAGTCGGTGGATTTAAAACAGGTAACCATAAATTACATCTATGCTTATTATCATGAATGATGTCCATATGAGCTTGTAAAAAAGAATTAGCTATTCCCCAAAAAGCAATAGTATTACCAGAATACTTATAAGGATTTTTCCTATCAATATTCCAGGGATTCATTATATGAAAATCAGTATTATCATTAGTAATATCATAAGATTGTTTAATTGCAAATACAACCAAATCATCCCTATCACTAAAAATACTATTCATTCTATCAGAATCGTGGTCTGTCAATGAAGGGCCTGGTGCAAGTAATACAGCTTTTTTATTCTTGTACCTATCCTTTATACAGGTAAGTCTTTCTTCAATACTATCTATTTTATTCAACTCATCAAATATATTTTTAGTTAATTCTAACATTAAACAATACCATTTTTATACTTATATACATTTTCTACTAAATCAAATTGCCATTCATAATCAACATCTAATGTTTCATTTTCATCGATAGGAAACAATTCAATTTCACCTGGTGTATTGAAGTCTCCCATCCACACACCATCACCAATCGTATCCAATCTACTAGCATACAAACAATGAGCCGCTTCATAAGTTTTATTAACATTTTTTGTATTCATAGCAGATTCTCTTAATGGTGTAAGTAATTCTTTTTCCTCATTCCAAAAATAATTCATTTTCTCAATTACCGCAAACATACCATCAGATTCAGATTCCATATAAGCTTTAGTAAAATTTTCTATAGTCTCTGTTTGCAACAAAGGAACACACGCATTAATTAGAATCACATATTTGTGTGGAAGTTTATCCCACCACTCGTACATTCCTGTTATGTGGGGATTTGGATTAGGTAAACCTCTCGAAGTTCTACTAGCATCCCATTCAGCTGATTCTATACTACGATTAAATATATTCACTCCCAACTTGTCACCAACCTCTTTTAATTCGGGTTCATAAACAGATAAATAAAAATTATCCTTCGGTATAAAGTTAGAATCTAAAATAGTTCTAATACTAATTTCAGTCAAAGATGTATTAGCAAAAGGTCTAATCATTTTATTAGGACATCTCTGAGATGATAATCTAGCCTGTACTACAAAACAAATATCATTTATACTTTTATGCATTTGGTGCATACCACCAATAAGGTTTTGATAATGATTCTCTAGCTTTCACTTCTTCCTCTCTAAGAGTCTTCTCATCATCTCCCATAGAAGAAACAACAACATCAATTAACCTACACAACTTTAATAACTCCATAGGTGCTATAGATGCAAACTGGTCTGAACCATACATATACTTATCAAGTGTTATATGACGCTCTACACTACTAACACCCAATGTAACTGCAGATAAAGTTATCTGAATACCTTTTTCGTGACCACTATAACCAACATCGCACCCGTATCTATCTTTAAGTTGTTGCATACCACCTAAATTAGAATTAGAATTTTCAGTTGGATAACTTGAGTTACAATGCATCAATTCAAATGGACAATTATGTTTTTTAAATATTTCTACAGCTCTATCTATTTCTTCCAAAGTACTCATACCAGTTGATATAAAAGTATGTCTACCTTCGCTAGCTATCTCCTCCAATAATGGTTCAATAGTCAGCATTGCAGATGCTACTTTATTATACTTTAAATCATATTGTCTAAGAAATTCTTGACTTTTTATATCCCAAGCTGAAGCGAACCACTCTATATTTTTATCTTTACAATATCGGTCTATCTCATCATATTCAGTTTTTCCAAATTCAAGTCCATTTTTTTGCTCTCTATTTGTAGTTCCAAATGGACTTTTTCTCGGGACATCAAGTGCTTCAGGTGCATAAACATCTTCTATTGTCCGTTTTTGAAATTTGACAGCGTCACAACCAGAAAATTTCGCTAAATCAATTAATTGTTTAGCAATATCCAAATCTCCATTATGATTTATACCAATTTCAGCTATTATAAATGGTTTTTTCATTATATGTTCTCCTATTATTTATTCCAATTATTTGATAACAAAGAAGCGTCTATAAATCCTAAATTATTTGCAGCTTCACCTGTAATCACTTTTAAAAAAGATGGTACTTCAGTCATTTTTCCTCTTTTTAAACATCCAATATCTATTATCCTAAAATCAGTATAGTCCTCATTAACTAAAATATTATTTGGAAATACATCTGAAAAATAACAACCAGTCTCTATATTAAAATTCTTATATTCATTTATGACATCTTGATAAAATTTGTCAGCTCTTGATTTGTTTTTAAATTGTTCAAAATGTTTATTTTTTCTATAATTAAATTCCTCTTGATTATATGAATTATTTGAAGATTTTATTAAAAATGGATACCAACCATCATAATACTTACTAATTGTTACTCCATCATCAATCCTAAACATTTCTATTATTTTATTATCAGATTGACTATAATCTAAAATTTTATTCACCAATTCTTTATCATTGAGTATATTATCATCTACCCAAGGCTCGTGTCTTGGAATTACAAAAAAATTCATACCTCTATCAGTATCCTTCCATATTTGATAATCTTTTATATTTGTATTATCCATAATATCTGGATTATTTTTTGATTTTAAATCTATAATCTCAGTACCTACTATGTTTATATTTCCAGTTTTTTTGAGATAAATCTCTAACTCATTATTTCCATTCTCTTTAAATGATACCAAATTACGCAATGAATCATCCATAGTTCTTGCTAATTCCAAAAAATCTCTAACAGTAAAATCAAATCTAAAATTTTTATAATGAATATGCATTTCTTCTCCAATATTATCTTCAATATCAAGTCGATGATGCATAAAAGTTCCTCTTAATTGTTCTTTCGCTAATATTATAACTCCAGGATTTGTTGCCATATTTATCTCCTAATAATCCATATATGTAATGTATTCGTGAGCTATATTATCAAACTCACCATTTAAAACTAACTCATGAGCTTTTTTACCAAATTTAAATAAAGTCATATTAAAAGCTCTTAATAACTCATCAGAATCACAATCTTTCATACATCTAATTAATCTATCTTTGTAATGTGGTGGTGTCTTTTTCTTATCAAAAACAATTCTACATATTGTATGAACAACATTAGACTCTGGAGATAATCTGTATCTCCACATATTTCCAGTTTTTACTCTCGTGTCAAACACATAATTTTGAAATTGGATGTCAATTGGTATAAGAGTGTTTGGTCTAAATCCATGATAATATAAACCAGTTTGTAAGTCTATATGACATTTGTTAGAATCAAAATATTGTATATTTGGTTCAGCATAATATAAACAATCAGGATTTCCATTAACATGTCCTCTAAAATTATATTCATCTAAAACTTGCATAATTTTAGATTTGTTTTCTTTTCTAACCAAAATATCAACATCATCATGTACAGATAATACTATAAAATCATTAGTAACATCTGCTATTGAATCCATAACTTTTTCCAAAACTTTTACATTTCCAGCTGGCATATTATAACCCCTTATATTCTATCATCTGGTTAGCACTATTAATAACCGAGCTAGCAAAATGTATAAATTCTTCTTCTAACATTTCTATTCTTATAGAATCATTTTGAAGATGAACCCAATCACCACCATTATACTCTATAGTCAAATCACCAAATTTATGGTCTTTAAATTCAGCTCTACCTAATATTTTTTGAATTACTCCCAT
>CEUI01039297.1_pt1 | contig 10069 bp, 8 predicted proteins | sample 531411 | NCBI WGS metagenome assembly CEUI01 (sample SAMEA2622841, study PRJEB7988) | marine metagenome | isolation source: saline water (ENVO:00002010), including
TTAGGAGGAATATTTGGTAAGATAGGAGATTTTGTTGGAGCGATAAGTGAAGGATTAGGAGAGATGAAACAATGGCTTCAAGAAAATGAAACAGTAATGGCTATACTTAAAACAATATTTACATTTATTGCATTTGGAGCTATACCATCATTAGTTACAGGATTATGGTCAATGGGAGCTGCATTGATTCCAGTGATTGCTGGAGCATTATCAGCCGCGGCTGGGTTCTTAATGACTGCAGTTGGTGCTGTATTTAGTACTTTTGCTGCTATACCATTTGGATTAGGTATTCCATTAGCGATTGCATCTATTGCAGGATTATTTGCATTATTTTCAAGTGCAAAAGGAAATGATGTAATCTCTGGACCAGCCCACGGTGGAAGTGCAGGATACGGCTCAAGAGTATTATTCGGACCAGAAGGAGCTATATCATTTAATAATAAAGATACAATTGTAGCCGGCACAAATTTGTTTGCAAATGATATGATATTAGCACCACCTGGTGCAATGAAAATGAACGACGGAGCAGTCGGAGGAGATATGCCAGATCCACCAGAAGCAAAAGTAGTAGGAGTAACAGATAGTGCAGTGATAAAATTATCAGCCGGAATAGCACTTGCATTAGGAACAGCAATAACAACTGCATTAGTAACTACATTACCTATTGCATTAGGAGCTGCATTAACATTGGTAATGCCAATATTAGGAGCAACAATGGTTGCATCAATGGTAACAGCCGCGGCCATGACAGCATTAATACCAAAACCAGTATTACTAATGAATCCATTTGTAGCCACATTTGAAATGAATCCTATGACATATAGCATGATGGGAATGATGGGAGGAGTAGTTGGCGGAATGGCTAGTTTATTTGGAGGCAAAGATAAAGAAGAAGACCCAGTTCTTGCAAAATTAGAAGAAGTTAAACAAGCAATATTAAATATGGATATTAAGATGGATGGTCAGAAAGTTGGAATGATAACACGAATAGCAGATACATTTAGGAGGAAATAATAAATGGCCTTAAGGGAGTTAAAATCTGATTTAAGTTGGTACGGTAGAAAACCTATCGATGGACCATACAGACCTCCAACATCAACTAAGGATACTAGATTTAACGAAGGCGGAAAATCAGCAATCGTTCCTTATGTTAAAACTGGTGGTTATACATCACAAGGAGTAAGTACATTAGCACCTGCAATTAGATATGCAAATGATTCATTTATTATAGATGATGTTACATACTCAACTAGGGGAGGTGCAAGTAGAAGAGCGCAATTAGGAGATGGGTTTCCTTTTCCTAGTGGAGAACATAAATTTGATATTACAAGAACAGGATTTCATGAAGCAAATAAATATGCAGATTCATATGGAACATCTCATGGAAATGCCGGATTAGCAAATACATATACAGCTAATTCTCCAATAGATGATATGTATAATAAATTTAATTTACGAGAAGATGCTCCAAACCCAGCTTGGGCAAAACAGCCATTTATTTTAAGAGGTATTCAACGAAACAAAAAAACAAAAAATCAAAGATGGGGATTGGGAGATACGATAGCCGGAAAAATATCTTCAACATTTGATATACCGAGAGGAGGTATATTAACAGCCGGAGAAAGAGCTATAGTTGATGTAGTAAGAATAGGTAAATTTTTAATATCACCACGTGGTTTAGGATTTATGGCTAGACAAATTGGTTATCAATTAATGAATCCTAAAAAAGAGACTAGATTATGGAATCCATTATCATTAGGCTCTGTTGTGCCATTAATTCATATTAATAGACATATAGGCGGAGGTATTGCAGAAAAATTATTAAAGTTAGGTGATGCAGAAGATTTGCATGAAAGATTAAGAAAAGATTTATTTTCAAGTTTTGATAAAGATAATGATAATAATAAAATAGAAATAGGAAGTGAAATAAAGGCAGTAAGCTCGAAATTAGGAGGTCCGGAATCTATATTAGGTATAGGTGGCACATCGATATTTAGAGATACAGATACAAGTCTTAAAACTCAGTTAGAAGGCTCAACAAATTCTATAGGTGTCGGAGGAATAAAAATAAATCTTCCTGGTGGTAAAAAAGAAACCGATTCTGTATTTGATATGCACCGATGGTCATATGCAAAAGCATATCTTAAAGGAAGAGACTCAACTGAAAGTGGAGTTTTGAGTGGACGTACTGCGGATGGACAAGATCAAAAAGATACAAAAGAAGATGCCTTAAAATCGACATATACAGATTGGAGAATAATTAACCGTGATAGGGGAGGTGATGGTAATGCGTTAGAAGGTGGCGGAATTGCTGAAATGCCAAATAACACCGCTGCTCATACAATCAGTAAATATAAAAGGATGGCATATGGAGATATGCCAAATCGAACTCCATCAACTGCTCCAGAACATCATGACTTTAGATCTAAAACTAGCGGCAATTCAAATGAAAATGTAATGGCAGCTGAACAACGAACAGATGGCGCCGGCGCAGTTAAAAAATTATGGGAAGGCGATAGAAAAATAGATGAAATAGATTTACTGGAAGATGAAGGTTTGATTAAATTTGTGATAGGCGGAATTAATTTCAAAGCATATTTAGATACATTAGATGATGCATTTGCACCAGATTGGGGGTCAGAACAAGATCAAGGAAGAGCAGATCCTAGGTATCAATATGCTGGATTTGAACGAACTGTTTCAACTGGATTTCTAGTACCAATATTATCAAGTACAATGTATGATTCGACTTGGAATAAATTACAAGATTTAGCACGATTAACATACCCAGTATATGGTTCGAGTGGATTCTATGGACAAACAGTTAATGTTACAATAGGAGATTTATTTGTAGATAAACCAATGATTATTACTGATTTAGGATATTCATGGGATACTGAAACACCATGGGAAATTTCTGAAGGCAAACAAGCTCCTATGTATACAACAGTATCAATATCATTTACAGTATTAGGATATAAACCAACAAGTGGTACGACAGTATTTGATAATATATAAAAGGAATTATTATGTCAGTTAATAGATATTTACATACAGAAAAGAAAAAGGGAGATGTATACGCAACTACTCGATATCCGAAGTTCGAAAAATCACCAACCGACCTTTATATTGTATCACGTGATAAAGATCGATTAGATCTATTGTCAAATGAATTTTATAAAGATCCTAGATATTGGTGGATAATAGCACAAGCTAATCCAACATTAGGTAAGGGAAGTTTTGATATACCTCCTGGTATACAATTACGTATACCATTTCCTTTAGTTGATGTAGGAATAAAATTACAAACAGTACAATTAGAAAAATAGTTATGGGAGATTTTTTTTATAGACAAGGAAGTGTATCAATTCCTGAAGGAGGCAGAATCAGGAATAACGCATATGTTACAGTATCAACAGATACATTTACATTACCAACTGGTGCATCATCAATGTCTGAAACATATAATCCAAATGGCACCGGAAGAGCGGCTCCAATTCTTAAAAGTGTAAAACTTAAATTAGAAGGTACAGCCGGATCTTTACGAAGAGGTGAAGTTGAATTTTTATGTTATGATCTGCCATCATTTGAAGCAGCTGAAGAAGCATTATTAAAGCCAGATACAGAAGTTACTATATCATATGGATATGTAGGCCCAGAACAACCTGGCGGTTCTGGTTCACATACAATGACGATATATGATTATTCATTTACGATTACAAAAGAAAATCATTTCGATTGTTCATTTAAGTGTGTCGGTAAAGGAGGAGAATATGAAGAATTCGAACTTTCTGTAGGAGGAGTATTTCCTAATAAAACATTTGTTACTAATTATAACTGGGGTAATGATACAGCTAAAGTTGGTAATTTATTTGATTGGATAGATTATTCAATACAAAAAGCAACAGGAACATTAAATTCATCAGGATTTAATCCAGGTCATGGTACAGGTGGCGAATTGCCATTAGGTGGTCATTATGGAGTAATAGTTGCACCAGATGATTACGACCCACCATCAAAAATGAAAACAGGAGTTGGAACTGCTATGTATCTACAATATATTTCATTAAAAGGTTTAGTTGAAATGGTAAATCATTATGTTTTAATGAAAGCATCTCCAAAATATAAAATTAAATTTCATCCTGATTTTTGTTATGTATCGACAGATTATCCATCTGGAAAAGTATTTAGTCCAGATCCAGTAATGATGATATTTCCATACGCTAAAGGAACTTCGGAAAATAATTATTCAAAAGATGGTGATGAAGGACCATCACTCTTCTATTTGTCAGCTGATACTTTTAAGGGAATAGGAAGATTGTCTAGCACTAAATCAAGTCCGGAAAATATATTACTTGGACGTGATACATTACGAGCTATACAACAAGCATTCACAGATGAAGCAGCACAAGCTGATAATGCAACAGAAGAAGCAGATAAGCCTACTGGTGGAATACCTGTTATAAGATTTTTTAATAAAATATTTGCAACGATCAAAGAAAATACCGGTGGTGCATGGGATTTATATTTAGATCAAGGACCAGAAGATACAACTGCTAATCCACAAATTATACAAGTAGTTAATCGTATGAGCCCAGGCGGAGGAGTAGTAACCCCTATAGAAATTGACCCGGTAGGTGGAGAAAATGGTGTTAGAGAATTAAGTTTGAAAGCTAAAGTTCCAAAAGCAACTCAAGCTAAAATGTTTGGTTCGGCTCCTTCAACAACTAGTCAAGAAGAACAGGCGGTATCAGTAGTAAGTGGAGAAGAAGAACCAGAGCCGCCAGATCCACCACAAACAGTTAAAGAACAATGTCTTGAAGCTAGAAAAGGAATTGATCAAAATAAATATAATACTGATGCAGTATCTAAAGGAAAAGCAGCAATTAAAGCATTAGTAACTGAATTATCTGTAGAAGAGAGAGCCAAACGTGGAGATTTCAAAGATGGTATGGATGTTACACAAGTTCCATTTCCATTAGAATTTGAAGCAACAATGGACGGCGTAGAAGGATTTGAATTTGGAGATGCAATTACAACTTCTTATCTACCATCAAGATACAGAGACGCATCAGGTGCAGCAAAAGTAGTCTTTACTGTAACTAAATATGAACATGAAATATCTAATAATGATTGGACAACAACAGTTACAGCAATAATGAGGATGAGATAATGGCAGTACGATATATAAGAAGACCAGTATATACTCCAGAGTTTAAGCTTGAAACTGGGTTATTTACCCCCGGAAAGGAATGGATGTATCATGATACACTTGAAGAATATATAGGATTGTATCATCGGTATCCAAATAAAGCAACATATACAGAAGCTTCATGGACGTCACGAAGTGTTCCATTAATTCCATTAACTATTGCTAATTCTAAAGCAGACCTTATATCTTCAGATGGAATGAAAACTGGAATAACAGGGTCATTAAATAATACACAATATTTTCAGTTAACAGAAAAACGATTTAATAATTATTACGCACCTCCATATTTTTATCCAGATGTAACTAAAGAAATGTATGATGTTGGATTTATGCCTAGATTTTTTGCACAACGTATTAATGATATAACTGACATAACCGAAATAAATGGAGCAGAATTCGATCGAAAAAATGAAAATAATAAACCAGGAATAGACCAAGGCTTATATATCTTTGTAAAATTGGATTGGTCTATTACCGGTCCAATCGATGACGTTCGAATTGTTAACAATAAAGTAATACAAGAAAAGGAAAAAATAATGCCAGGCCTTTCTTCGTATTTATCAGACCTCGACGAATTCCATAAAAATGCACATAAAATAAAAGAAAAATAATTTTGATAATTGAGATCTTTTTCTTATATTAAATAAGATGTTGATCGAAAATGAAAAAGATTTAGTTAAAGTTCAGAATTCATTGAACTCAGGTGATTCGTTATGGATACCAATGTATTCAGACCCATTTGCTCACTTTATGAATAATTTTATAAGCTTTATTTATATATATTCTATAACAGACTCAAAACAATATATATTACCTTTCCGTCATAAAGATTGCTTTAACTTAAATATAGAACATCTAAACGGCCTTACAAGTCAGGGAGATATATATGTATTAGCTAAGAAACGCTTTAGTCAATTTAGTTCTATAAAATGTTATGATGCTGATATGGTTGGATGGTGGCAAAATCATAAAATGTTACCATTAGATGAAACTAATACTACAGCACATGATGCATGGAATAGGTGGTGGCATAATGAAACAAATACTCATGATTGGTTGCCTATAACAAAACATATCGAAAGATGTGAAGAAATGAAAAATAAATTTATAGAATATTATAAAACGTTTGATAAAACAAAAGATTTTGAAGAATATGAACAATTAGTAACAGATAACTTTTCGACAATTGAAAGAACTGGTTTACAAGTTAATTATAATAAGTTTATAGAACATTTCAAGGCTAATGGTATTCTTAAAAATAAAGCTTATACAGAATATAATATTTATACAACTACAGGAAGACCATCTAATAAATTTGGTGGAGTTAATTATGCTGCATTGCCAAAAGAAACCGGTTGTAGAGAATCATTCATTTCTCGTTTTGAACATGGCATGCTCATTGAAATGGATTTTGATGCATATCATCCTAGATTAATTGCAGATATAATTGGCTATGATTTACCAGAAAGATCAGTTCATACATATTTTGCAAAACAATATTTTGGTAAAGATAAAATCTCTGATCAAGAATATGAAGATAGTAAGAAAATAACATTTAGATTATTATATGGAGGAATAGATAAAGATTTTGAAAAGGTTCCGTTCTTCGGTAAAACAAAAACATATATAAATAAATTATGGAATATATTCAAATCAAAAGGATATGTTCTCACCCCTTTAATGAAACGTCCTTTATATAAAAATTGTTTACATGATATGAATCCTAATAAATTATTTAATTATTTATTACAAGCATCAGAGACAGAATATAATTTACATATGTTAAATAATGTAAATGATTTATTAAGTGAATATAATACAAATATTATTCTTTACACTTATGATTCTTTATTATTTGATTATGATATGAAAGATGGTAAAGAATTGCTATTAAAATTACGAGATATTATGAGCCAAGCTGGTCGCTTTCCGGTTAAAACTAAAGCTGGTGTTAATTATCATGTTATGAAAGATATGACTTCACGCATTTCTTGATATTTATAAAAAAGGTATATCTATGGATAGAGACGCAATTATACGAGAGTGGTTTTACAGACTCCCGAAAGGTTATGCTAATGCACCATATTCAAAAAAAGAAATGAATGTATTACATGAAGTTCTGGCAGAGAATGGACTTAACGGCTCTGTGTTTGTAAATGAAGTAGATCAATTAGATCAAGCATTTCATGATGCAAAACCAGTTAAAGATTTAGATGAAGCTGTTGTAGAAGATTTTAATTTAAGTCAAGAATTTTTAGCTGTTTTGCAACCTAAATTAGATGATTTTGAAGAATTTTTAGCAGGAATGCCAGGTGGAACAACAAATATAATGTTACAGAACTTTTTCGATAACATGACTGATCAAGAACAAGCAGAATTTGTTAAGATGTTATATAGTAGAAATTCGATAGAACAGATAGATAAAAATGATTATACAAAAGGAGTAGGAGCGAAATTATATAATTTAGAACCAAAAGGAATAGGTAGAGGAGAAATATTTTTAGCAGCTTTAATTAAAGGTGCAAAAGTTAGCGGTGGAGGAGAAAGTTTTGATTTAACTGTTGGGTCTAATAGATATGAAGTTAAAGATTATCGTACGAGTGATAGTGCAGCTATTAGATTAGGAACTAAAGGTAATGTTGTCAGATTTCCTTTCTGGAAACAACTTATAGGTACATTAGAACTAATGGAAGATTTAGAAAACTTTGGAGCATTTGATAATATTGATAATAAAGAAGTAAAAGCGTTTGCTGAATATTTACGTACAAAAAAGAAAGGTGGTAATAGATATCAAATGATACCAACCGGAGAATTTAACAAAACAGATATAAAACAATTCACAGCCGGATATAAAGCATTAAATGATTTTGCGCAAACAGATGCTAAAGGGTATACTATGATTACATTGAGAGGGCCGAATATAAAACCAAAAGCTCTTACAATAGATGAAATACCTGCAGATATAAAAGATAAGCTAACAATAAATGTACAAAGTGAAGCCGGCCTAGAAAATTTAATTACAAGATTACGAAGAATAGAATATATAAGAAAACCAGACCAATTAGAAAAGGATATACAAAACACCGTAAATAAAACCGTCGGACAAGAAATACCATTTATAGTATTTAGAAAAAATGATATTAAAATTACTAAAGATTTCAAATTAGCTACAATTAGTCAGGGTGGGATAAAAATAATAGAGAAGGAGTAGATATTTTGAGAACACAATTATTATGTACATTTGCACATAGAAAAGATTTAGATTTAATCGTAGATTATGTACAGAAGTCATACACTATATCAGAAAAAAGATTGTTTGTGTTTTCAAATGCAGATGATTCTTCAGAATTATATGTAACATATAATGTTGAACCAGATGATTACGGCAAGACGCCTAATACAATTATGATTCATCGGAAGAAAGAGACAAATACATTATATACAGTTAATGCATTGAATGCAATAATTAAAAAAGTAAATAATGGCGTATTAGATAAATCATATGTAATTAATTGGGAATTATATTCAAATTCATTATTATTGACAGATGGCGATCAAGCAAGGCATATTCATTTGGAATTATTCAAAAGAATTGATTTGTAACATATATTTATATTAAGAAATAAAAATTAAAAAATAGCAGTTAAAACTTTTTTGCAACTTTTTTCAATAATGCTTAGGAAATACGAAATAAAGTTGTTATATTAACTATTAATTATTAACCATTAAAAAATAGGAGAAAAAAATGGCAATTGATTTGAACGCGATTAAGGCTAAACTTAATCAACTACAGACAACCGGCAACCGCCGAAACAATTTATGGAGACCTGAACCAGGTAAACAAGTTGTAAGAATTGTGCCTTATCAGCACGACAGAAGTAATCCTTTTAGAGAACTTTATTTTCATTATGATTTAGGAAAGAAAAATTATCTTTCACCAGTAACTCATGGGAAACCAGACCCAGTAGTAGAGTTCTGTGAAAAGTTAAAAGCTTCAGGCAATTCAGATGAATGGAAGTTAGGGAAGAAAATGGAACCAAAAATGAGAACTTATGTTCCTATCCTTGTAAGAGGTGCGGAATCAGAAGGTGTTAAATTTTGGGGATTTGGAAAACAAGTTTATCAAGAATTATTAGGTTTCATTACTGACCCTGATTATGGCGACATTTCTGACCCAATGGGCGGTAGAGATATAGTAGTTGAATTTACACCGGCAGAAGCAGGTGCGTTTCCTAAAACAACAATCCGTGTTAAGCCAAACGTTACTCCAATGACTGAAGATAAGAATGTTGCAGAACAAGCTGCTAACAATCAATCTAATTTAGATGATATCTTCAAAGAGCCATCATATGATGAACTCAAGGAAGCATTGGAAGCGTGGTTGAATCCGGAAAGTGAAGGAACATCAACAGATGCAAGAACAACAGAAACTGAGGAAAAGAAAGAAGCTCCAGCCCCAGCTGGTGTTAACAAAGTAGATGATGTTGGTGCTGCTTTTGATGAATTATTCAACGACTAAAAAAAGTTATATAGTATGGCAAAATCAAAAAGTGAATTAGCAGATTCTCTGGCTTTAGAATTAGCAGATAGTCTTAATAAGAAATTCAAGAATACAGGATATCAAACTGCCTTTTTCTTGGATGGCGATACAAAGGCTCCTAGTGAAGTTCGAGGTTGGGTAGGAACTGGTTCATCTATGTTAGATTTAGCGATATCAAACCGTAAAGAAGGAGGATTTCCAGTTGGTAGAATTACCGAAATAACTGGACTCGAAGCTTCAGGTAAGTCATTATTAGCAGCACATGCTTTGGCAAATTGTCAAAAAGAAGGCGGATTAGCTGTTTATATTGATACTGA
>CEUI01003583.1_pt1 | contig 10067 bp, 17 predicted proteins | sample 531411 | NCBI WGS metagenome assembly CEUI01 (sample SAMEA2622841, study PRJEB7988) | marine metagenome | isolation source: saline water (ENVO:00002010), including
TTGCAGGATTTAATCTCAGTCGAATTCCCAAACCACCCCCATTTAGTTCTTGACAAGATAACTAGATTCAGTTATTCTAACTTATCAATGTCTTCTTCTTTTATACTATATCTTTTCTTTAAAGCTTTAAAGGTCTCCTCGGTAATTCCTAAAATTCTACTTGCTTCTTTATTCGTACTAGCCAAGCTGACAGCTGCATGGTACAATGCTTCTTTACAAATGGCCACAGTATTAGACCACAAGTTAAAGCCGTATAGTTTGCCGCCACTGAGTCGGCTACTGCACTCTAACTTGAGACTAATTATTTCTTCCAGGGTCAAGGCAGAGAGCATTATTTCAAATGCTTCATTAGATTTTCCCTTCTCTCGCAGATGCCGCGAGAAGGACATGTCAGCACAAAACCCTAAGGAATCTGACTTCCTAGGTTTCATTTATAATAAATTTTCGATAATATCGTCTATATCAAGAAACTTAAGGGTTTCCTGTAGTTCTATGTTGGCCACGGCATCCTCAGCATCTTCCAGTTCGGCAGCTGCTTCGATTCCGGGTTCAGGATTTGCATCCTCAGCTTCAGGGGGCGGAGCGACATCGGCTTGTAATTCCCCTTCAAACTTATCGAAATATAGTGAAAGATTTTTCAACAGATATTCTTCAAAAAGCTCAATGTCACGGGGGTCGTCTAAGTCATCAAAAGCTGTTAGAATGACTTTTTCGATATCCTTAAAATCAGTGAAGGCACGATTGCGCCCAGTCTTGTCCTCGTCAGTTAAGGCGAATTCCTCACGTTCAATCTCTTCTCCAGAGGGTCCTTCTTTCTCTTCGACATCGATAAAATCAGGGTCGTCGGCGGGATCGCCAATATCAATGTTCACATCTTCTGTGAGATCGCCGCCTCCTTCCTTGCGGGATTCCTCTGGGGCTAAAGATCTTTTAACGGCGTTAAGAATATGGTTGCGGTACGAGGTGCGCTGCTCTAGCGACGTGGTAAGGGATTTATATCCTGTTTCTAGAGTCGTTAAAACGTTAGTGTTTTTGAGAAGGTCCTCTAGCGCATTAATGCCCGTATTATTATGTTTTGCACTGGCAGCAACCCCTGTACCTTCTCGAAGCATCTGTTGGATCAGAGAACGCAGTTTTTCTTCCTCATTAAGGACAGCTTTCCGGCGTCCCATGACGATCTTGATGGCGCGACGGATATTCTCGCGTAAGATCAGCTCTTCTTTAAATTCTTGTCGATCAATCATTTCTAGCCCACCGTTATACCTAATAAATAGTCAACTACTTCATTAACTATCATATCTTCTTCAGTCACGAATTCTTTCGCGCCCCGGAGTTTTGCATCTTTCTTCTGGCGCTTATTAAATGCCTTAGCATCAAACCCGGGCCAAGGGCCCTTTTTGGAGCCGGTACTAATCATTCCTCCCTGAACGTTGCCTCCGGCCATCGTAGATATTTCATCCAGTTCTTGACCGAGGATTCTTAGTATATCACTTATTTCCGCATCGTTTAACTCTGTAGGAAGTCCAGCGATAAACTCGGCATCCTTATTATCTCGTAAAGCGGCACGCATCTGCGTGGCACTGACGCCCCCCATCTGCGGAGGTATCGGCACTTCGGCTACCCCAACCCCCTCTCTTCGGCCAGCGGCGGTCTTAAAGCGCCCTCCAGCAATGTCCTTTTCTCCCAAGACAAGATGAAGATCTTGTCCTTCCATGGCTTCGTTATCAATGAACTCATACACCGATCGCACCGGAGTAATATCGGCAATGCGTACTTCTACCTTACCGTTAATATGTTTGTCATAGGCTTTCCAAATTTTGACTGCCTGCTCGGCGCTGATACCTTCATGCGGCCGAGGAGAAACATAAATAATAAGCTTGTCAACGTCCGGGTTCTCGGCAACCTGCTTGGCAACATTAAAGTGACCCCCATGGGGCGGTTTGAATTTACCAGGATAGAGAGCAATATTCTTATCTTCATTTTCATTAATTTGAAGCACTCTCTGCAGTCCCGGCAGTTCAGCCTCTAGTTCCTCCATATCTGCGCCTTCATTGGCTTGGAGCCCGCTACTCATGGCAAAATCCAGGGTACTCATTAATCCCGTGGGAGTCCGAAGACGTCGTTGTTTCTTCTCCGCTAAAGCCGGGATACCCTTTCGACCGTATTTAAACAGACCTAAAATCTGATTCATCGGCGCAAAGCCACCGGTGAATTTATAAGTATTCCCATCATAATCAAAGACAAACCCTTCGGCTGCCGAAGAGATCCCCTCTAGGTTCTTGAGCTTTTCCATCTGAACTTTGAGTATCTCCATCGCCTGTTCATTGTTAGACCCTTCGATGGCTTTAATAGCCTTATCTACTTCCCCGCGCTGTCGGAGCAGCTCTTCATCGCTGTCTAGCACAAAGGCGCTGCGCAAACCCCGGAGCATCTCTACTGCAAAATCATGAATGATGTCTTCCAAGGGAAAGATAAAGGTTTTAAGATACTTGGGATAATTTTTAATAATGTCGAGAATCTCGTTATGAAGACTTGGTTCATCGATTTGTTTAAGGATCTGACGTGTTTCTAAGCCGCGAACCTTCTTGGGCCCGGGCTCGCCTTCAATAACTCCGTAGTAATCTTCCATGATGCGTTTAACAATCTGCTTTCGATCCTCCACATCCAAAGTGGGTAAACGAGTGATCAGCATGTCGTCCAGACTTTTGATGATGTAAGTTCCTACTGAATCACCATCACTAACGCCAGCGCCCTCCATAAACTTGTTTAAGCGCTCCAGAGAGTCATGAAGAACAACATCATCCCCTAACGCCTGTAAATTTCTGATAGCGTTTACTTGTACAGCAAAGTCATCGTCTGTTAATTCCTCTTGAGACCGCTCCAACGCTCCTTGAAGTTTAGCAGCCTGTTTCTCGCCGAACCCTTTAACATCATCTTGAGGGAGAGGCTTTCCAGTGGTCCTATCGTACGCAGCATGTCCGGCACGATGGATCAAAAAAGTTTTCTTATCATAGTTGATAACATTTGCACTCCCCGGGTCCATTACTTCGGCATTATAATAAATGTTAGTGTCTGGCCCAAAGAGTTCAAGTTTTTCCTCCTCGGTAAACTGAGATACAGCCCTCTCGAAAGCCGCGAAAGCATTGACAAAAGCCGCGGTGAGGGCCCCACGTCCTTCAAACTTAGCCAATAACTGCTCAGGGGTTAAACCTCCTGCTTTAATATTTCCTTTATTACGCGCTGCTCGGACCGTTCCATCGTTGACATTATAAGAAACAAAAAGATTTTGCCCATCAGTCTTTTCTGTCCCCCGTAATTCTCCCGCGGAAGCTTTATCCATCACATCCTTTATTTGACCAAACGTCATATAAGGATTATCATATATGTGGGACATATGCCCAAAGACGCCACCCATTATTCTACCTCTTGTTTTCTTCTAAAACTTTCACCTGCTCTTCAAGCGTATTAACGCGCTCTTGTAAGCGACGCATGTGACGTCGTACTTCTCGTAAATTTGCACGCGCCATTTCAATACGGCGCTCATCGGTGCGGGACCGGGGGGTAACTGCTTCTAAGACTTCTCCAATCGATTGAAGGTACGTCGCCAAACTAGGAGGAGCAGACTCTCCTAAAAGAAAGTTTCGAGTGAGACGACGAAAGTCCACGCTCTAAGCCTCTTTCGAAGCTCGTGTTTTACGAGAGGTGCTTTTTTTAGCGGGGGCCTTCTTGGTAGTGCTCTTTGTCGGAGCGGCAGCTTTCTCCGCGGCAGCCTTCTTTGCCTTTGCGGCCTTTGCTTCCTCCGCTTTAGCTTTTGCGGCAGCGGCGGCTTTAGCTTTGGCGGCCGCCTCAGCCTTTACAGCTGCCGCAGCTCTCTCTGCCTCGGCCTGTGCTTGCGCTTTTTGTGCTGCAATGTCCTTTTCAGCAGCTGCAGCAGCACGTTTACGTTTAACCCATGGTGCAACCATTACTCATCTCCCTTCACGGCTTCAGCTTCGGCTGCAGCTTTTTGCGCAGCCAGCTCGCGAGCTTTTGCCAACTCCGCGGCTCGTCGTTCTTCTTCTTCACGTTTTTTTTTGGCGGCCGCATTTGCAGCTTCCTGTTGTACTTGAGCTGCCGCGGCTTCGGCAGCGGCGCGCTCTCGGCGCCGACGTTTCAATATAGCAGACATTATTTACCTTCCTTTTTAATACGCTCGATAATTCGACGCGTAATTTCTTTGGCCTCTCGGACAGAAATGCGCTGAGAAGCAGTCTCTTCTAGCCCCCGCCCCTTCTTGAGGTCGGCAACAGCTCTCTTTTCACGCTTTCTTGTTCCAGTGTAATCGGCCGGGTCCTTTTCGGACTCTTTATCCAAACCTGATAACTCCGCCGCCGTTAAAGCTTTGTGGAGCTTGCCTTGACTGCGTGCCCAATCAACATGATTCTCGTCTATCTCTTCGCTTCCTTCCCGAAAATGAGTTCCGCGCTCACGTCGTCGTTCGTGGTCTTCGTCATAGTCCATATCGCGCTTAAGGGCGTCAATGTGTCCTCGCGATGCATGGCGGCGGATTAAATCTCTCAGTTCACGGTCGTCACGGCCTTCATCCTCACCATAATGGTAGGTCTCTTCACCTTCCGAGTCTTCCTGTAATTTGGCTTCGCGCTCTTTTTTATCAAACTGGTAATGATCATCCTCGGACCCACCATGACCAGCATCGCCCGCAGGGAGTTTACCTTCCTTAAGTAAGCCCCACTTTTTCATGAGCTTCGTATTCAGCTCTCCGTTCTTCCATTCTTTTAATGACATTTTTGGTTCTCCTGAGTCCGAGAAGTCAATCTCGATGTTAATTTTTCCTGTCTTAATTAGGTCTTCAAAGTCCCTAAAGATCAAATTTCCTTTAGTGTAAGCCTCGCGTTCCATTTTGCGTAAATGCGGATCTTTCTGTGCATATCCTTCTTCGGTGCTGCTGGCCGTGGTAAAATCACCGCGACAATTTTGGGCATGATGTACCAGTTCATGGGATAAGGAGCGTAGCACATCCTTGGGGTGACGATTATCCGTGTAGAGTACTACTTCTAGTGCCCCTGGATCGTAATAGGCTGTCTTACCAAGCATCTTCCCAGCATTCTCTTCATCACTTTGAAAAATGATAGTTACCGGTTTATCAAAACCCAGCTTTTGCTGCGAGTATGGGAAGAAATTATCCACCATCTGTTCCAGGTGATATACATTTCCAATTGTGTTGTTGACGCATTTATGCATTATTAATTAAATAGTTGAAAAAAGAAGAAAAAGAGCACCCCATAAATGATACACAAAAATGGCGATGTAAACTAAGTTTAAAGCGAGTAAGATTTTAAAAATTTTATGAGTAAAGCGTTTGCGAAAATAATAGAGGATCCAAATCCCCACGGCACTCAAGCCCAACTTGGCTACCACAAACATTAGGGGTGAGATATCTAAGAAGAAAGCCATTATGGGGTTGGCTTCGTGACCCAAGTCATTGGCGACCCAAAAGATAGTAGCAGTAAGATCAATAAGTATAAAGATTGCTAGGATATACACCAATCGCACAATCTTACGCACTAAAATTACTCCTTACGCGACTCCATACCTTCACAAAGGGCACATGCCACTTCGTCGGCGCACAGCCAACGTGGTTGCTGCCAAAAAGGTACTAGCATATGCACCACCATGGCTGCTCCTGAAAGCAAGAGAAGACCGGCGAACTTCGCTGACCTCTTGGTGTGAGCTATCCAGCCCTCGTGTTTAAAGTGTGCCCAGTCCCACATTTTTACATCCTTCCCTGTCCGGGGCCCTTATCGTACGTAATCGCCTTAAAAGCTTTCTCTAGATAATCCGCTGCCTTAGTGATTTTCGCTTGAACCCAGGGCTCTAAATTTTCGTCTCCTTGAAGCATATCATGCAATTGTTGGGCCTGTTGGGACATGTGAAAAAGGGCTTGCCGTGCCATATCCCCTTCATACCCATCAGGATCCTTTTCATAGCGCTGTACAGCTGGAGAAGACCCTGCCTGAGGGGTTTCGAGCAAAACACTCTCCTGAGTATAAACTTCCTCGGCAATCAAAGCTTTTAAATTTTTTCTGGTAAGTTTCATTTCTGGTTACTCCTGGGGCTCAGCGACTGCGCCCGAAACGTAGGCATGGAATAAATCCTGCTCTTCGGGCTCTAGTTGCTCATAGGAAGCTACTACTTTTTGTAACTCAGGCGACATCCCCCCGAGGGCGGCCTCATCCATCATACCGGCAGCCACTCCATTAGCGCCGTAATCCATGGCGCCGCGATAAGGAACATATCCCCCCCATCTTTGCTGATTGCGTGGAGGGGCTACCACTTCCTGATCGGGCATTGGCTGAGCGCCGCTCTCTACTAAACTATTGAGAGCTTTACGTAAAAAGGAGGTGGCTTTGAAGGCGTACTCATAAGCATTATCAAAGATCGGATCATCTAAAGCCTCAACGAGCTTTTCGGTCGCCTCCCGGGCAGCCAGTGCAATGTTAAACATCTTGTTAGCTGTGGGATCACCTTTGTCTTGAACCTTATCAGCTGTGTCGGAAGCAGGCATGCGGTGAGGGACACCCGGAGGGCCAGACGGTTGCATCTGACCTCCTGGGCCGTCGACGGCCATTGCATCTTCCACTAAGCGCTTCAGCTGCGCATAATCAATACTCATGAACTAGCCCTTCTTGCGTTTGCGAGCCATTTTACGGAATGTCTTAGCTAGATTGTAGCGCTTCGATCCCGGGGGGCAACTGTCGCTTCCGAACTTATCTCCAGTACACACACCTTCGGTCCCGCGGCGTTCAATATCTGCCTCGGCATCCTGGATCCAATTATCATCTTTTTCTTCGCCCAGTACTTCATCAAGTAATGCAGCCGGATCGAGGTTAAACATTTCTACTGCTTCAGCATTAGTAAGCACCACCTCTATTTCTTCTCTAATAATTCTCATTAACTCTGATTTTTTCATAACACGAATCTCCGGCGTCTAATTAAATAGTCTCTTGCAGACCGTCTGGCTCCATATAGGGGTGTTTTTTAAGATACTTCTTCATTCTAGGCGCTACTTCAAAGCCTGCTTCATGAAGTTTGTTGGCCCACCACCTTGCAATAGCGCCCTCTTCAAGGGCCGACGGGACCAGATTAGCCTTGATTCCTGCAGCCTCAGCCGCGGCTACTTCCTCTTCATCATCGTCCCAATGTTCCACAACACCGAGAGATAAAAGAGTATCAGCCTTAAGGTCGCCATGCGTGTAGTGGACGCTCTCAACAGGAAGGTCTAGTTCGGCAACCAACTCTTCTGGGTCTGGGGCTGTGTCCCAAGGGTGCTTGTCTCCTGTGCGTTTTGAACGGGATGTAACAATTAGAACTTTGTTGCCAGCCGCTGCAAGTTCTCTTAGCTTTGCGATGTTTTCTTCGTGAGGTCCGTCATAAATAATACCGAACTCCGGATCTTCTGGGTCTGGCTTGTGCCTGATTAAAGTCTCGTCATAATCAAACGAGTAGATGTTCTGTTCCAAGTTGTCTTCTTCGGCGATGTACTTTCGCCATTCTTTTAAAATCTGTTTCATCATTATAAATATACCTTTTCATTCATTTACAGTATAACAGATTGAAAAAGGAAGTCAAGAAGTTTTTAACGTTCGTAGAGATCACCCCAATCTGGGTCAAAGACTGATGAGTCAATTATTTTGAAGTTGCCCTCAGTGTCGTATCCAATATTGCCCCTGCCAAGCTCATACTTGTCAATAGCAAACTCGTGCATTGCTTTGCTTAGCTCTTGGTATGCAGGTCCTGCTACTGGCGCGAGGATTTCCTGCGCTTCCATCGCTTCCAGATCTTCCTCGCTCTCATAGCCGGGTCGGGGCATTTTGGACCTGTCACCACCGCGAAAAGATCCCATGATGACCTTCATAATATGAAAGGGATCGGCAGGATTAATGTTTTTGGCTTGGCGAGACTGGAGTATGGCTTCTTGTTCTTCAGGAAAAGACTTATCAAGAACTGTTTGCATATCGTCCATACGGCTGAGCGGCGTAGCCTTCTCCATCACCACCCAAGAAAAGTCATCCGCATGCGCGTACGCTTTGGGAAAAATAAGAGGATATCTTTTTGAAGTCTCAAAATCATCCTTGTTCATCTGAAGATTTTCTTTGTCAGGTCGCCCACCGAGGTGCGCATGAGCGATCTTTACTACATGTTCGTCGTCACCCATTGGAGCCCACACAGACCGAAAGGAGCCGCTGCCTAATCTCTTGAAATGCGGGTTTTCATGGTCGGAGCCCTTGCGCATTTCACCGGTGAGACTTTGTATAAACTCCGGGAGATCCTTTAGCCACGGGAAATATTTTTCTTCGCTTTCTGCAAGATACTTCCGCCAGTTTTCTAGTAGGAGTTTCATTTATTTTTGTTGAGCTTTTTGTAAAAACGCCTCATAAGTGAGGGACCACTCCAAAGGAAGAATATTTTTCCCATCTTCCGTCTGCTCCCATTCCACAAAATAAGCGCTGTCCCCTGATCCGAAAATAGCACCGGAATCTTTACCAACAAGCTGGTTCTTTAATACGTCAATCGGATTTGTTTTAACAGCTTCGCGAAAGTTGCCCGCACTCTTATAGGGAGAATTCGGCCCCAAATCGGCCGAATCGGGGATATTTCCTGCTTGAACATAGACAAATCCAGGTTTTACTCCCTCAGGCGCTGGAGACATGGGGTAATCTCGAAGATCCTGAAGGGTGACGTAGGTACCGCCAGGCTCTTCTTGTGTTTGCGTGGCCACATCTTGCTCATAGTCTTGCCAAGCTTTCTGGGTCTGCGCAGCTGCACCCCCGACGGCGCCGGTGGCCAAACTAAGAGCCACTGCGAGAGGGATGCCCTTCTTTCGTGCGAAGCGCTTAAGTTTATCCATGAACTCGGCTTCAGTAATTTGCCCAGATTCATATAACGCATGAATATCCTGCGCCTCGGTCAGTAGTTGGTACTTCCGCCAGTTTTCAAGTAAGAGTTTCATTCTTCGGAATTCCAGCAGCCACAATTAGAACAGCACCGACCGATGGTAAGGTCTGCTAGTTTTTTCAGATATTGGATTACAAGATTCATTCTTTACCCTTTCCTTGCATCCTAAGTAGTCTATCCTCGGCGTATTTGGCCCTCATATCGCCCAAACCACGGTCAATTTTCTCTAGGGCCTGTACCAGCATCTTTTCTTGATTGGCAAGCTTGGTAGCGATCATCTCCTGGTGATATTGGCGAGCCTCCTTGGCTTCTTTTTCTTCTTCTTTCTTATCCTTGCGCTGTTGCCAGTTCATGAATAATAAAGAAGCAGTCCACAATCCTAGGACGCCATATTGAGCTAAGCCTTTTATTATTTCGAGTTCCACTCAATAAATAGTGATATTATAGTGTCAATAACCACTCAATTGAATAGATCACTTCTTCTGCACTATATCCCCGATCAATATCTCGCAAAACCATGTTACGATCGATATAATAGAACGTTGGCCAACCAGAGAGAGCCCAGGTCCCGCCTCCACTTTCCAGCATGGCTCTGCTGCCACCGATTACTAGAGAGTTAGTATTACCGTATTCTTGCGCCCAGGCCTGGACGTCCTTTGCTGTAGGCACGTTGCCCTCGGCAGTTTCAACCAGGACTGTGATATAAAGAAGCCCTGTGTCACTATATTGATCTTGTACCTCTTGGGCGTGCTGCGCCGCTAGTCGGCACGGACCACACCACCCCGCAGAGAAATCTAAAACAATTGGCCGACCAAAAAGAGCATATAAGCTAAAAGCGTCGCCATTATGATCGACGGCCATAATATTACAAGGGTGTTCGCCCTCTACACACGCGCATGCCTTCCAGTCAATGGGACTAGTAGGAAGCATATCCCAGGGGTCCGTTTCGTGAAAGTTCTCCAAAGCAACAAAATCTAGTGTTTCTTGATGATCTTCAGGACCCAAGTCTCTGGGCAGCCTGTCAAACTCCTCCTCTCCCGAAGGGGGTGTACACGCGAACACAAGCGCGCATAATACTAGCAAAATCGTACGTAACATAGCGACATACCTCC
>CEUI01012261.1_pt1 | contig 10067 bp, 3 predicted proteins | sample 531411 | NCBI WGS metagenome assembly CEUI01 (sample SAMEA2622841, study PRJEB7988) | marine metagenome | isolation source: saline water (ENVO:00002010), including
CAACGTAACATATACATCTAGATCATCTTGGTTATTCAGTTCTATACTGACAGGAGTGAAGACAGTCGTTGAAGACTGACCCCCACTACCTACAGCATCAAATGTTTTTTTAGTTGTAACTGCCATTGATAATCAATGTGTATAGGATCGGTGCCTATTTTGGAATAGCGAGTAGCCTATCTATAGCTGCCCTGTCATTTGCCTTACCTTCTCTCTTCTTAAGTTGCCTTAATTGTACTCTATTATACAAGTCTACGTTCTGTGATCTTAGTATAGATAAAGCTTTTTTCTTCTCTTCTAAGAATATTCTACGAACTTGTAAATAAAACTTCTGATCTTGTGCTCTAACACCATCTCTTTTTAAGTAACCTGCTTTTTTAAAAGCTTGGAAATTTTTATCCCAAGAACTTCCAGGTTTCATAAGTTTATCTAGACGTGATCGTAAAGCACCTTGACTCATAATCTTTTGTAGCTGTGATATTTCACCAGAACTTAATGGTTCTCCTTTCCAAGATCGCATTATCTCAGGCATATTAAAACTCATACCACTTAAACCCTGCTTAACATAATCCTTACTATCAAACCAATAGATAGGTACAGGACTTAAAGTATTAAATAGTTTCATCATAGGATGAGAATCAGAAGGCTTCCAAGGTTGTCCTGATCTATCTTTATTTAAAATATCATACTTAGGTTTTAACAAAGCTTTAGCAAAGGCATCTCTTTTAAAGATAGTTTCCCAAACAGTATTAGCTTCTTTCTGGTTAGCATCCATAATATCACCTATCTGAGCACTTAAACCAGCATAAGGGAAGAACTGTCCTCTTGCAAATTTAGCAAAAGTACGTCCTAATGAACCTGCACTGGTTTGAGCGTTAAATATATCAGCCAAATCAGTGACACCAGCTAACATAGACTTATCTACTAGAACTGCTGAACCCATAAAGACAGCTTTACTTATAAACTCATCACGTAAATCTTCTCCTAATACATGCTGGTAATTAACTGTATTAGCAACCATACCAAATATAGTATTAAAAGGTTCGATTTTCTGATAAGAGAAGTAAGTATTACCTACTTTAAATGAGAATGGCTTTTTACCTTCAACTCTCCATAAGTCTCTAGTTTCTTTATCTTGAGGTAATGATCCTGTTAAGTTTCCAGATAAAGCCATCAAACCAGCAAGAGTAACCATAATCTGTCCAGAAGCTACTCTACCTTTCATCAAAGCTCTAGCTTGTGGAATATCTTCAGGTCTTATACCATAGTCTTTAAGTAACTGTAAAGGATCAGTATTAGGATTCATTATATCCTTCCATTTACCATGAAATCTTGCTAATACTGGAGTATGCTGCCAAGTTAAATCTATAGCATTAAGACCAGTTCTCACAAATGGGAAGAAGAATCTTAAACCAGTTGTATTACGAGCAGCTTGTACCCATTGTAATTGACCAGTTAAAGGTTTAGTTAAAGTGGTTTCATCACCTGCCATCTTAGCAGCTTCATCTCTAACCACCCACATCTCATGCTTATCCTGTTTAAAGATTTGTTCACGGAAATTCTCTTCAGAATCTCTAGCTACTTTTTGTATATCATCTAAATCTACATTATCTTGGATAGCTTTACGGGCTGCTCTCATACGCATTTCAACACGACCAAGAACAGTACGCACAAAGGCATCTCCAGCACCCATAGCATTTTGACTGTATCTAACCCACGGGGAATTATTAAAGTCAACTAAAACATCTGTCCAGAAATAAGCAAATTTTTCATTATCTGTTCCATACTGTTCGATCATTGGTCCCATACGTTTCCATTCCTTGATATCTTTTTCGACATCAAACTTACCTTCATAAGTTAATGGTTTACGGTTTAAACCTTGATCCCAGTTATGCTTAAACATCTGTAACGACTCAGCAAAAGATTTACCTAAAGCATCTATACCAGCTGCAGCTATGATCATTTCTTCTTTATTACCACTTACAGCTGCACCAAGCCAAGCTTGATAAGGACGTAAATAACCAATAATACCAGTGTTAATAATAGCATTAACAGGTGTACCTAATCCACTCAAGATAGAATTATAAAAGGCTCCAGCTGCTTCTTGCCTCCAGCGTCCTTTAATATTCTTACCTCTGAAACGACCACCTACAACATTAGCACCTAAGTAAGTTCTAAGATCATACATACTACGGATATCACCTTTAGTATGGGCCCACATTTTTAATAACTCTTCTCTATCTTTAAGATTACCTTCATATAGCATCTTATCTAACTCTTCAGCAAACTGTCTTTCTTCAAGTTCAATTTCTTTTAAGTTACGTTTAATGTTACGTGCCATATCAGTAGGCATCATCTTATTAGCGAAGTTCATAGACTGTAGACCTTGACCATACATATAACCAATCTTTTTATATTCGGTTAATGCTATCGTTAAAGACCTTTGGACATCTTTAGTCTGACGTATTAAATCAGCTTTTGTACCTTTTTCAGCAGCCATTTCTAAAGCACCTTGAGCTGTTAAAGAAGCTCTCTTAGCTAAAGTATTTATAAGTACTTGTAAAGCAACACCTTGTGAAGCATTTCCTGTAACAATCTCATTACCATCGTGCATCCACAATACTTTATCTTTAGAACCATCTCTTATATATGCTTGTAAACCATCAGAACCCTGTTCCTGTATTCTAGAGAACATTTCATCTGCTTGTCTTAAAACAGCATCGTTTAAATCATTCCATTTATAAGAGTTTTTAGTTGACTTAAACACTTCATCAGCGATTTGTTCAGCCATTTCTATGATAAACTTTCTTAATTCAGGGACACCAAAACTAAGTCGTCTAAGTGCTCGTTCACGTAGTATCTGTCTGTCAGATTCAGGTTTACCTGTAGCTTTATTACTATCTGATAAATCCTTTAAAACTTTCTTAGTCTTTGTTTTAGTTGAAGAAGGTTTACCATCTGGTTCAACTTCATCAGGTATAACAGACCTATCCTGTTCACTAAATTTACTAGGGTTTCTATCTGGTGTTGGTTTTCTAGGCTTACCTGCTTGTTTAGCACTAGAGTTACTTTCTTCTACCCAAGGATTGCCTTTAGCAGTACCGTTAGAATCAGCAAGATCTTCTAGTTCTTTGATCTGTTTACCAGGAACTTCATCAGCTCTAGTTATATTAAGCTGTTGCTCAGGCTCCCAGTAGACTCTTACGTTATGCTTACGACCACTGATTTCAGATTTATATTGAAGCCCTCCATAACCAACATCTTGTAGCTGACCATTTAGTTCATCAAATAAATAAGTAACCAACTCTCTAGGGTATAAACCTTGCATATCCCCGCCATCTAGACCGTATTGCCCTGACTTAATTAATTCTATAAACTCAGCATAAGATAAATCACCAGCCTCTTCAGTCCATATATACCGTTCCGTACCCATATCATCTACATACTTCATAGCTCTCATAATCCGTTCAACAGGATCTGTGATCATATTGGATGGCTGACGTAAACCTTTAGCAGGGTCATATGCTTTACGGAATTTATATTTTTGATCAGTTGGTAATAAATTTACCTGTGATTTCTCTTCAACACGATAGACAACTCTATTTTTACCTTCTTTATCTAATTCCCAAACTACACCTTCACGTTTGACTTTTCTAGGTTTAATAGCTACATTGATGTCATCAGTAGTATAGAAACCATTACCAAACATATTCTCATCATACCACCTTTGCTCTCTATTGACAGCATAAGGTATCTCACCTTCTACCCCTTTTACTTTCTTTAAACCTCTTTTAGCAGTAAGTATCTGACCTCCACCGTGGAAATAAATGTTATTATCTCTAGTATCAGGTAGATTACCTTCTGTTAAGTCTTGATAAAGTTTACGATCATACTCATCTAGGTTCTCAAGTATATAGTCTCTTCTAGGATTAGCTGAAACACCAATACCTTCTTCTATATCTTGCCTTTCTAACTCTACACGAGTCTCTATCTCAGCTGCAATTTCAGCTCTCATAGATTCAGACATCTTTATGTTGCCTATATCGTTAGCTTCAGCAACTGTTTTACCTTCTTTCCTAGCTTTTAATGCAGCATAACGACCTCTAGCAAAACCCATTAGAGTATGAGCAGCTAAGTTAAAGCCACCTCCAGCAAAAACAGTTTTCATCCTAGCTGTCCAAGGGTTATCTTTATCAGGATCAACTGATAACCATTCAGCAAATGGGAACCAAGGAGCAAATTCTGAGACAAGGTTAGCCATGTTAGCATAGTCTGAGCTAGATGATATTAAATCAGCTACAGAACCTTCTAAAAATATACCACCACGTTTAGGTATAAATTTAATAAACTTTGAACCTTTACCTGTATTAGCTAAAGCCTGTATAGGTGCAAACCTACTAGCTTTAGCACCTTTTAATAGATTAGCACCAACTAATCTCTTAGCTGCAGCTCCTCTACCTAAGAATGGCATAGCTTTAGTTGCACCAGGAACAAACTTAAATGAGCCTCCAACCCCTTGAGTAGCCCATAATAAAGCTCCGAACTCTACTAATCCTCTAGTTAGTTTACCTAAACCAGATTCATTCTCAACTTCAAACCTTTCGGGGATATCTAGGTATTTAATAGGCTCTGGTCTATAACCATTAGCAAATACATTATCGACAGCATCAGCTTCGACACCTTGCATCTTATGTGATACTGTTTTAATAGTATCTCCTAGTAAATCTATAGTGCTACCGACACTTTCAACAGCATCTGTAACACCACCGTAGACAGCTTTACCAGTTTCTTTAGCTAACTCAATAGGATTATCAGGTAAAAAACCTTGATCCTTCTCTTCTTCAGCTTGAGCTGCTAACATCTGCTCTTGTAAAGCAGTATTCTCTTCAAATTCAGCTCTAGCTTGCTCTTGGACAGCCTCATAATCAGGGGTAAAACCTAACTCACGGTTGGCAAAATCTTGCTCTAGATCTGTTTGTTGAACCTCTTCTGTGAGAGGTTGTTGTAAATCTTCTTCTTCCATTAGTTAGTTTCCATTAAATCAGGTCTGTAATCCCAATGCCAGTATTCATGGTCACCTACCTTGAGATTTTTTAATTTTTCCATCACCTCTTCACGGCTTCCTTTACCACCTTCAGTCCAAGGGAAGAAACCATATTTAGGTCCGTTTGTTTTTAACCATTCTAATTGTGCTTTAGCTTTAGTAGTATCAGTTGCAACTTTTTTCCCACCAACATTTAGGAAGCCTATGTCAAAAGTAAAGTCAACAGCAGCACCTAAGTTATGTACAGACTCCCCAGGTTTAGCGGCTGTTTCAGGGTTCATAACATAAGCAAGTTGAGAACCTTCACGAGTTCTGTAACCACTTCCGTAATTATCTTCAGGACTGAAATTAAGGAATATATTCTGTGAAGCTGCAGCGTCTAACAAAGATTCTAAGTCAGGTGCTACATCTTTTCGTATCCTTATAGTTTGACCTTTACCACTCTTTGCGTAACCAGGGATACTAACTAAATCTTTGTCATCAAATCTACCTGCATAATTGCTCTTAAGTTCATATGCTGAAGCTTCTCGTGTTAAAGGTGTTCCTAAAACATTATCTTTATCTATAATATCACTTTCTTCAATACTTTGTCCACCAATCACTTCGTTCATTAAAAGAGTTTGCATCATCTCTTTAGCTTTAAACTCTTTAGTACCTATACGAGCATAACCTCTAGCAGGGTCATAAATATAACCATACTCAGGATGTACTTTAAGATTTGGGAACTTTTCAATTACTTTGTCTTGGAGTTCACTATACCGAGTATCACCTACAATCCTTTTACCAGCAGAAAATATAGCTCCTTGATCTGTAGGTTGTACAAAACCTTGTGCAGATTGATTGATAAATAAAACTCGATCATTCAATAATTGCTTTTGTCTACTCCAAGCTGTGTATTCTCGATTAACTTGAGTTTCAGCAAGTAAACCTAGTGTGTATGGAACATTACCTGTTTTGATAAGTTTAGGTGGTTCATTAGCATCTAGAAAAGCTAACTGTTTGTCTATAGCACCTAGATCATTACCAGGATCATCATATACTTGAAGTGCCTCACCACTTTGGAGATCAATCTTCGCTTCACCCTCAAAAGCATCAACTTTGTATTTACGTTCTAGTTTCTCTAAAGCCCTTTTATCACCACTATAATAACTATTTAAAGCAGCCATTGTGTAAGCACTTATATCAATAGCCCCGTTTTTCTTTTCCTCCTCAGTTGGTACATAGTTCCATTGATTAATATCACCAAACTTAACACCAGCAAATATCATCCTAAGTGCTTGGTTTTGATCTGTTGTTACAGCTTGTACCTGTTCTGTTATAGTAAGGATTTTCTTTTTATAAGCAGCTAAGAGCACTTCAGGGTTAGCTTGTGCTTCCTCTATAGTCATTTGAGATAAACCTAAAGAGTTTAAAAGAGTACTAAATTCATCCTCCTCTATAGCAAACTCACCATTTGGAGACAATAATGTACTAATGGTACTATCAAGATCTAGTTTACCTATCTCTTGCATAGCACGTTTAGCTGCACTAAAATCACCATTTACTAGCATAGCCCTAACAGTTGGGTATAAACCTTCCCATACTGCAATCTCCTCTTTTATATCGTCAGACCAATTACCTTTCTGTATCTGAGGGAATTTATCAGCTTGTAAATCATAAAGCATTTCAGGAGTTCTTTTAAGAGTATCTAATCTTGATAACTCTTCCCAAACTTGTTTAACCTTTCCAGCACTATTAAGTTCAAAATCCTTGACATCAACAACTGGTAGCTGTGATTTATCACTAAATAAATCTATATGACCACTTGGTATTAGACGTTGCTTGAACTTTTTAATAGTTACATCATGTTTGATAACTTCCGTACCTATATCTCTATAAGGCTGCATTAAAGCACTAACGGATTCATTCAAAGACTCATGCTCAAAACCTTTAGCACCTATTACCCAAGTATCTTTCCCGTCAACTGCTGGTGTATTAGGGTCCATACCAGTCAACATTTCTTGAGTTAATTGTACTCTTGCAGCCTCAACTGCACTAGAGATAGTAGTACCTCTATCTGCTGAAAGGTATTCTTTAGTATATTCATATAACTTTTTATCTATCAGATTAATAGCTTTTACGACTTGGTTGTTTTCATCATCCCACTCATATTCACCAGCATGTTCATCAAGCCCTGCAAGTACTGCCTCTTTTAAAGTTTCTACATTTTGAAGGTGTTTTTTTCTAGCTTCATCTTCATTACGGAAAAGCTCTGCATCTATTTTTCCATCAAGAATCCCTTTCTTAATAGTATCCTCATTTAATTTACTCAATAATGGATGGGTATCAGGTATAGATTTTTTACCATTTTCTTCCCATAATTGAGTGAGCTTTTTATCAGATAAATCACGGGGATAATTAATTTTCTCTTTTGCTTTGTTCATTTTCTCCTTTAACCCGTCTATACCAGGATGTCCAAGGTATTCTGGGTTATTTTCCATGACCCCAATAGCAGTATCAAATGCTTGAGTATCACGATTAAGTGCAAAGTCCTTTAAGATTCTATTCTTATCACCTGTGATTAAAGATGAAATGGTAGCGTATTTTTCTCTTTGAAACTTTCCAGTTTCCTCTGCTAATAGAGCTTCAATGTTATCTATATTGAACTTATTAGGCCATAATTCATGGAGAAATTTCTTCTCATACTCCCATTCACCAGTTTCTTTATTCTTAACTCTTTTACTAAGACCAGGGACATAAACTTTTACTTTGTTTTCTAAAGCATCTATAAAGTCAAGTTGATCATCTTCATTTTTCATAGCATCTGTTCTTATCTCAGACGCTTCACCAATCATAGCTTCTACTAAACTATCAATAGCATTTACTTGATTACTACCAGCTGTGTTAAGTGCTTTAAGATTCCCAGGTTCAGTTAAAATCCAGTTCTGAATCCCTAATTCTAACTGCTCATGGCTTGCATCTATATCCTCAATACCTTGACTTATCTGATATTTATTATATTCAGAGGATGCAGCTGCTTCTTCTAGTAAAGCTTTCTTTGCTTCTTTATGTTGAAACTCAGCATTACTTTGAAGTATAGGTCTTGTTAAAAGTTTATTAATAAAAGACTCAGATAAACCAGATTCTTTACCTTTTTCAACTACATATTTATTAGTTAAATGACCAAGAATAGCTTTTCTTTTTTCAAAGCCATCTTCACCTGTATATCTATGGTAATGACCAACGATAATAGGGTCTTCTTCAGTACCTATATTCTCAGTAGAACGCTCATTCTCTTCATTATATATTAAAGAACTATCTCTAAATGCATCCCAGCCAGCTTTTGACTGTAATAATAGACCTTTTCTAAAACCAAATGCTCTATTAGAGCCTAGTTTTTTGATGTTTAGAAGACGATATTCCTCTTTTAGAGAAGCTATTTTACCTTCTTTTTCCCATTGATCCCTAATTGCTTGTTCAGTTTGGCTAACTTTAGCAGCTTGTAATGCAATTTTATCTTCAATTTCTTTTAATTGAGCATCACTAGCATCTATTTCAGCAATAACATCAGGATCACCTTGTTGATATTTAATACCTTTTGATACACCATCTTCTATTTGCTGATCGAATACTGGTTTTACAACATTAGTTGCAACAGTATTCATAAAGGTATCAAGAGTCTTACTAAAATTTCTTAGGTTTTGTAACTCGTAAGTATCTTTTTTGGATGCTAACGCATCTATGCGTGTCATCTCATTTGTCATTTGAACGCCTTGACGTTCCATACCTGTGACATTCTCTTTACGTTGTTTGTCCAGAGCATCTGCGTATTGCCGTAGCTGCTTACTTTCATCTGGACCTGTACGTCTTCTGAAGCCAGAGGCTTGTGTGCTTCTTTGATAAGGCATTTTAGTTTAAGTTTTTAACCTCCTGTCCAAGGCTTACTTGCCCAGTAACCTTCACCACCTATAGCTGAACCCATACCAACTGTAGTGGTAATACCACCAAGTATAGGACCAAGGATAGAAGGTTTCTTAGGAGCGTTTTGTTTAATTGGTCTGATAGTTTTAAAGGAAGCGGCAGGTGCCATTAAAGCGGATGTAGTGATACTATTTTTAGCACTTGTATCAGCAGCAAATTGATCTAAATCAATTCCATACCTATTAATACCATAAGCTCTTGTAGCATCGAATACCGTAGCATCAATCTGAGCTTGTTCAAAGCCAAGTTCTCTTTCAGCTTGGCCTAATTCTAATAACATTGATTGACCAGATGCCATACCACTTGCTAATACAGTACCTTGAGCCTGTATAGCCTTAGCTAAGTTAGCTTGGCTAGCAAACATCTGTTCATTTAGTTTTTCTCGAAGCTCTTGATCTGCACCTTCTATTGCTCTGTTAGCTTCAATTTGATTTATTTCTTTTTGTTTGAAATATGCTTCTTGTGATGCAACATCAGCATTTAGCTGTGCATCAAATACATTAAGTTTTTGTTGGTCATTGTAAGCGGATATCTGTATATCATTAATATATTTCTGCCTAGCCATAGCATTAGAACGGTTAACAGCATCGACTTGTGCTCGATGTGCTCTGTTCTGCTCTTGTATACCTGAGATGGCTGACATACCACCCATTGCTGCAGAAAATATTAGGGTTGGTTCGCACATGTTTTTATAAACTCTATGAGAGGGACACCATTATAAACATGGTAGTTAACAAATGTGAATCCAAGTAATTTAAGTAATTTAATATGAGACTCATTCCGCATATCTGCGTGATTAAAAACATAAGGATTGGATAAACTATTTACCCAGCGTTTAGCTTCCCGTACAAACGTATGTGGGTACTCTGTGCTGGCCTCAGTACAAAGCATCCATATAACATTCTGGGGGGTCACACCTGCCACTCCAGCAGCCTTGCCGTTGGGAACCTTAAAATAAACACAACTTCCATATGCGGAATTAAAATATGATTGGATACAAACTGCTTCAGCACAGTATCCTGTTGTCTCTTCTACCTCACGTCTATCTTCATAGCGTAAGTTC
>CEUI01017146.1_pt1 | contig 10063 bp, 14 predicted proteins | sample 531411 | NCBI WGS metagenome assembly CEUI01 (sample SAMEA2622841, study PRJEB7988) | marine metagenome | isolation source: saline water (ENVO:00002010), including
CTCCACTAGCAGTTGTTGGGATATTTCGTACATTTTTCATTTGATTCATCATGTCAGCTTTTGTATTCTGAGCAACATTAGCCTGAGCTCTATCTTTATTAAGTAGATAATGCACATCTTCCAATGTCATTCTTCTTGTCTTAGCCTCTTCAACCATATTTGCAAAATCCTCATCAGACATTTTATATTTATTTTTAAATAATTCAGCTTCTTTATTTCTCATAGCTTTTAATTGCTGTTGTTGAGTTCTAGCTTTTTCAGCGCCCATCATTTTAGACACTCTTGAAGATACTAGTCCTTCAACATGAGAATTTAAAAGTTTAGCCGAGTCTGAATCAGGATCATTAAAAGCTTCTTCTTGATCGAAAATAAAATCCTCGCTCAATCCTAATTGCTCTTTAATATTTTTTGCAGGTTTTCCACCTTGAGTCAAATAATTCTTGACTGTATCCACCAAACCACTATCTTGTTTCATCACCTTGAGAAGTGGCACAAACGGTTTTAACTCATTAAGTTGTCCCGCCATCCTAGTAGCTTCCCTACTGGAGTCTTTATACCTTTTCTCCCAATCAACGTTTGCGTTGGAGCCTGTAGACACATTGTGGGTTACCTTTTCGGGGCCACTGTCTTGAGGGTTTTCCTGTATTTGTTGATCTTCTTCTAAGATCGCACCATTAACGTCACGATCTAATGCATCAAAGAAATCATCAGAAGAGCCAGGATTAACTGGGTTACTTTGACTATTTTCTTTACTCATATTATTTTCTCCCTAATTAATTGCGTAACTTAGCTATTTTTTTCTTTATTACGCAAGGTTTTTATTTCATTATCAATAATATCACTTAATTGCTTGTTTTTATATGTAGCATTTAAGTTTCTAGAATCTCTTAATAATTTTTCTTGAGCTTTAGTTTTGAAACTTTCATTTACTAACTGAGATTCGACATTATGTTTACGTTTATTTATTTCAACATCAGCTTGCATAACTTTGTTCTTGATACCTGCTTGAACAAGTTGTCTTTCCAATGTTTCAATTGTTCCATTTAAATCTTTAACTTGTTTTTCCATACTAGAAACCTGACCTTGTAATTGAGAATAAACACTTTTCCTTTTTACTATCTGTTCTTTATTTCTAACATCAGTTTCTGAGAGAACAGCAATATCGTCTATTACTCCCAATTGCATTAATTGTTTCATTTCATCTAAATAAGCCCACCTATTTAAAGGTAAAGTAGAGCCAGCGATAATACGAACATCAAACTTTGCAGCACCATAATCTTTAAACTTGCCAATTGCTTCACCTAGATCATTATACATAGGTACATTAATCTCTACTTCTTTTTCTTCTATAATAGAACTTGGTTGAACTATTCTAAATACTTTATGAGCAGTATAAACAGCTCTAGTAAATTCAGATACAACTACTCCTAACTGTTTTAATGAAGGCTCAATAGAGTTTTTCATCCAACGTTTTACCCTCCTAGTTCCATACTCATCCATTGCCAACATACCTCTATAAGTATCATGCTGTGTACTAGTATCTCCTTGCATAGCTCCAAATATACCAGCTAAATATTCCATATCTTGCTTACCTTCGTTAACTATGCCAAAAAATGCATTTGACAGCGGAGCAGGTTGAACTGGAGTCGGAGGAGTAGAGCCTGGTCTTACTGGAAGTAAAGCTCCAGGAGAGCTAGCATAATTTTCCCAATAATCAGTATCAACAGAACCTTCTTCATACATCCATCTTAAACTACTTCCTAAAGATGCATTATGCACCATTAATTGGTGAGCTTTATTCATTTCTCTTTGCTTGCCAATCAAAGGAGATACTGCTGAAATAGGAAACGGAGTACCTGTCCACTTAAAATGAAAAGGTATAATTGGATATTCCGTTATTGAGTCAGGCATATATCGTTCGCTAATAGTAACATCCCCTATTACTGTAGATATCTTAATTTTCGTTCCATAAAATCGAACCTTATCTACAATCATATTTTGAAATACTTGATCTTTTTCTAGTATTTTAAATTCTTTTTCTGTAATTACCTTGTTATCAATTTTAGTTGCTTCAGCTTGCAATTCATTCATGTGCTGTTGTTTTGCCATGTTCAATTGTTCAGTAACACGCTCTTGAAGTTTTTTAACCTCTAAATCAAACCGCTCTTTAATAATAGCGCCTTGTTCTAGTTGCTGTTGTAATGCTAAAGTTTGTTCTTTCAAACTTACCTGCAGCTCTTGAGAAAGCTCTTTAATAGTTACGGCAACTTGCTGTTTGATCATTTGAATCGTCTTTTCATCAGGCGGAACCTTGTAAAACACATTTACATAAGGAACTTTTTCTTTTTCGTAAAATTCAAAATACTCTAAAAGCTTTCCTTGCTCAGTGCTATTCGGATCAATTGATTCACTTGAGTCTATATCTTTATAATCAAAATCTTTTTGATAGTTTCCCGTAGATTTTTCAGTATATACATAATCTATATTTTCTGCTGAAGAAGCTTTGGTAATTTTTCTTTTGCTTTCTGGGAATAAGGATTTTAAATGATTTTCAGGGAGGACTTTGCGAATTAAGATAAAAGATGCATCTCTAAACAACATATCTCTAGATTTAGGGTCTACATAGACGTCAAATGGTTCAGGTTGTTTAATCACTACCTCTCCCATACCATTATCGGCATCGGGATCCACCGTCACCATCAAATATCCAATAGACTTTGTAACCGCATCATTAACAGCATTAGCGTATAAAGTTCCTCCATCAGAATTATACCATACATAATCAGCTATATCTGAAAATACCGCTGCTGTATCTACGTCACTACCATCAACACCAATAGCTTGCCATCTAGGGTTTTGAGCCGTAGCATAAAAATTTAACATCTCTACAACAGGCATAATTCTATTGATAGTAAAAGTAGGCATGCCTTGTTCTTCTAATGCTACTCTTTCCGCTTCTGTTAATTGATTATCATTAGAAAAATCAAAACCTTTTTGATTGATATATTCCCATTGAGTCCTAGTTCTAGTATTTACTTTATTAAATAAATCCCGAACCTTATCCGCGGTTTTATCTTTTTTCTTAGCCATAATTCTCCTTATATGCTAGCTACAAATATTTCTACATCTACAGCATTAGCAGATGGATCAATTAATATGCTTTCTAAATCATGTAATGTAGTTACGATAGTTGCATTAGCGTCACTTACTGCAATAGAATCATGAGATGTTCCCATTATAAAGCTGTGACCTGCTGCTAACAATATTGTCCCAGATTCATCTGCTGAACTATCATCTTCACCCGCATCTATTTGTAAAGATAAATTTACAGAATTTGTATCGTCTAAATTAGTCACTCTGATATATTTAACATCCTGCGTATCTAATGCTAACGATTCAACATCGTCAGAAACTGCACTTTGAAATAGCCCCACTGTCGTATCTTGATTAGCTGGACATGTTACTATTCTTTTATACACTTCATTTATGCTGCTAATATTAAATGAATTAGTGCTTCCTTGCTGTCTACCATTTAAACTTATATTCTCGGTAATCGTAACTTTCATCGTTGCCGCTGTTATTGTACTCGCCATACCTTATTCCTTTTAATTATTTATTCATTTCATTTCTTAAATATTGTCTTGCATTTTGATCGAAAATATTATAAGCAGGTTTTCCAGCTCGCTTATGATATGTACCCCACCATCGTCCATACTCTCCACTACGTATATATTGTCTACCAATGCCATCAAAATCGCCAGCCTCTAGATGATCTGCTAAAAATAATAATTTTTGTTCTGCTTCCGTTAATTGAGAAGCGTCAACATCGCCTTCTGGAGAAGTGCCTGAAAAATACTCTTTCATAAATCCAGGTAATTCTGCTTGCTTGCCCTGAGGACTTCCTTCTGTAGCTAAGACTCCTCCTGCTTGAGCATATAATCTATTCATTGCTGTTCTAGCTGAACCGCTAGGATTTATATACAATAAATCTTCATCTGATTCTGGACCTATTTCATATCCAAACAATCCTCTGCCAGCATTTCTCTCATGAATCAAAGAAGGATCCATAGTTCTATTGCTTTCATGGTATGCAATAATGTTCATTAGTCTTTCTATTTCTTCAACAGGAACTCCAGCTCTATTTGATGCCTTTGCTAACATTCTATTGTAAAGGTCATCATTTTCATTGTGACCAAATAAATCAATAGATCTAGCTCTGTCTATCGTCAAAGGAGATCCTCCTGATTGTCTTACAAATTCCTCGTATTTTCCATTCATATTATGCGACCACCCAATTTTTTGCTCTAGGTTTATGTTTATACCAACTTCCTTTATTATCTTTAATTCCTTTTGGGGGATGAGCATATTTACAAGCATAAGCCAAAGCATCAATTGTATCATCATGCCCCATCCTTGGACCGAATGTAATAATCTCTCGATGTAAATCATACTGATCTTTCTTTAAATGTATACTGCCTATAGCAAACCTTTGAGCTAAAATTTCTTGTATTCTATCTCTTTTAGACATTCTAGTTCCAGGTTTTTCAGCTGTATACTTAATCCCAAAATCATTTTTTCTTCTCATTTCAGCGTTGATCGACTGAAATACAGGTTTTGACATTGTAGTATCTTCAATTACAAATAAGTTTGGTTTATAAATGTTATTATAATCAAACACGTAATCTACAATACCTTTTTTAGCATCGCCTGGAATCCCCAACACAGGCAATGAACGCTTACGCATATAATCAAGTACATACACGTTATTATCCATGTCAACGCCCACAAAGAGTATAACGCTAAAATCGCTATCCCTACGAGTGGAATCAGTAGCAGGGTCAACACCTGCGAAGACATGAATAGGTTTAGTATCTCCGTTATCCAAGTGGACATACGATATTCCAGTTTCCTCATCATGAGAAAAATTTCCCTCCCAACTTTTTATATGATCTCTAGTAAAGATTGCGTCTTCCTCATTCTGAACTTCCATCATATATTCTTGATAAAACTTTTGTGGCTGACCTGAATCAGCATAAAACTTTTTCTTTCTCTCCATTTCTTTATGACCAAACCAAGTAGGCCAAAGTGGTGTTCCATCAGGCTGGAGAGCCTTATAAGTTATAACACTCCAACTATATTTGTCACCCATTTTTTTAGCTTTTTCATATCCGTTAAGAATATTAGTAATGAAAGCATCAAAGTGAACGGGAGTACCGTTAATGCGGAGACGACCACTATGAGGTTCGAGAGCAGGGAAAACAACAGCTGTAACAAGATTTGCGATTTTACTACGAGACTCAGCCGTAACGGTATTATTTTCGTCTTCAAAATCGTCAAGAACGATAAGGTCATATCTTTTGTGCAGTTTAGCTCCCCCTCTAATTCCCGATAAATTACTTTTACTAATGAGCTTGCATCCGTTATTAAGTTCGATATCATCTTCAGTCCATTTCCTTCCTTTTAAATCTCCAAAATAATATGTAAATCTATCATTATACTCTAGATGATACTTGATATAATCTAAATTTGGTACTGATATTTTTGAACTTGCAGCCACCCATCCATAAAACAATGGTTCTTTAGTGAAAACAAAATCATGCAATATTGAACACTTTGTAAGAACTGTTTTTCCATGTCCTCTAGGCAAAATAACTGCCAATTGCCTGATATTTAAATCATTCAATGCATCACATACTTGATAATGAAAGAATGGAGATTCACTTCTTAAAAAATCATCAGGAAGAAATAATTTTCCAAATGCAACTAAATCATTTTTGGCAAGTAGCAACTGCTCTTCCATTTTAGATACATTATGGCTATTGATGTTGGCCATTTATTCCGTTGTACCCGATGATTCTAATTTTAATTGATATCCTTTTAGTGCAGCCAACTTCATTATTCCCATATCTCCACCAAATATACTATCAAAAATTTCAGCAGGACTATTTTTAGGAGCGCCTTCTCTACTAACAAGTAACTCTTGGTAGTCGCGCTCATTGTTTGCTGTTTCAACAAATTTATCAAATGTAAATGCTTGAGCTCCCCTAGGAAATCTCTGTAATGCATCTTGATAATCTTGTGAAAAAATCTCAAAAGCCATTAAATTATATTGATCTTGTACAAATTGATCAGATTCAGCATATTTACTATACTTGACTGCAACAGGATCTACTATAATGTTATGATCTTCTAACATATTATTTATAATCATATCTTCAGTTTTTTGCCTGTAAATTCTTTCTTTAGCTTGGCCAACAGATTCATTAGCATTTTTTTCAGCAGGCCTAGAAGTACCGCCATATGTTTGTCCTGATCTATTATTTATATTTTCATCTATCATTCAATCTCCTTTGGTCTTTCAGCTTGCTCTATCATTTCGTCACTAAAACCTTTAAACAAAGCTCCTGATACCTGTGTAACTGTAGTTTTATTTTTATCTTCCATATCCATAATATCCGCCAACTTAAATAAGGCCTTGAGTCTAGTCTCATCCTTATCTGTAGAGTCGATTACCCCCTTTATTGTTTCAAGTACATAATTTTCATTAATACCTAACTCTTCTAAAACTGGTTTAAGCTCTTCTTTCATAGCTGTTTTAATCCTCTCCATTTTTAACAATTGACCTGATTTGATTTTAGCATATCCTGGGCTATTTGTAGGAAATGATTTTAAGTAAGCCTCTACTGGAGTCATTCCTTTTGCCACATATGTTACAAATAAAGTTTCAAAATTATTTAATTCTTTTCTATCGTATACTATATCGTCAACTTTTTTACCACTAAACGAATAAATATTGTCCCGCTTTGATGCATCCATTTTTGTTTTACTAGATACAAGAAAGGTACCAGTGCAGGTACCTATATATTCAACAATCTTATTTTTCCCCATTTTCTTCTTCATTGTGCCTCGTCTTAAGACCTCTATAACACAATCATCATCTGTTTTGACCCAATCTCCAACCTGCCCATCTCTCCAGTCTGATTGAATAATTAAATTTTCAGGCAAAACATCATCAGGTTCATACACTTTACAATCAATACTATTTACTTTGTAGACTCTCATATAATGCTCATGATCTATATCACAATAATACGGACACCCCACGCCTTTTGGAGGAGGAAAAATGCTTAATATAAAAGCAAATACTCCAGTCAGAATCCACTGCTCTATCATTCATCGTCCCCATAGCGCTATTTATCCTCATTATTATATGGAATTAATTTATTTAAATAATTTCTACGTTTAGTACATGGAGAGCATTCTTTAATTCTTCCTCCAGATACTGTTTTAATAGCTTTAGAGACAGTATCTCCTAATCCCTTAGATTTATATGTTTTATTCCATTCATCAAACAAACTCATATATCTTATTTGCCCTCTTTATAGTTATTAGGTTGATATCTATAATAAATAGATTCAGTTTCTTCTCCATGAAATTCAGTTCCTGATGGAACATCCCATGCTTTAGCTAAACCTCCTGTTACTTTGTGCTTATCCCCAACTGGGTGTATATCTCCATCAAAGGGTCACCTATGATGACCCTCAGGGATTTTGCTTTTAGCCATTAATAACCCATTCCAGATTTTTTCATTTTACCTGGCTGAAATGTTCCAGGTTTATTCATTCCTTTTGCATTCTTGCTTGGTAAGTTTAAACATAGATTCATATCCATGCCTTTTTCTTTAGCATCAGCAATACACGCTTCTTTGTTTTTGTAACTTAATTTACCTTTTCCTGGCATAATTACTCCTAGTTTTTATCTTGTTTTTTCTTTTTTGTCTTAGGGTTAGAGTTGGAAACTTCTTGCTTTTTCATATAATCATACAACATAGCAAAATTCATTTTCAACTCTCTCATTTCATTCTCAATTGACTCTCTTAATTTATCGATTTTTCGATTAAGAGACCATCCGTCTAGTGTCATCTTCTCTCTCCTTCATTTCGGTTAAATGCGCAGATAGTTTAGCTACCTCATCCTGCAATGCAGAAATTTGATATGCCATATTTTCCATATCTACAGATATTTTTTCAATATTTTGTCTAGCGTCTAATAAATCCATTATTTCTTCTTTTTACTTATAAATTCATTTGCAGCCTGATATATATCTTTTTTAGTGCGATTAGGTTTATCAAAGGGTTGTCTTTTACCCTTTAAAGTCCTATCTTTTAATATTATCTCTAAAAATCCCAAATCAATCTCCTTTCGAAGTTCATGCGCCGAGCGAAGCGAGGTAAGACAAATCGCGTTAGCGATTTATGATTGACCAGAAGTATAATGCTCTCGCATATATTCTAAGTCGTCTATATCCCACTGTAATTCTTCCATATCTATAGTTCCTCGCTCAGCAACTTCCTCTAATTCTCTATTATCAATAATTTGCTCTTCTATATACTCAATTTCTTCAGTATCGGAGTTATATTCGATAGTTAGCAAATAAAGTTTATTTTTTGATCTAACGTTCATTGGAAACTCCTTAATTTAGTATACTATATTACTAGTATTATATTTAATTAGCAATACTTTTTTTTAGCACGTAAGTAATTGAAAAATAAGCACTTAGCATTTTAGTCAAATTGCAAATTAAAACTCGATTGCAAATCCAAGATTTAAAACTTAGGTAAACCTGGTATTATTTGCTTGATTTTTTTCTCATTTTTCTCTAAAGATTCTGTTACAGCACTCTTCAAAGCTTCATTTACTGCCTTTTCTAAAGCATCAGTCCTAGCCTTTAGTGAATCTACCTTAGCTAAAGCTGTACTAGATATAACACCTAAAGTGCTATCTATTTCACTTAAAGTGCTATCAGCTACTGCTAAATTACTATCAATAGTATCTTTGATCTTAGCATTTAGTTCATAAAACTCTTTTCTAGCAGCATCAATTCTTTCGCCTACTACTGAAATATCCTCCTGAACTCCTATAATCTCAGCCTGAACAGCCTGTACTACTACATCTACCTCTTGGGCTGCAGATTTCAAGCTCTTATACATAGGATAGTTAGCTATAACTGCCATTACTGCTATAATCACTATATCTACTATACGTTTTTTCATCTTTTCCCCTTTATGAGTTTGTGTAAAAAATATAAACTACAAAAGCCACTATAAGAAAGCTTATTATATGTGCGCCTACTGGATCCATCTAATCTCCTTTTCTGATATTTTTAGTCTGTTTATGTGAATGACCAATATTTTCACTGATGTCAAATTTATTTATAGACCTTCCCACCTTTAATACAAATAATAATATTACAACTAACAATATTCTAAACATTATACATCCCTACTTACATACGCTGCCCATAACAATAAAGCTAAAATCAATATTGCCCAAAAAAAATACAATAAAATTTCATCATCGCTCATTATTGAGGCCCCCTTCTAATATCGTAATATACAAAAGAAAAGGTTAACTATCAACTTTGAAAAATTGTAGCATTTTATCGTATGGGTAAACGACTCGTGGGTACCGCCGTGAATAGAATTTCTCTATTCAAAATTACATTAAAAACGAAAAATAAAAGGAGTCATTAATTATGATAACATTTGAAAAAGGTTCAGTAATAGATTTAACTCTTAACATCAGAGGTAATGCAGTTGATATCTCTTTTACATTCTTAGGAACAAAGAAAGTAATAGATGGTACTGATTATTACAACTTTATCTCTAACACTTCCAATCCTTTTCCTCAATCTATGTCTTTAGCTACTATCAAAGCAAGTCTTCCAGCTCCATCTGTTGAAGCTACCTTTGAACTTCCAGCTTTGACGCAAGAGCAAGCTTAATCCTTTCCCTTTTGGTTCCCTGGGAGCGTTTCTCACGTTCCTTGGGAGCCTGAAAGCGTTTTAAAGAAAGGTATATACGCCTGTACATATACGTAATATATATATAAACTTATAGCAAACAACAATAATTATAGGAACATTTAACCTGGCATTGCTAGGGAGACGAAAAGCCCTCGACTGTAGGCTTGGTCGCTTATAAGGCGGCAAAAGTAATCTCACCAACAATGTGGTGCCAGGTCCCTGTTCCTTCATTTAAGGAGTCAACAATGCTAATTACTAT
>CEUI01015998.1_pt1 | contig 10053 bp, 6 predicted proteins | sample 531411 | NCBI WGS metagenome assembly CEUI01 (sample SAMEA2622841, study PRJEB7988) | marine metagenome | isolation source: saline water (ENVO:00002010), including
GTATTATAGCAAACGATATGTTCGCTGTCAAGTATTAATTTTGAATTATGGAAGAGTAATTTAAGGTGTAGCAGTAATTCTGCTCATATGAGGTCGAAAAAATTCCAAAACCAGATTTAATGTCTCCGGATGTAATCTTGACCTGCTCTGTTATATCTCTAAAAAGAGACCCTTTGGTCTCTAAATCTTTCTCTGAAATGGCATAATAATATTTTTTGTCGCGGATGCTCTCCAGAGGAAAAAATAATTTCTCCTCACCGGTTTCAATATTGACAATCCCTATAGTAGCTATTCTAGATATTTCAGAGACATCCGAAAATGTTTCAACAATTGCTTTTGAATTTTCTAAAACATTAATCATATTGACTGAGGATGATATCATTTCATTTATGGAATCAAAATATTTCTTAATAGGTACATCCCCTATTATATCGCTAACAAAATTATTGTGCACGAGAATAATATTTTTAAAAAGTCCGGATCTAGCATATTCTTGAAGTACATTAAACGTTACTCTCTCTTGTAGGCGTTTTATACCCGTTAATAATTGAACATCAGGTCTAATATATAATAAGCTTATATTACGATCTTTGATTGTCTCTAATAACCTCAATACCACTGCTGATACATGGCCGGATCCACCCAATATCAAACAAACGTCATCTTCGACATCTTGCAAAAAAGATGAGAAATCTGGGCAATTTTTTTCATATTTTTCTGGGTGGTCCTCAAAAGGTATTCTGAAGAAGTTGGCGCCAACCCTCTCTTCCGCGTCCATATATTTGACGGTGTACTGCGGAAAATATTCAAACTTTTTTGCAATTTCGCAACCGCAATTTCCTAGCCCTATGATACTATACATTTAATTTCCTCATTGCAGCGAAATTTTTCCCAGCCTTGATATTAACTTTAAAGTCTCCAAAAATCGTCCGGCGAAAAATTTCGACAATCTCCAAAACCAAATCTCGGTCAGAATCAGAAAAATCAATAACAATCGAATCATGCATGCAAAAAGCAATTTGAGAACTGGAATCTTTTAAAAAATCGTGAATCTTAACCATTTGCTGCAACATTAAATCAGATGTGGTGCTCTGAATGATATAGTTCACCGCTCGATAATCATCACAGTCGATGGATCGCTCAAAGATGGTATTAACCTTTGAACCATCAAAGTATTTTTCTTTAACTGCATCGCGCTTATAAATCATGTCTGCTGTTCTGTGAGTTGCATTAGGATTGTAAAGCCATGCAAAGATTTTTTTCTTGGCTTCATCCCGCGAGATGTTTTCCCCACCAAAAATATTTTTCATGTTCCATTCGTGAATGTCTTCTTCTGGTTGTTTAACATTCAGGAGGCCCAAAACTGTTCTCAGTTCTGCTGCATTGAAATCCAATTCCAAAAACCAATCATTATTTGGCTTCAAAATCCCTCGAAATTTCTTATTCATGGTCAAGATAGGAAAAGAGTTCTTCATGGTTGACAGTCTTCCTGTTTTTGTACCAAAAATGTTATATAAGGGGGTATTTTTTGTGCTCTGGAGCCTCTTGAAGAAGTTCCGTGCCTCAATAGTCGATAGATGGCCACGAAGAGGTTTTTCGTCAATATTTAGCTCTCTAGCGCCAATTTCCTCAACAACCTTAGAAAGCTCATAAAGAAGGTCGTAGTTTTTGGGTTTTTCATATGTCTCGAAGACATGTTCACAAATTTCATTCTTGAGGTGACAATATTCGAGCAGAAATTTTTCTGGGATCATATCAAAAAAGCAAAAATCATCCATGGAAATTTTTGCTGTTGCAAAAGAGAGAAGAAACGCTTTCAATTTCTTCGTCGCCTTGTTCCACTCTGGTTTTAAAAATTCTGGGCACACTTCATCAAGTTGTTTCCCATTGCAGTATAAACTGGCACACTCAACTTCATGACCGTTTAGGTGTCGAGTATATTTCCATGTTTTTGTTAATTTTTTTCTAGAAGGTATTCTGGGGTGGATCGATCCATTCATGTAAATGCCGCGGCATTCTGCTTTATTGTCTAAAATCTGAAATAACACAATTCCCTCGCTATAAATTGACATCCTGCATATAACTCGGGGTGATTATCGATGGACCTCTTATATTGTCGATGATCTTGCTGTGCCTCGACTCTTCTAGGTACATCTCCGCCCCAAATTTTGCTCGGCGATATCGATTTTCCGAAATCGCCAGCACTTGATTGTCAGTATAGCGCAAAATGTTTCGATATGCAAGAAAAAAATCATTTCCACTCGAAGAAAGTGCTAATTTATACCTCCGAACTATATTTTCTTCCAATATCTGGAGGGACCTAGGGTTTGGTTTAAATCTGACTTCCAATAAACGAACATGCAGATAAAATAATATCCAAAATATATCTGGGTATTTATTCTCGAATTCCTGCTGACTAATCGGCTGACGGGGAACATGTGAAGTTGTAGCAGAGTAATTTTGAAACCTTTGAGAGGGGCGCATGGTACCATCAGCACACCCAATTAAATAATTTTTAGTTGCAAATGGAAACTCGTCAACAAACTCATTATACATATCAAAAAGCCCTTGCTTTATTAAAGATATATCTGCGGTATAAGCTTGAGTATAGTAACCACTAAATAATTCTGTAATGCTTCCTATACCATAAGGCTTCATAAACTCAAACATGTTAGCAGAACTAATGTCTGCTATTAATCTCCATGGACAATTTTTATCAACGTAGAAACCAAACTTTCTAGCAGCATTAATATAAAAATTAAATGATGGATCCTTAATATAGTTCCTCATTTTTATCCAATCATCAGACTCAGGATTATCTGAGATGTCAATCATCAAACCGGAGATCCCAGAAGTACAATACTTAGATTTAATAAAACTGGACTTTGTTAAAGGATGCAACATGGCATTGCTGTATATATATTTCCTGAATTCTCTGAAGAAGTCGTCAAACGTTGTAACCTTATTTTGCAACTCAGGATCTTCCATCAAATGGATGGTTGAGAAAGTGCCAATATATGATTCCAAGTGATTTCTATAGAATACATTAGAGTTTTCATATGCTCTATGGGGAATAAAATCTCCAATGAAACTCCGTGAAATATTAATTTTCTTTAACATCGATGCTTGCGCCATATGCTTACGCAAAGCCATGAAAGCATCAACAACAAAATCTAAGGCCCATAGTGATCTAATACCAGGATGAAAAAGTTTCAAGTTATCTGCCTTAGGGTATATTGAATTAAATTTGTTATCAACTTTTCCATATAACGGATTTTCGTACAACAAATCCATCAATAAATATTCTTCAACCAGATTATATGCATTCTCTTGAAAATGCATTCTATTGTGAAAACTATCAAACGCTGTCATTTCATTGGTTGCACTAAAATCAGGCATCTTTGCTTATCCTTTTTTTGATCCCGGATCCCACAGGTCATCCATTCTATGTCCCCCTGGAGGGACTATGTCACTATTATGAGCAAAACCTGGACCAACATCATCACCATATTTCACCCAATTATATATGCCTTTTCGCGCTTGCGCGCCTTCATTAGCCCAAAAGTGAGTGCATTCTGCTTCAATCTTTTTCTTGTCCCAGTTGCTGTGGAATGGGTCCAAGAAACGATTAATTTGATCTCTTCTAGACGTCGCGACCTTGCTTTGATATTTCGCGCTCAATCGCGTTTCATATTTCATAGAATCAATTCTGTGTTCAACCTCAAGCACAAAATAATATCCACCCAGACCTAGCTTTCCAGCAAATTGTGAAGCGGCATTGGCCCTGCCCCAACTATTGGGGAGTTTTTCATTAATATATATATACATTCCAGGTTTAAAATAAGCATTTCCATATAAAGTTAAGTCTGCATCATACGGGTCATATATGTGGTCCACACTTCCTTCACTAGCATCAACTATTCTTTTCGTGCGAAGTTCCTCAAAGGTGTTTTTCTTAAACTTAATATCTTTTAGAAAGCCACCTGCAACACCCATATCAAAGTGAAAAATTCCATGCTCTGCATCTTTCTTTTCTTGGCGTGTGAAGCCACCAATATCTTCATTCTCGCCATACAAATATAAATAATAAAAAATATCTTTACCCTTTAGGCGACTACTATCATGCGACATGTCTATTCGCGGTGGATTTGGGCGAGCCAACAGGCCAGGAAACTTATGTAAAAATTCATCGTCTTCCGAACCGGCGCCGGGATCCGACCAGACAGATTGTCCAGGCTTTGCCTTTCGAAGTTGCTTCAATCGCGCATCATCCAAAACAACACGCGGAAGTCTAGGAATTGGATCGCGAGGTGACTTGCGACCACTTTCACCGATAATCCCATAAGAAGACATATGCTTCATCATCGGTCGACCGATTTGTTTAACGCCGCGGATGCAGGTTTCGCCTAACGCAGCAAACAATAAGTCGCTGGCGCAATTCCTGATGAAATCCCTAAGAGTCCACATGTGGCTACCTTTATCAGTGCACATTTTCTGAAACCATGTCATATAATCTTGCAAAGATATTGGAAGATCCCCTAGGTTTATGGAGTATGCCATCTGAGAATCTTTCCTATAATCTTTTAAAATTGTATTACCTAAGATAATACGAGTTCTGGACATATAATCGCGATTTGGGGGACTTTCCTTAAATAACAATTCCACTGCAGTATCGATTAGGTCTGAAAAATAAACAAAATTAATTCTGCGCATATTCACTGATTTTTGTTTTGAGACCAAAGCAAAATCTCCCGAATCCTGAGGGGAGTCCAAGCAGGCTTTAATATTGCAAATTCGTGTTTCTTTGTTTTGCGAAGAATAATTTCTCATTGTGCGGCAAGCTGATGTGTCTTCTAGTTTTTTATTTTTTCCCTTACCCTTCTTTACTCTCGGCGGTGTTGATTGACCAGCAGCTTTTGGAGTTTCGGGAGCTTTTTTTCCTTTTTGCCTCTCTTTTCTCTTGCGCTCTATCATTTCGCTAATCGCTCCGATTTTCTCGCGCCACAAATCAACATCTTTAAGGCTCAAATCAACAAAGTGTATCTTACCATCATCATACAGTTTTTCTAAAATCTTTCTATATTTTCGCATCTGAACTCGGGCGCGCATTTCATGAATCTGAGCGTCGTCATCAACTTTAATCTTCAATATTTTAGCCAAGCCCTTACGAACTTTAATTAAATTATCGGTACTGAGCCTGTGTTCTTTTGCGGTGCTAATTTTTAATTCCATGGCCGAAAGATCCCTTTCTTGCCCTTCTTCATCCAACTCAAAGGTCTGCATGGTATCCTTTGTGTCGTGATAAACTTTTTCCGAATCCAGTATCCAAGCCGCGGCAGATATATTAATACCTTTCCGGCGCTGATCTTTGGGGAACACCGTATTGAAAAGGCGCACATCCGTGTTCATCATTGGTTTAGCATCATAATCTTCCGCATGGCCAAATATTTCTGCCGGCACCCAGCGCTTTGGACGTCCGCATTTCTTTCGATCCTTCAAACAACCTTCACCGTCTTGATTGTCATTTTTTATACGTGATTGAATTTCCTTGGCTATGATCGTGTATAGTCTTTTCTGTCTTACCTTCAATGCTGCATCAAGAGCTTGCTCTTTTTCTATTTCGTCAGCTTCCCCAGTTGGATTAAAAAGATCAAATCTAGAGCTAGCAAAAACTTGTTCCAAGGACGCTGTAAATTCAATTTTAACTTTGACACTGCCATCTTTCCCAATATCAAAAACATGCTTAGAATAGCTCAGCAAAAGACTCGTTGATGTTTTTTTAATTTGCTCTATCAACTGTTTAATGCTTTCTGGTGATTCTCCGGGAAGAACCTCCATCAACGCGCTTTTTGGGGGTGTGGCCCACCCAATCTCGGCTCGGGTCCAAAAGCTATTACCCAAGGTGCCACCTATAAAATTTTCTTTCCTTGTTCTTCCATCGTAAACTTGTGTTTTATTCTCCTTGCCAGCCCTCTTCTTCTCGTTGACCGGATCCTTGCCCTGCGGAATTATAATATCTGAGTGTCTTACCTCTCTCGATTCCCCCTCAGGACTGGTTACTTCACGCACTTTAAAAAACTCATCGATATTCGCATAATACAGTTCCAATTCAGCTTGCAAAAATATATCAACAGTTACGGGATTTCCCCCCAAATATTTGTAAGAAAAAGATTTGATGCCGCCGCCAGATGGGAGATCCTCAAGTGAACTTCTCTCCACTTGTGGGAACGGTATCTCAAACTCAACAAAATCAGTAGGCTTGCTAAGCTTGTCTTGTTTGTTTCTGGGGTATACTTTAAAGAGCCTTATCTTCGGCACCAAAAGTCCCTGCACTGCGGGTGTCAATTTTTTGAATATATCAAAGCCGGCGCTGTGGCCCTCAAATAAACCAACAACTTTCTCGGGATAACTGGCGTCTAATAGGGTTATATTTCGTGGAGAAAACGACGGGAGTCCCGAAAAAAACTTGCACATGGAACAACCAGAGATTGATTTATGATGTTGTACAAAATCTCGCCAATATGCCATAAGATAACACTGTTCGTCAAAATTTATAGCGCTTTGCGATTCCCGCGCAGAGGAATCGTCCTCTTTCATATCCTCTTCCAGCAGTTCGAATTCTTTTTCGATCTCGTCTATCGATTTTTCTTTTTCTTTATCAGCCTTAAGAGATTTTTTGCTTTTTTTCTTCCATTTTTGTCTTTTCTTTTTCCCCTTTTTGTCCTCTGGTGGGGCCAAAGGATCGGCGCCGTCCATTGCACTCACGACATCATCTACATTAGTTCCCTCAATATTCGCTGGCAAGACACTTTCTGGGTCTTTTTGCGATTGCTGAAGGGCCTTCTGGGTCTTTTCTTTCCGATCCTCCGAAAATCGAGAGGCTCCCATTCTCTGACCATGTAATAGATTCTTATTTTCAGCCATTTGTTTTCCCTATAAATCACATAAAACTCAACACGCGTTCAAGAGGCAGTGGGATATGAACAAAGTCACCGACCTTCAAATGAGCCTCAGTTGGCGCGCGGTTAAACCAAGCTATGACCCACCATAAGCTAGGATCGTCATAATATTGATCAGCCAGCTTATAAAGTCTATCGCCAGTAGTCCAAGTATGACCAATCAAATCCAGCGTGGTCATTTGATCCACAGTGGGTCTTCTCAAAGTAGAAACCGGCGTTAAATAATGTCGCATTCTCTTTATTTTTCTTTCTTCAAGATATTGTTCATAATGTTTTGTATTTTCCGCAAGATTTTCTCTATCCAAAGTCCTGATCCTGCGGCCAGAAAATCGCAATCCATTTGACATGTTATTTCTCTCCTCGTGCAAACAACAACCCAGTCACAATTATCGATGTTGCGCCAGATACTTCCCCGTTAAAGCCATTTTTATTTCCTCGTCAAATTCGCCTTCCAGACTCATTTGTTTTGATTTGCCCACGTCCACCGACATGGCACCATAAATAGGTTCCCCCGTCACTTTATCTGTTGTGCGGAAATCATACGGAAAATCATAAAAACCACCCTCTGGGTCCAAAGCAGAAGGATGCTTCACGCCGGCCATTTTTCTGGACCAGTCTGGGACGCTAGAATTCCATCCCAAAGTAAAATCATGCAACACAACAAATGAAAGATTCAGCGTTATTTTTTTTGGTATAAGATATGCTGCCGATGCCTCCTCCACTTGTGATTGAAAGAAACCAACGTCCAAATCGGGGGTCACCGATACAGAACTAATAGCCGCCAGCAAACCTGATTTACGAGATGGACTCGTTATCATATTTGCCCAGCCAATCTTTAAAAGTGGGGCTGCATTGATCCTTGTTGAAGATAGAGACAAGCTGGGATCCCCGAGGCCACGGGAGGCTTCGTAACCAGGATATAAATTCTGAATTAATTGATTGAGATTCTGCATATTTCGAATCCCCTCGGAAAATCTATCGGATAATATTTCAACGTCCAGTGACATATTTCTTTTTGTGTTCGAATATGTCATAATAGGATCCATACGGCCATATACATCTTCTGAATTCCATGCCAATTCATAATTATCAGAAAGTGTGGTAACAAATGCTGTGAAGGCAGCCACGCGGCCTGTTGGCACATGTTTAAACGTAACGTAATCCGGTGTTGGGACAATCTTCCCCCGCTTCTCATCTTCATTAAAAATATATTTTACCCTAGGGTGTTTCGAAGAATAACTGGTTGGAGTATGAACGTATGTGCCTCTTAATTCCGCTTCCTCTAGGGCTTTTCGTTGGCCAGCAGTAACTTCTTGCTGCTTCTTTATTTTCTTGGCTTCCCCCTGTCGACGTTGACGCTCGGCCTCTTTAGCTCGTTGTTCTCTTTCCCTTTCAGCCCGCAATTCGTCTTCATATTCTTTATTTAGCCTATTTCTCTCTTTTTGTTCGGCTAGCCGCTGCGCCAAGAGACGCTGTCTCTCTTTTTCGCGGGCAGCTTCTTCTTCCAGTTTTTTTATTTTTTCTTCTTGGGCTTTTTTTGCGGCGGCGGCTCGGGCGCGGGCTCGGGCGCGGGCGCGAGCCTTTTTATTCACTAAGGCTTTCTTTTCCCCTTCTTCTGTTGCTGTATGTATTGCCATATTTAATGCTACTAGATCTGTAACGTCTTTGTCCCCGTCGCTCGCCAAAACTGCTGCGCCGGCATGTGCTGCAATTTTATCCTTTTCTGCTTGAGTGAGAATAACCCTTCCAACCTTTGCGGTGATACTTTTCAACTTCGCTCGCTCTTCGGCCAGTTGCTTTTCAATGGTACTTATGGTACCTCCGATATTATCTATACCCGCGAGACGGGCCCTTTTGAGATCAATTGATGCAAGATCTCCATCCTTGATCACCAGCGCACCTTCCGCGTCGTCCATGATGGACCGAGCGGTGCCATGCACGTTTTGCCAATATTTGCGGTTCGTTTCTGCTGCCTTTTCCTCTTCTAGAAGTTTTGCGGCCGCGGCGGCGGCCTCCCTGTCAAAATCCTCTTTAGTGAGGCCGCCTTGATTCCTGCGGATCAATCCTTGATCAGCTTCGATATTCATGAGATTTCTTTTATAATCTAGTTCCAGTTTCGCATTCAACTCATCGCGCATCCGTTGCTTTGTAGCCTCATCATGGCCACTAGTTTCAATTTCAATCGCCGCGGTGCCGGCATCTACTAGTCTCCCGGCTTTATTTAAAAGCTTTCGGGTGCCATACCATGCTGCTGTGGATTCATCGGCGAGCCCAGTGACCAGTTGTTCTGTAGTAACCGGTCTTCCACTAAGGCTGGGGAGAATTGGTTGGTTGTAATAAATACTCATCCCCAAGTGCTTAACATCTTGCCAATATGTTGACGCTTCGGGTTTTTCTGGAGCGCCAACACGTGCAGTGGCTAAAGTGGGATCAACGACTTTTGGCTTTTCTTCTGATGAGTCGAGCCCTAAAGAGGCCAAAGCTCTATCCGTCAGATCGCCGCCTTCGCCGGTGCCCTTCTTTGATGGCGTGCTCGCCGATATATCGACTTGAGCATTGGGGTCTGTGTCCGGTACTTCCCTGCAGCCATATGAATTACATATCAAAGCCATCTCTTATTCTCCTATCCGTTTCTCACGGCATTAACTGCTCTCGCAAATTCTTTTCCATCTAGCATCAAAGTAATATTATATTTTTCAGTACTAAACCCCGAGCCACCCGTGGCTCCTCCGCCTTCGCCAAAGCCAACTGTGGTACCGGCTGGGGATGCTGCCGCAGGGGCGCCAGGTGAACCAGCAATTAAACTAGTAGCCACTTCAAAAACATTCGCCGATTTGTCAATAACTTTGGCAACGCTGGGTCGAGCATATTCCGGAACAACATGCAAGGCTGCGGCCATGGCAGCGACACCGGCTGCCAGCATTATAAGTGGTGCACTGGCAAAATACCCAACCAGTCCCAATGCCCCTAAAGCAATTGCTAGACCACCAAAAGCCATGGATAATTGACCAATTACGCCAACATATTTTGCCAACGTTGGTAGTGCGCCGGTCAGTGTCTTGATAAACACCGAGAAGGATACCATAGTAACCGC
>CEUI01008000.1_pt1 | contig 10051 bp, 12 predicted proteins | sample 531411 | NCBI WGS metagenome assembly CEUI01 (sample SAMEA2622841, study PRJEB7988) | marine metagenome | isolation source: saline water (ENVO:00002010), including
TTGCCCGACTCTTTTAAAAATTCTATGAGTGCTTCATTTTCCATCTTTGGTACGATATCTCTCTTCCCTTCTATAAATATCGTCCAAAACCTTCATCGCACCATCCCAATCGTGGAATCTTAGGAGGCTGCGGTATTTTCTGGGGAATGTCGCAATGAATGTGGCAATTGTTGCCATTTTCCAGTTGAGATAAACTCTCTTATCTATCTCTTTCATCGTCTTCATGAAGTCTTCGTCCACGCAAGCCTGGGCCATCAGTTCATACTTTGTTTGTCTCGCGAGGGCGATGTCCGATGACATCTGCCTCAACAACTTGAGTGACTGAATGAGTAATCCGTTCAGAAACAGAACCGCTTGTCCTCGTTGGAGTATTTTTGAGAAGATAATGTGGGTGATGGCACCACCTAGATACCAACAGATTGCTTCAACAAGAGTGATTTCCATTTTGTCTCCAAATAAAAAAAGCGACCCATAACGGGTCGCTCTTATTATACAACAAAAATGTAGGAATTTTTAGTCTTTCTTTGCGATGCGAGAAACAACTCTCTTGAAGACTTCCTGAACGACGGCATCGTCATCAAGGAACTCAGCAATAGCCGCGTCCTCTTCCATCGCCTCGTCAGCATCAGCCTCGGGAGCTAGGTCGTCCATCGGCTCATCACCAAGCTCGTCCTCCACCGGGGCCTCTTCGCCACCAAGCTCACCGACGAGCGCTAGCGCGTCCTCAAGAGCGGCACGAACTGAAGCTACCTGATCGCCTGTAAGGGTTACTTCTGTTCCCTCCTCGGCCGGCATGTCGCCCATTGGATCCATCGGAGCCTCCTCGGCGCCCATGTCCATGTCCATCGGAATCTCCTCTTCCTCCTCCTCTAGAGTAAGGTCGATCTCTTCCTCGACTGTCTCCTCGGTCTCAGTGCCTTCCTCTACGGTCTCCTCGGCGTCAGTTGACTCCTCTACGGTTTCCTCGGACTCGGCGCCCTCTTCGACTGTCTCCTCGGACTCGGTGCCCTCTTCGACTGTCTCGTCATCAGACTCATCAACGTTGTCTAGAAAGTTCTCTGACAAAGGCTGCATATTCGCTAGTGACATGAAGCGTCTGATGGTCGCCTCATTCAAAAGATTCTTCTTATTGCTCATGTTTTTTCTCCTACATTGGGGCAAAAATGTTGCTAGAATTTCAATAATAAATAGTGGTAAAAATGGTAAAACACTCTTTTATTTATTGATAGACTTCCTTTTTGTAAGTTTTCCCAAGATTTTGTCTTCGATCTGTTTGATCCTGACGAAACTCACACCCACTCTATCACCGACTTCTCGCAAAGTCATCGGTGCCTCGTTGTTGTTGTTGACTGCTATGATTGTACAGTTGAGATCGTCCTCATAATCGATCCACTGGCGACAATCTTTCTCGTCACAACTCACACCACACTTCTTGTGTATGTCGAAGCATTTCATATCGTGTCGTACTCCTTTTCAATGAGATCGAAAATACTTTCGATGTCTTCCTTGTTCAATCCAAACTTCTTTTCCATCTCCGCACGTGCGGCGTAAGCTGCCGCAACCTTTCGCTTTTTCCACTGCGGATGATTCTTTCCATGGTTCTTTACAATTTCAATATAACTTACAATGTCCGGGTGGCTCTGGATGTATCCTGTTACCATTGCCCTAAAGAAGTCTCCTTGGCTCATACCGTCGTAGTGGAGCCGAAGACGCAACTCGGCGTACCTCTTGTCGGTGTCAGTAAACTTGACAATCTTTTCAGTGTGTCCGTATTCTTCGTCGATCTCTTCTTCTGACATATCATCGCCTCGATAGGATGTGTGTGTTGCTCTCGCTCTGGCCCGCGAGGGTCTGGCGAATAAACTCTGCCTTGGCGTGTAGTTCTGAAAGGGTTCGGGCGCCAGAGTACGAGAAGCCACTCTTGATGCCGCCAGTCAGATCCTGTAGCACATCAAGAACCGGACCCTTGTATCGTACGGTTGTTGAGATGCCCTCGGGGGAAGATGACTTGCCACGCCAATCCATCTGGGCATTTCGGCTGGCCATTCCACGATACACCTTGTAGTCCAGTCCGTCGCCATACTTGTCGACAAAAACACCACCGGGTGTCTCGTCGGTTCCGGCGAGCATCGACCCAAGCATCACAGCATCAGCACCAGCAGCCAGAGCCTTGACGACATCGCCACTGGTTTTGATACCCCCATCAGCAATGAGCCTCGCGTCTCGATCTGACTTCGCGCAGTCCATCACAGACTGCAGCGTGGGAACGCCATGGCCGGTCTGGATTCGTGTGGAACAAATTGATCCACCACCGATGCCGACGCGGATACTGTCCGCGCCCCAGTCTGCCAAATCGTTGAAGCCCTCAAGGGTTGCGACGTTGCCGGCCATGATGTGAAGCGAGTTGTTGAACTTGTTGCGAAGCGTGTCCAGCGCCTCCTTCATCAGAGTGTGGTGGCCGTGGGCGATATCGACACATATAGTATTCACACCAGCGGCACGGATGGCATATGCCCTCTCCAAGTAATCGCCAGTGACACCGACTGCCGCACCAACGTTGATTGGGTAGTGTTCGGCAATGACCCGCTTGATCAACTCAACCTGTCTTTCAATCGTGTTGTATCTGTGGATGATTGAGATGCCACCAGCATCAGCCATCGCCAACGCCATCTCATCTTCGCTCACTGAGTCCATCGGGCTGGCAATGATGGGGAGGCTCAAGTTCAGGTTGCCGCCCATATCCACGCTCAAGTCAACCTCACCTCGGCTCTTGATATCCGAGTACGATGGTACCAGCAGCACATCGTCAAAGCTTAGTGTCTTCTTCATTCTAGATCCTCACCGGTCTTCTCTCGCCATCGCTGCAGCATTCGCTGTCTCATCTTTTCACGATGCGTGGCAGAAACATTGTTCCTCGTGGCGCCAATCAGCTTTGCAACCTCGAAGGCACACTCGGGATCAACTTGGAAGTTTCCTTCTGTATCGCCCCCCTGTGTTTCAACACAGCCTAGGGCAAGAAGTTTCTTTTTCATGTTGTTGTATTTTGTTTTCGTTTCTCGGCTGACTGCCACGCCAACGGTATCCGACCCATCCCAATACAGGTGGTCATCATACTTTCGTCGCTTCGTCGGACTGACAGGGTTGTTGCACTCATCTAGGGCGTACCTTAGATGATTCTCTGTGCAGAAGCTTTTGTAATCTTTTTTATCCATTTTTTTCCTTCTTTGCCTCCATGATATAATATGAAAGCAGATAGTTGTAGATCCACTTGTCCAAGTATTCCCTGGGGTATCCCGTGTACGGAGATGGCTCCTCTGGATATTCTACAAGCACGGGATCGTTGTCTCTCAAAAATATTTGAATTGTGGGGACACCGCCGTCCAAATATGGTTTTGCCGTCTCAAAGTTCTTCCACGTGTCGATGTTTGCAAACTTCATGCTTTGTCCATACTTCTTTTGGAGTCTCGCAAACACTGGGGCGAGGCCGGCACATAAATGACACCCGTTGTTATGAAACTTGACAATACATGGCCTGATGCTGTTCAGTGCTTCTCTTTCGAAATTCTCTGAATCAAGCTCAACTATCACCTCGCTCCTCCAGCTTCTTCCTAAAGTCTTCCAGTACTTTTTGTGCGGTCTCCCAGCAAGGTGGGCAATATAAATTTACTCGGACCTCTTCTTCCTTGACAATGACATACCAAGAACTCACCATCTCGCGGTCCTTCTTGTCGAAGTGTCCTTGGCAAGACGTACACTCATCCGGCAGCTTGTCAAACATACCGACCTTTTGGGACAAGTCCTCTTCGGCCTTCTTGCGTTTGTTCTTCCGCATCTTTCTAGTAGTGCGACCCATTAGCGGTCACCCGTTGACCCTAGGGCACCGAAGCCTCGGTCAGTCTGTCGCCCATACACATCGTCCTCCGTGATCTCCTCGATCTCTGGATAGACAATGGGAACCATTACGGCCTGGGCAATCTTTTGTCCCGGCTCGACCATGGCAGTCAAAGATCCAATGTTGTGGAGGTTGACAAAAATTTCTCCGTTGTATCCACTGTCAACAACACAGGCACCCACCACGAGGCTTCGCTTGGATGCAATGCCAGACTTGTTCTTGATCTCCAACATATAACCCTCGGGCACCTCAATCTTGAGGCCCGTGCTCATTAGAACGGACTCGCGAGGCTTGATTGACTTGAGGGCGTTGTCTTCTGGACAAAAGAACAAGTCCATGCCTGCGTCGCTCTCATATGCTCGGATGGGTAGCTTTGCCCAGTCTCTTACCTTGTATGCTCTAACCTTCATTGTTTCTCCTAAATGACTTGATACGGCATATTGCCACGGTACTTCTCGAACCAACTTGGCACCTTGTCCTTGGGATAGCGGACGCGGGGCTTGCTGGCATAAAACTTGCGATACGATACCACCGGGTTGTCTGACCTAAACTCCTCGGGCATGGCCAAGCGGAGGGGTGTTGACTCATCGGTGGGGAACTTGCTTGGGTCGTACAGGTCAAGGATCTTGACCAGAACCTGCCGGCACTTGTGGGTCTTGCCAAAGCGGAGTGTGTACTCGTCTAGCATGAACGCACAGTGAACAGTGAGATCTAGAAAGTTGCTTGAACTCTCGGCGGCCCACAGGCAAGACGGATGCTTGGGGTTGAATGAACGGTAAGGGGCGTCGATGCCCTGCTCGTTCAACACTGTGGATAGAATCTGGCAACTCTCCAAGATCATCTTGACCAGTCGGTAGTTGTCCTGCGAGCGGGCTGACTCACGCCAGTCAATCTCGCCAGTCTCTACGTCACCCTCGATAGCAAATATATTCATAAGATCATCCTATCAAACATAATATGAAATGTCAAGCAAGTATAGATAGAATAATGTGGGGGGGCTACCCCCCCCACATAATCTTAGCCCTTTTTGGGCTTAAACTTTGAGAGCTTGCGCCCGTGAAGCTTCTTCGGCAGCTTATAGGTTGAGTGAGACTCATTAATGGTTTTCACCAACCCCTTTGCAATACTAAACTCAGCATGATTTACCACCGCGCCGCCCTTTGACTTATATGTCTCAGCAACCTGCTTGGCACTGTGGTACTTCAAATCATGACTAAGCCGATCTTCAAAGTGCTCATGAGAAATGTTTCCGGGAGCAAGAGCGGGGTATGCTCCCAAAAGCATAGTCAGACCACCAAGGAGTTCCGCTGGAAAGTTAGCGTCGGGATTCCACTTGTCACTCGCCTCCATGCACCTCCCAAGCAAAGCAACCGCCGCCTTCAACGTGCAGTTACCATACTCACCCTTTTTGACAATCTTAATGGCTTTCTTTGCTCCATTAATCTTCGTGAGATATCCATTCAGATCTCCCACTTGTCCGCCAGGTTCGCTGCTGCAATACACCTTGAGGCCCACCTCAGAGAGGATTTTCTCTGTTTGAATGGCGTCCTCCCGTCCTGCGTGATACATGTGAACAAAAATCTGTTCAGCAGTTATGGCAGTGCGGCCGGTGGCGTTTGCCTGCACAAAGAGTTCATGCACTTCCTGTTGATTATCAACTTCAACAACCGAGACCGGCATGGTTTTCCGCTTTGGGAAAAAATGCTTGTACAGGTGTCGAGAGTGATCACCATCATAAATGAAAATCTTCTCAGTGCCGCGAATCTCGGCAGCCTTTGGGGGGTTCCAAACACGTGCATCGAATCCGCCCATCGAACCAAGACACTTCTTCAGCGCTGGCGACAAAGTGTCTCGATTAATCAAGGACTCAGTGTCCACCGACAAATCGCGCAAACGTTTGCCATATTGCTCCGCATACTCGGGGACAGGGTTAATAACTTTTTCAACACCTGCTTTCTTAAAAACTTCCTCAAGACATTCACGAGTCACCTTCTGCTTCCCGTCTGTCGTTACCTTACTGGCCATAATAAACCTCTTGTTTTGCCCGTTGTGGGCGCTAAAGTAAATATCAACCACCCGTTGTGGGCCTTGTTGATGATTCTATTACAACACATCTGCCATAATATGTCAAGCTTTTTTTGATTTTATCCCAACAATCTAAAGGTGTGACGAATGGAGCGAGTGCTGAAGCCCCAGTTGTCGTCGTAGTTGAGGTTTGCCATGTACGGACGGTTGACGAAAACCCTGTCAATCTCTGGCCTGACACCCCAGCACATGATGCGGACCTGACTGCTGTTTGAATCTGTCACCTCGACAAGATAATAATCCTTGCCGTTCTTGGTCTTCTTCAAAGTAACCTTGCGAGGGATGAACCAGACCAGCTTGAGATCCGGGTCGTGCTCCGAGATGGGTGGAACAAAGTTCTCTGCCAACTTGGCTCGGACATCATCCGTCATCACCAGACTGATCGGGAACACGCCCGTCAAGTCAGCGAGGTAGTGGATGATCTCCTCGTCGGAGAAGTCTCCCATGTCAGCATACGTCTCAATGTTCTCCGCTAGGTTCTTTTCCTTGCGAGGGCGATCAACGGCAATGGAAGTCCAGAAGTGCTTGCGACCAGTGAACCTGTCATCAACCAGACAATCGAGGGCACCTGACCGACTGAGAACATCCAGAGCCTTCTTGTTCAGCTTGCTGTATGTAATGTTCTCGTTGAACAGGAACTCTTCCACATTGTTGAATGGGCGATTGTCAATGATCTGTTGCATGGCAGCATCGCCCAGACCCTTGATGGAAGTCAGTGGCTGGACGAGTGTCTTGCCGTCATCGGAGATCTCCCAGACGTGACCGGACTTGTTGACATTCAGGGGCTCAATATTGAATCCAAAATGCTTTGCGATTCCGATGGCGCGCTCTTTTCTGGTTTCTGGCTCTTTGTCGAGAAAAGCTGCAAGCCACTCAGAGGGATAGTAATTAAAAAGCCAAGCGCACTGATAACTAAGAATGCTATAGCTAACTGCGTGGGATTTATTAAAACCATACCCTGAGAAGTATTCGAAGGTTTGCCAGAGCTTTTCTGCTTCTCCTCGCGATAGTCCCTTAGATTCACAACCTTTGACGAACTTGCCGTGGATTTCGACTTTCTTTTCATTTCCTTTACCTGTGCCCTTCTTGGTCAGTAGCTTGCGGAGAAGGTTGCCGTCATCAAGGCTGATGTCGTCCCCCAACTCGTGAGCCAGCTTCGCAATCTGCTCCTGAAAGATCAGGAACCCATATGTCTCCTTCGTGATATCCTTGACAATATTGTTGGCATACTTGATATCGCGAGGATTGTTCTTGGCCTCCACATACAACTGATCAACCTTGGCACCCAATGGGCCGGGACGGAAGATTGATGTGATGGCAGAGATGTCAATGATGCTGGTTGGCTTTGCCTTCTTGCAGAAGTTCTGCGCTCCAGCCTCTGTGAACTGGAAGATGCCAGCCCACTTGCCCTTGTGAAAGATATTCTTGTAAACCTTCTGATCGCTGAAGTTAATCTTGTCAGGATGAAGGTTGTCGCGATAGAACTCACGCACATCTTCAAAGGTTGGGTTCTCGTTCCCGTGGTGTCGCTTGAGGATATGACGAATGGCCGTCTCCATCATGCGAAGCGAGGCGAGGCCAAGGATATCAAACTTGATGAAGCCCATCGGCTCAAGGTGGCGAACGTTCTGCCCCTCACCCCACGGCGTCTGCATGATACCGCCACTGGTAATCAGTGGCATATGCTTGTCCAGATCCTCACCGACAACAACACCCCCTGCGTGACGGGACGTAGAGCGTACCTGTCCGTAGAGAGCCTCAACGTGGTCCTTGATGTCGGGATACTTCTGAAGGTAATCTTTCAGCGTGACTGAGTATTCCATCACCTCTTCAAAGGTCGGCACATAAACACCAGACTTGATGCCGTGCGCCTTCTTGGCTAGGGGCGTTGCCTCCTTCATCATCTTCGAGGTAACGTTGTTGACCTCGGTGAACGGAACATCATAGAACTTTGAAATGTCCTTGATGAGAGAGCGCAACTGAAGGGTGTTGAAGTTTGAGATGGGGACCACAGATGTCTTGCCCCACTTCTCGGCCAACTCCTCCTTGAGGGTCATCGGGTCCGACACATCGTAATCGATATCAGGATAGTCTGTGGCGTCCTTGCGAAGGAACCTCTCGAACAGAAGCCCATACTTGATGGGGTCGACTTGGGTGATGCCAAGGACATAAGCCACAAGAGAGCCGGCAGCAGACCCACGTCCGGGTCCAGTCAACTGGCTTTCCATTGCGGCATCCGAGATGGCCTTCATCGTCAGGAAGTACTTGCTGAACCCTCGGTCATCGATGACACTCAACTCTTCCTTGAGCCGGTCAACATATTCCTGATTGTCTTGGAGACCAAACTCCTTGACACCGTGGAGACAGAGTGCCGCCAAGGTTTCCGTCTCGGTCTTGTCAACCGGGACAACGAAGTCAGGCAGGCGCACAGTCGTATCGGGCATGAAGGCTTCGATGCGCTCGTGAGCAATCTCGTATGTGCGGGTAATCGACTCCATGATCATGTCGTCATCATACTCGTAGTCAGTATCCTCGGAGTACTCCTTATAAGACTCCCACATCTGGTCGCCATTCTTGGGATACAATTCGTAGCCGATCTCCTCAACCCCGTCGGGCAGTTCCATACTGAGCCACTCGGGCTTTCCTCGACCAAGCCAACCAAGCCGCTTGTACAGTTCGCGGTCCTTCCAAGCATCAGGGCCCGGGTAGTGGCTGTCTGCCGTGGAGATGAGTTGAATGCCGAACTCGTGGTGCATCTGAATGATGTACTGGTTCAGGGCATGCTGGTCGGGGACGTTGTTCCACTGAAGCTCTCCATACCAGCGATCACCAAAGATGTCCACCATCTTCATCGTGGTCTCGCGCATGGCGGCGAGGATGGCATCGGGGCCGGCGTCCTTGTTCTCCCAGTAGTTTCCAGCGTACACACCGCCAAGACAAGCGCTGGCGCTGATGACCCCCTCGTTGTGCTCCTTGAGGATCCTATAGTCAACACGCGGGTACCTATAGTGGTTCTCTTCGTCGTGCGACTTGGAAATCATTGAATAGATATTGTTGAGGCCAGTCTGGTTCTGGGCCAAAAGAATGAGGTGGCGACGACGGTTGAGAATGTTGCGGGTGCTGCTCTTGGATGCTCCCTCCTCCTCGATGGCCATTCCGGTCTGCTTTGCCAACTCTCGCTTGCGCTTCTTGTCAGCCTTGACCTCTTCGTACTCCTTTCGCCACTCCCGCAAGTCTGGGAGGAAGTATGCCTCGACACCAAAGATAGGCTTGAACTCCTTGCCCTCGGCGTGCATCTTCTTGGCGTGGAGAACCTGATAGGACAGGCCATTCATATTGCCATGGTCGGTCAGTGCCAAAGCATCGGAACCGTTTTCATAAGCATAGTCCATATGCTCGGGAGGATAGCCAAGGGCATCGAAGGGCGACCCTGCTACAGAATGTGCGTGAAGCCCTACGAAAGGAATGTTTGATTTGGTCATTTAGTTATTCTCCGATCCTGTTGTATTCGTGATATGATAGTATGTCTTTGCTGGGTTTGTCAAGCAGATTTTCAGACCCCAGGTATTTTCTCAGCCCTTCCCAATTATCCGCTCGATAGTACCAAGGTGTCTCGACTACTTTGGCACCATCGAGTATAGCACATTCAAAAACAGTGTCAAGCGAAAAATGTCTTGCTGAGTATCTTTCTTCTACCGGAAGTTTTTCACAGGGGTAGCCTCTTTCGTCTACCTTTGATGTCCACATTCCGGTACCCTTGGCTCGCAAGTTTCTTCTGTACTTCTTGAACTCCTCGGGGTCAAATGAGAACCCAAGATACTCGCCGTCGATAATTGTTTTATTATCGTGTGATAAATAAAAAGTTGTCAGACTGGAAATGTCCCTTCTGTGTGGTCGCACGATTTGTGGGTCGTACAGCCCATATGGGAATGCGGTGTAGAACCTCGACGGACACACCCATTTGCTGATCTGCCTAGAAACCCAGTGTGCCACGTTGGCGCCGTAGAGAACACTCCACGCCAAGCAATCCCTTCTGTCCCGGTCCTTCGGGTGGATGGGAACATAGTGGATTGG
>CEUI01064193.1_pt1 | contig 10050 bp, 15 predicted proteins | sample 531411 | NCBI WGS metagenome assembly CEUI01 (sample SAMEA2622841, study PRJEB7988) | marine metagenome | isolation source: saline water (ENVO:00002010), including
CTCCAGCCGTGCCTGCTAACCCTTGAACAGCGCCTCTCTCACCACTCAGGTCGTAGTCGTCCTCCATGCCCTTCATGCGGGTCTTGTAGTCCTCGTACTCGTTTACCCGTCCCTGTCGCGCACTGTCACGTTGAGCCTGAAGGGCTTCGTCTGCGGCTGTCTTTTTCATTGCATCCAGGTCTACAGACTCCATAAGACCAAACTTTTCCATAGCCTGCTGACGTGTCATTTGTGGAGCACTTTGTCCACCACCACCTCCATCTCCCTGACTTGCGTTCTCTGCTTCCATGGCCGCCAAAGCGTCTGCTGCTGAAACGCCTGTATCCATGCCTGCGGTACTTTGCTCATCGTCATCAGTGTAAAAAGCGGGAATCCCATCCCTTTTATTCATCGGCATCTGTTCACCGACACGCGCCATGCGACCAATGAAGCCCGGAGAGTTTTTCATGGCGTTCATCGCCTTCATCTCCTCACGGTTCATGTATGCTAAGCCGTGGTCCTGGCCTTTAATTTTCTTTTTCTTTTTTAGTTTCATTAGGCCTCTGTCTGGGGCTGGGTTGCGTCGGTCAGTGTGATGTTGGTTTCGAACAGTGCTACTTCACCGTCACCAGACGACTGGATCCACTGGAGCACGTTTCCACGTGTGCCAGACGGAAGGTATTCTTGGATGGTCTGATATGCGTCTTTGTCATAACGGTTGCTAGATAATTGGTAGTCGCCAATTTTGCTACCGTCCATGTAAACGTCTAGGCCGACGTTGCCCTGGTAAGTGATTTGGGCTTCGGTGTGTTCCCTTTCTCCCTTGTAATATTTCGGGGGGAGAGACCGTGCTATACTGCTAAAAATCTGTCCGTCCTGGCTGGAATTTACAATATGTTTCACGTGTGGAATCCAACCAAAACTAAGCGGGGGAAAGTAAATTCTTCGGGTGTCTTGTTTTTTACTGTCTCTTGCGGTTAATGAAATAGTAGTATCAATATCGTTATTAGGCTTTTTCTGTACCTCGTCAACGTAGATCGCAAACTCAACTGTCCCAGAAAAAGTAACCTCAATATAGTGAAATATCTGGTGTTTATTGTACTCAACTTCGGGGATACCCTCAAACTGATATGTAAGTGCGTCTTGAAAAGAACTAACCAATTGAGGTGTGTACCCAATCATCCCTGGTGGTAGTGCAACACGACGTTGTAATAACCTAACATGATTAGGTAATTGCTGATTACTAAGGCTACTTACTCCGTCAACAGAAAAAGATACCGTTGGCTGCCCCTTGTACCTTAAATTTGCAGCAGTATAGACCTGTCTAGGCATTAGCTTTTGTTGCTTCTAAATTAGTAGTAGTTGTCTGTAAAGCTGATATTTTATCCTCGCTCGACTTAATCCTTTTCTGAAGGGATCTAATATTTTCATTTAACTGAATTAAGGCCTCCCTTAATTGATCATCTTCGACCTCAAGGTACCCATCATATTCTGGGACGTCTGCCATTAGACTGCGCTAGTCTTGTATTGATAATTAAGGACCCTTCCAGAAGCTTCACTTGTTGTTTCTTTTATGTGAGGAACAAGGCCTGTAGTCATCTCTGGAAAGTATAGAATAGCCTCCCCGATTGCCCCAGTCGGACTGGATAAAGAGGTTGGACTTGGCTCACCTATAACATCTATGCCGTCTAAAGAGACTGTAATAGAAGGTGTGCCCGTGTACTGGATCTGAACAGCCTCGTACAGTCTTTCTGTTATTTCATTAGTTAGCTCATAATCGACGTTAATCCTGTGGACATTCCCGTAACAATTTACCAGTTGTACCTGTATCCCATTTCCCTGTCTGGGTTGAGTTAAATAGAACGTCCGGTCAAAGTCTGTAACAGACCCGCCTACCGAAAACGAGTCTGTCTCTGTGCTGTCGACTAAGACCTTAACAGTTCCATAAAAGCTTTCTCCGGTTAAGCGGACACTCTTATAAACCTTTTCATAGTTAATATCGCCAGCAGAAAACTTCCTGGTAGTTAAATTAAAGTTAGACCGGTTCCCGGTTGCATAACCTGGTCTGCCTGTGTCTGCATATAGTATGTTCTCTGCACCACGGTAAAACAGGTTTGAGGCGTTAAAAGAGGTTCTACTAACCTTCAGTGGTTGTGACTTTAGGTCTACTTTGTAACCAGTACCAGAACTACCTAGTAGGTAATAAATATCATCGTATATACCACCAGCGTTATTACTTTTTACTGAGTTATTAGGGTAGCTAAACGAGTCTAAAATAGGGTGAGTTAAGCGCTCCACGCTTTTACCATTGTAAAAACAAATGCCCTGGTGGCTGGCAAACATTATTCCGCCCTGGAACTTAACAATGGTTTTATTTCCACCGTCAGGCACCCCTTCTGTCGTCGGAACACGTACCTTTTTTAAACCGAATGGGTCAGAGCCAAACACCCTATAGACCCCGTACTGGGTGAACACAACTAGCTCACTACCAATACTGGACATACCAGTAATCTTCTGGTCAAAGTCGACAAAGGCCCCGGTCCTGTAACTATTGGGGTTTCCGTAGTCACTGGCGTATAGCCTGGTGTCTACTGCTGCATAGAATATATTCCCAGACTCAATTAGGTACTTGCTTGCTAACGGGGGCTTATTGTCAGCCTCAATCGGTTGTATATCGATTAAAGAGTCAGAGGACTGGAAGTCTACGTATGGGTAAGTGGATCCGTTTGCTACATCATTATTATCAACCGTTAAGGCCCTACAAACATATTCACGCTCTACAATCTCTCCAGGGATCTTCATATAAACCACTAGGTCTACATAATGCGAAGATGCTGTCCCTGTGCCTGCACTTGTAAGGGTAATTGAGTGAGACGTAGCTCCCGATAACCAGTCTGTCTTGCCTGTAGATGTTGCCGCTACGGTGTAGGTACCATTAGTGTACGAATATTGAGTGCCAGTCCCTGTATTGTAACCAAACCATGCAACCCGATACTGGAACGCTGACTTTGCACTACCAATAGCTATTGCCAAGTCTGCGTCCGCCGTGTCGGAAACAGCGACCGTTAAGTCCTCATCAATAAATAGGTTATCTAGCCGTTTAATAATTGCGCTCGACCCTCCTACACGATACAAAGCAAACCTTCCCCCTTTTAACTTCGTTGATGAGTAGGCAAGGTCTGTCACCGTAGTCCCAAAACTTATGTACATTGGGATGTTGTTACTTGCCGTGTTAAAGTAGGTTGCAGACAAAGAGCTATCTGTTAAAGGGCTCATTGTTGACTCATACCCAGTCTCATCAAAGTGGGACAAACCATACTGAAAGGGGACCACAAATGTATCAGAAAACCACTCTTTTGAGTGTCCAGTTCCACGATCACTGTCGGTGCCGGTATATGCTGTATCTGCTAAATTAGAAAATGTGATTGTAGGCTCAGGTTTTAGTGCAGAAACCCTATAGGAAGAGGCTGTGTCCCCGTCCAGGAATTTTGAAATTATAGGGCTTACATTAATAGTCCCATTGGTTTGAGAGGCAGTTACATCTCTATTAATGTAAACATGATTATTGGCACTATCGACCCTAGTAATAAAAACGTCATTTGGTAAATTAGTCCCTGTTAATTCGTCACCGACCTGGAGCTTGTAGGCCTCTCCAACACCACCGCTAGTTTGTATTGTTAAACGATTAGTATTTGAACTATGAGACCAGGTGCCTGTTACAGTAAAAGCATCTCTGGCAACATATAGGTCTTCGTTATACTCAACAAATGAGGAGGCACCATGGACCCCTTGAGTAACCTCAAACAACTCTACAGTGATATTGTTCCCAATTGTTACTGTGTGAGCGCTATCAATTTCGACTACACTATAAAAGTTAGTGTTAGTACTGATTGTTGTAGTGCTACTTGAAAACGTGCTAATAGCTACAGTTTCTGTAAAGCCAGAAGCACTTACCCAGGTATTTGCTTTTTCGTAAAAATAGTCGGACTGACCACCCGTGACTGTCTGGTACTCACCACGTATATCTCCGAAGGAGAGGTCTACGTTGGATAAGGTGGCACACTGGTTGGCGCCGATCTTATGAGGGGGGAGCCGGTTATTGAGCCCACCAGAAAAGTCAGCCTGGGACTCGATTGGCATCAGAGTTTAATAATGTAGTTTACGCACATGAAAGGCATCTCGTTTGAGTGAGCCGATGCTGCGTCCTGGGCGCTACCACCTGTTGTGCTTCTGCTCGGGGTGGTGTGAGTGTGTGTATAATCGTGGCCGTGACTAGCATTCTGGTTGCCAGTGGTTGAACTATATTCTCCGCCTGTTCCGTAATTACTACCACTTCCAAAAGCGCCACCGCCTAAATGATTTCTTTGGTAGGTGTGCCCGTGGTTCGCGTTTTGGTTCCCTGTTGTTGTTGCACTTTGTGAGTTTGTTGTCGCACCTGGAACCGTATGCTCGTGAGCCTTTAAACCACTTTGGGCACCAGTCAAGGTGACAGACTCAACACCGCCGTAGGCTCCACGGTTCCTTGCTGTTAGGGTAGATCCGCTTCCTGTTGCTGGGTCTTGCCCACTAGAAGAACTAGAAGCGTTTAAGCCTACACCCGTGCCAACCCCCAAGGGGACACGACCACGCATGTCTGGGACGTTGAAGTCATTACTTGTGCCGTCTCCGTCACCGTAGGCTGTACCTAAAACGTCATATAAATTTTTATAGGCTGTCCCTGCTGTTCCGTCATATCTTGCACCATCACAAAGGACCCATCCTTCTGGGGCGCTGGAACCTCCATACATTCTAATTTCACCAGTAATCCCTACAAAGACCTTACCCACGCCAAGGCCAACTCCCGCAGAGGTGGCTCCTGATTGATACCCGGTGCCTGCTATTTTTGCGTCCTGCACTACAGACTGAGTGTTTGCGGTCCCAACTGAAATTGTGCCTGAACTGGTAGCAGGGTTTACAACCACGTCACCAGAAGTATCAATCGTGATTACAGCACTACCACTGTCTTCTTTTAATGACAGTGTTTGACCAGATGTAGCCTGAATATTGGTTGCTGTTACATCAGTAAATTTTCCGGTGGTAGCAGTGGACGCACCAATTGTTGTCCCGTTGATTGTGCCGGAGGTAATTGTGATTGCGCCACCAAAGGTGGTAGCACCGGAAGAACCTAGCGTCAGGTTGGCGGTAGAGTCGGTCTTATTCCCGACTACATCGGTCTTTAGCGTCGCGGCCATTAGAGTCTCTCATATACGGTTTTCCCGTCGTTCTTGACAGCCCTTAGGACGTCTTTCCTGTTGTCCGCTTTGTTTCTTTTACTAGATAAATGGATCCATCCAAGGAATGGATCAGGTGAGTTTTCTGGGCAGAACTCAATAATTGCCTGGTCCCACGAAAGTCCGGATTCTTTGACGATCCAGTTGAACACATGGTTGTTTCCTTCACTGCGGAAACATTCAAAATCAACCGCCTCGGCGAAGCAGTGGCTACTGGTCTTTTTGCTTCCCAAGGCTTCTGATAAGCGCCCGTCTCGGAACCCGCTGGAAATTGACATGGGTCCAAACTTTTCCCTAATGGGCTCCAAAATTGTAGAGCACAATGAAGAAATATTTAGGAAGTGTTCTGGTTCTTTTATTGTGTTATCGATCCCCATCCTTAGAGCAGTTCCAGACTTCTCAAATTCCTGAAGCCTGAAGTGCTCTGATACCTTCAACTTTGCATCCTCCTATTTTTCTTTTTTGGAATTGCAGCTAGATTGCTCATAGAGTTATTAAGAGGATTGCCGTCTTTATGGTGGGCTTCTAAGCCTTGTTCCATTAACCCCCTTTCTTTAAGTTTACGCCTTGCGGCATTACGATGAGCGCGTTCTTTCTTCGGGCCCTCCTTGCCATGATACTGGTCGTACTCCCGACGATAGTTACGCTTCCTTTTTGAAGACATTACCCAAACATATCCTTAATTGATTTATGAGCATTATCGCTCATTTCATTGATGTGTTCGTCCAGTTCTGCTTTAGCTTCATCAGTTAAATGTTCACTAATTTTGTCAACAACGTGCTCTTTCATTAGACTTTGAGCCTGGTCGGCTACAAGCCCTTGGAGCGCATTCATAAGCATGCCTACTAACATGTTTTTCCTCTACTAATTGGTTTTAGCTTCATCTGACTTCTTGTCAGAATCACCATTATTATTATCACCATTTCCTTCGGTAGTATCACTCTTTGGGTCCCCCCAGGTATATGAGCCGATTTGAGAAATCAACACTGTCAAGGCACCGATGGTACTTACAAGAAGTGTGTTCATACTGGGGTCTAATTTTGGTGATGTGTACATCAAACTATAAATGGTAAAGGCGTATATTCCTAAAATTAGTAATGCCAATAAAAACCTGAATGAAGCACGTCTTAAAACGATCTTTTCTGTTACCGTATATGATGGTTTAACAGGTTTAATTTTCTGTGGTTTGTCTTTAACCGTTGTCTTTTCTGTGATGGTTTCCATTAACCTTTCCTATAAAGTAATTCTCTCATTGCTTGGGTGTTCTGGTCTAAGGCGTTTTTAACGTGGATAAGTGCGTCACTAGACGACTCTACCAGTTTCATTAACCTCCCGTCTGACTCTTCATCGCGTTTTTGCCAGGCCTCCCTCTCTTCCTTCGCCTGTTTAGTCAAGAACATAATATAGTAAAACGCCATTATCACGACTGCGATGCTAACACCTAGTCTTTCCACAAGGTGTATCACCGTGTCTAACATTGAAGTTGTTTCTACTGGCATTGTATGTCCATAAAAGTATTGTTGATCTGCCGGGTTCATACGGAGGCCGGATCAGGTGCAGCTACTGAGTTTTGGTCACAAATTAATGAAGTTTTTTTAAAGAATATTGTTAAGTTATCCGTACCCATTTGATCGTAATCTTTGGATGAAAAATTCTCTCGGCTTTTATCGATTAAACAGTCGCAGTGTTCCCAATGAATTATGTGTGGTAAATGAGGCATATTTCTAACACGTGTCTGGTAACAAACATGCCACATACCCCTTATCTGTGCTGTAGAGTGGTCTCCAGAATACTGAGGTTTTATATCATTCTTTGTTGTGCAGGCGGTGATAATAAATAGAAATATTATCGCTAGTGTGCTGACCCGTTTCATTGTTCAGGCTTTGGATTATCGGCTTTTACTTTATCGATTGCTTCTTCCCATTTTTTAGTATTGTTCTTTTTGTCCCAATAAATCATGTCTAGCTGTTCTTGGATCTGTGGATATTCCCTGTCACGTTGGTACTGAGTTGCTTCAAATTCAGCAGTTAATTTATCGAACTCAATTTTAATTTTATCTTCGTCTAAAACAATTTTATTTCTGTCCTTATCATAAGCATCATTCTCACCAAAGACAGACACACAATTTGGGTGAGCTAATGTAATTGCTTTTTGTCTATCCACTACTTTATCTCCATTAATACAATACCACTTGAACCTGTTCCATAAAGATGATTATTACTTCTATTCATATTAAAAGCTTGTCCTGAACCACCAACATAATATTTTACTTTATAAGTAATTGTGGTTCCTGAAGCTTGGCCAGGTTCATCTATAAAAACCCAACCAATATGATCAGGATAATCGGCAGAGGTGAGCATATTCCCTGTTAGTGATCTACCTCCATTTATAGTTCCCGAAGCATCCTCAGTAGCAATGCCGATATCAGTTTCAGTACCGCTTATGACCCGTGCCATTTTTACATGACAATCATTAGTTCCTGCAACTGTCATATGCCCGTGTATAAGGATTTTAGATGATGCAGAAGTTGTCACAAAATCAGTCGTAAAACCTGTAATATCCTCCCAACTATTAACAGTAGTTTCACGAACTTTGGTGGTTATAGCTTTTTCTTGAACTTTGATTATATGATGAGCAGGGAAGGTGGCAGAACTACCAATCGTTCCGTTAAATGTACCACTAGATGCTAATTTTCCGTCAATCTGTGCCTGCAAAGCACTACCTACACCGTCGACGTAATTTAATTCTGTAGCTGTTGCAGTAAGGTCAGTAATATCAGAAACAGTTAATGTTTCTAACCCTGTAGCGTTGTTTGCTAAATTGGCTAAGTCTCGTGATCTACTCATTATTCACTCGGCTTTGGATACTTATCTTTTACGCTTTTTATCCGCTTTTTCCACCCATCAATATCATGGTAAATCTGGTCTAACTGCTCTGGAATTGGATCGTAAGCTATAGCTCGATCACGTTGGTACTTTTTAGCATCGTAGTCGGCTTGAAGTTTTGCATTTTCTTCAGCAACTTTAGCTTCATCTACTACTATTAAATTTCCTGAAGAATCATAGCTTTTATCACCAACTGTTGTTACCAAATTAGGGTGTAATTTTCCTACTGCTTCGTGTCTAAAAATCATCCTGCTATTTCTTGAATTAAAAATGTTGATATTTGGTTACCCATGTAATTATGTGCGTCAGAATTGTTAGGCCGATTAATATACATAACATCCGAATAGACAAACATTCTAATTTGAATTTCAAAAGCATTACTACTATTCGGTGACCATAAATATTCCATAGCACCTACTCTTGTACCATAATTACCGCTACCACTAGTAGTTGAGTTATGTCCAGATCCGAAAGCAAAGCGAGTCCAATTACTGGTTCCAGTATCTATACCTCTTACTATCGGAACAAAAGCATCACTTGACCCTGCGGTTCTATACCACCACGCCATGTGAGCAGAACCACTTTGCCTTCTTGAATGGTTTACAAAGGCTTTTAATAAATATTTTGAAGAAGAAGAAAGGGGTGTATCAGTTGTTATCGCAAGTGGATCACCATTAGCTCCAGAAGCACCAGTACCAATCAATACCCAAGCCGAAGGAGTATCACTATAATCAACATTTGCATTGTCATTGACTGTATTAACAGTTTGAGTCCCTAAAAAAGTTTTTCCGTAAGTTTTTATGATTGTATTAGCAGGAACCCCAGATCCCCAACTCCAAGCACTAGAAGAATATTCAGCTAGTTCCTTATTAGTTGTAGAACCTGAATCGATAATTTTATCTACTTGTATCTGTGAGGGCATGATTTTTAATCTGGTTTTGGATACTTGTCTTTGACCGCTTTCAGTTTGTCAGCCATTTCTTTTGGAAAGACTCCTGCATGATACAAAGCATCTAATTGATCGCCTATCGGTGGATAAGTATCTGCTCGATCACGTTGGTACTGGAGTTTTTTTTCTGCTTCAACCAACTCATCATACTTAGTTTGAATTTGTTTATCAGTAATACCTTTAGGATTACCATCATTCCAGTATACTTTTTCATTACGAACAGAAAAATTACTACCACCAAGAGCAACAATCGCATCATTTATAAGAACACTCATACTGATATTTCCTGTATAATTAATGATGAAGAAGAAGACGCTTGATATCCGTAACTACCACTTGTACTACCACCAGGGTGGTGATTAAACATGATAGTATAAGCCCCTGTAGAGTGGGCCATAACAGCTAATTTATACGTTATCGTTGTACCTGATGACTGACTTGGTGAATCTAAATATTGCCAGTAGACACCTCGTGCATAAGGATAGGTCTGAGATCCTGCACCGATATAAAATGCTCCACGGGGTGTGTCTGCCCCGGTTGATTCTCCGATTGAGACATTACTTGTGCCACCTGAAATATCCCTGTTTACTCTTGCCGAACCTCCAAAAGAACCACCTGTATTATGCGGTAATATAGAACCGATAGTTACCATTACCAAAAATTTACTATTTGCCATTTTTGATGTAATAGCTTGCTTAAAGTCATTACTACCATCGTTAACTTGCGTGTAATTACCATCAACACTAGCGGGTTCCTCTATTGTCTGTGTCCATTGCGCTCCTGTGAAAAATTGTTCCGTCTGAATCACATGACCAGCAGGAAAAGTCGTGTTCGTCCCTAAAGTCAGGGATGGATTAGTTTCAGTGAAAGAAACCCTACCAGTAGAATCCGCAATACTAATTCCAGCAGTTCCGTCTAATGCTTTTACAGATGATACTTTTATTTCAGAACTCATGATGCTTATTCT
>CEUI01012625.1_pt1 | contig 10044 bp, 5 predicted proteins | sample 531411 | NCBI WGS metagenome assembly CEUI01 (sample SAMEA2622841, study PRJEB7988) | marine metagenome | isolation source: saline water (ENVO:00002010), including
TTGTTGCCATTGGATTTCAATATGCAAGGATTTGGTGCTTATTTTGGTAGATTCAACAGTTTCTGCATTCTATCTGTTTCACCAGTTTTTGTAGCTATTCCACGCTGTTCTCTTAATCTCACAGCTTGTCTAAATGCAGGATCTTCAGCCATCACTTTCTCCATTGCTAGAGCTATGTGACCTTTTTGACCTCCACTACCTGCAAATACTCTATGAACCATTCGGTACCAAGGAGTATCTCGTAGTAGATAACCTTCTGATTCCCTGAAACCACCTTTCTTATACTCTCTTATACCTTTTTGTACAGGAGAATTTTTACTAAGAATGATTCTTTCAAGATCCTTTCTGAGAGTACTTCTACTTAAATGATATTGTAATCTAGATTTCTGATGAGAATTGAGAGTTACACCTTTATAAGTATTTAGTATTTCTGGTAAATTATACCTCATCTGCATCAAAGCTACTTTAACTGGATCTTCTACCCACTTACCTTGAACTTTAATTTTCTCAGCAGGTATAATAGGTATTGGACTAACAGAATTCAATATAGCTAATAAGGGATTAAAGACACCCTTTGTACCACCAAAGAATGCATGATTTCTCTTGAACGCTTTACCAGAACGGTCTACACTAAGTATATCGTACTGAGGAGGTAGAGTAGATTTCAATAAAGCATCTCTAGAGATAACCATCTCACCTAGAGACTGTTTCTCTTTCTTTACAGAATCTAGTATATTACCTATATCTTTTGATAAACCAGCGTATGGACCAAGAGGTCTTACTTTACTTGCAATAACACGAGCTAGTTGTGGTCCTCTATTCTGCTGTTCAGGATCAAATACACTGAATAGTTCTTTAACTCCAGAAAGCATAGACTTATCAATCATCACAGCAGAGAACATAAACATTGCTTTCTGCATACCTTCATCAACAACTGTCTCACCTAGTACATCAGCATTAGTAACTAAGTTAGCTGTCATACTAGCAACTGTATTGAATGGTTCTATATTACGGTAAGATATCCATGTATCACCTACTTTTATAGAATAAGGTGGTATGTTATTTAACTTCCAGAGATCTCTACCTTCTTTATCATAAGGATAATCTCCAGTCATGTTACCTGAAAGTGTCCATAAGGCAGTCATCGTACCTATAGCTTTACCCATAGCAAGTCTACCTTCAGCCATAGCTCTGGCATTGGCAGCATCTTCAGGTCTAATACCCCATTGAGCTAATCTTTCAGGATCACCTGAGAGTATATCTCTAAACTTCCTTTGTGTACGAGCTAATCCTGGTACATGTTCAAATGTTAAGTTTAAGGCATTAACACCAGTACGTGCAAATGGGAAGAAAGCTCTAAGAAGAGGTATCTCATTTAGGTCATCGAACGCTCTTGCAGCACCTTCTAGGTTTCTAGTCATAGCAGCTTCATCACCTGCCATCATAGCACCTTTATCGTGTACTACCCATTTACCATCCTTACCTTCTTTAAAGATTTCCTTACGGAAGTTCTCCTCAGTTTTACGGGCTATTGCAGTTACATCATCAAGATCAACACGATCTTTTATAGCTTGTCTGACAGCACGTTGGCGCATTTCCATACGTCCAATAACTGTCCTAGCTAATGCGTCACCAGCTCCCATAGCATTGGTACTGTACCTGACCCATGGATTATTATTAAAATCAGCTACTTTATCAATAGCTGCATATGCTCGTTTCTCACCTGGAGTTCCTATATTCTGAATAGTCTCACCTATTTGTTTCCATTGTCTCATGTCTTCACCCAAATCATATCTTATATCATATGTTTGAGTTTGTCTATGGACACCAGCATCCCAGTTATATCTAAACATATCCATACCTTCAGCAAAAGCTGCTCGTAAGGAGTTGATCATAGAAGCTGCAACAACCATTTCTTCTTTATTACCACCTGCCCAAGCACCTATATATGCCTGGAATGGACGTAAAGTTGCGATTAAATTGGTTCCTGTTATAGCTTTAATAGGAGTTCTTACTGAACTTAGTACGGAATTATACCAAGTACCTAGTAATTGCTGCTCTACTTCACCTCTAATCTTGAGGCCATGTATAGTACCACCTTTAAGGCTAAGCTTTTTAGCTAAGAAGTCGTGGACTTCATCTAAAGTATTAACCTTATTACCAGTAATAGCATGTATTTCCATCAAAGCTTTCATCTCTTGCCAACGACCTTGTTTACGAAGACCATCTAATGCAGAGAAATACTCATCAGCTGAGTCATCAATTTCTTTTATGCGTATTTTAGCTTGTTTCGCTAGGTTCTCAGGTATCTGATCTAGCTGCTGAGCTACACCATCTAAACCCCACATAACACCAAATCGTTTATGCTCTACTAAAAGTACCTTCATGGCATCCATAACCTGTTCATATTGAGTCCCGATTGGAACATTATCTACAAGCTCTAAAGCACTCTGAGAAATTGCTGTTGCTGTATCAGCTAACATAGCCATGTTTAACTGAACTGCTGCTTTCTGAGCTGGGGTTATAGTCTTTATTTCATCACCGGCTGTCATGAATACCCGGTAATTATGAGGGTCATCCCTTAATAACTTCTTAAACTTATTAGCAATATCATTACCATCCATCAGGATTTCTAACCCTTGTTCGATATGATGGTCTGTAAGTTCTAGTAATTCGTTATAAGACTTAGTATTATCTGCATTTTTAAATGCGCTACCGACTAATTCATCCCGTGTCTGTTCTAAAATACGCAATCTAGCAGCTTTGTCACCACCCATTCTCTTGAGAGAGTAGGCAGTCCACATGTGTTGCCAGCTACGTCCAGTACCACCAGATTTCAAATCTTTAACAGCTGTCTTCATTATGGCACCACTGGGGGATGTCACGATATCAGCTTTCTCTGAATCAAGGTGTTTAGTTGGGTTGACTTTAGGATCAGATACCCGGCCATCTATATTATCAGCATGGCTAATACCCTTACCTTCTACAAAATTATTTGCAGCCGATCTAGTAGATGCCTCTTCTGATTGTCTAGCTAAGGTATCTATCTCTAATTCTAGTTGTACGTTACCTTCATCGTTAGCTCTCTTCAGAGATTCCTCAATAGAGTTACCTTCAGCTCTTGCTTTTTTATATTCAGCTCTAGCTGCCCATCTACCTTTAGCATAACCTGATATACCCCATCCTACTAAGTTCACACCAGCACCAGCAGTTACACTCTTGATACGAGCTAACCATGGGTTATCTTCTGGATCTACGGATAAGGCTTTAGATAATGGTATCCATGGAGCAAATTCATCAACTAAGTTAGCTATATTAGCATCTTCGGATTGACTAGAAATTAATTCAGCGACACCACCTTCTGCAGCAATAGCACTTCCTTTTGTAAGGAACTTTATGTAACGTGAGCCTTTAGCACCAACACCTGATGATCTAGCGATTGCAAGGCCACGAGTGCCTAGTCTAGCACCTGCGAATACCTTACCACCTACACCACCTGTAGCTGCTGTTAAAAGACCAAATTCAACAAACCCTCTAGCTAATTTACCTAGAGCAGTTTTGTTTTCAGGAACCCAATCATCAGGAATATCTAACCATGTACCATGTTGGTAATCTTTACTGAACGGATTCTCTTCATCATCAACAGGTCTACCAAATAATTGAGAGAACCCTGCTTTTAAGGTATCACCTGTTAGATCAGCAAATTGACCTACACTTTCTACCGCATCTGCGGCACCACCAGCTATAGCAGCTCCGGTTTCTGAAAGTACACTTGCTTCAGGTTCAGGTGGTTTTAATGCTTCTTCTATTTGTGTTGCACCCTCTTGAGCCCAGTCGAGTGCTGACTGTACAACAGCTGATGTATCTACATAATTAGGATGTCTAGGATCATCTTCTGAAATAGTGTTGAACTCATCGACTGATATAGGAGTATTTTCCATTAGTACCTCCCGCTCATATAGTCTACAATGAATTTCTCACCATAGTCATAGAAACTAGGATAACCACCTTCTTGAGGTGTCTTATCATCATATAGATTCATGTTACCTGGACCACCATAATGCTGTGCTGCTATTTTTTTGAGTATAGTCTTATATCTATTAGGTGTATTTTCAGGTGTATCATTTGTTGCTGCTTCTATATACTCACCCATGAGTAAGTCCATAACCTCTTCTTGAGTATCAGGGGAATTAAGATACTCATTTATTGAAGCGGGTACAGGTTTACCATGTCTTTGTAAAACTTCCCATGCAGTAGTTTTTAATGTTTGATACTTACCTAATGCTGGGTTTTCCGGCCCGTAGGACGAATCATTATACGCTCTATGGTCTCCACTAGATTCGACAAAACCAAGAGATTCTTGGACTTGCTCTTGATCTACTTGGTCTGGCCCCGTAGGGATAGGAGGTAGAGGCGGTATGTCTATTGGCATTGTTTAATTACCTTCTTGGTTGTCTGGTACCCATTTCTTAGATCGGCCTGTGCCTATCCACCTTCCTTTGGGTTGTTCTTTTTTTACAGGAGGAGTGTACGTTGTTTTTGCTGATACCCCCATACCTTTAGTTCCTGGTACTACTTCTGGAAACTCTATTTGTGTTTGTGGTCCAAGGTGTGGTTGTCTTATCTGACGTGGGGATCTTACAATTACTCTAGAGATAACTCTCTTACTAGGAACTTCTAAAGCTTCTAAAGCTTGATTCTGTATTGTATGAGATCCAGGGTTTTCGATGAGTTTCTGTATATAACCAGCAGGTAACCTCTCTTTTAATAAGGAAGCCTCTTCTGGTAGTTCAAGTGTTGGTCTACCTTCAGCAGCTGCTCTAGCATTATAAAGATCCCAGGAGGTACCTGTATAGCCATTTTTTACAGCAGCTCTAGTGATGATATCCCACATTCTACCTGGACGGTTACCTTGAAGAATACCTACCTCCCAATCACTCTCAGTTAAACCTGTGTAGCTACTTTTAAGTAAACCTTCTACACCCTCTTGTTTGATAGTATTTACAGCCCAGTTATGAGCATCTACTTGTCTAACAACTGATCTAGTAAACTTAGTTCTTTTATCAAAACGGTCTGATATATTCTTAAAACCATTACCATTAAAATTGTAAAGTATATTACCTTCTTCGTTTATATCTTTTTGTAATGCATTAAACTTACTAATTAATTCTAGTTCAGCATCCTTAAGTGCTTGAGTTTTGGTATAAGTGAAATCACCTAAACCACCTTCGTCAACAGGTTTAGTAGCTGTAAGATACTTATTCTGAGCTAACCTAACAAGCCCCGGAGTTTTAACTCCATTTACAGTAATACCATCTTTAAGAAGAATTTCATGAGCAATCTCACTACTCTTATCTAGTACTGCATCTTTATTATTTTTATAACGTATTTGAGATAGTTTAATAGCAGAAGTTTGTAAAGTCTTTGATGAAGCAGTGTACTGTTTGGTAGCATCTGACTCACCTAAAAAAGGTGTTTCAACAACCTGACCATTCTTCCTAGCTTCCTCGATAGCTTCTGGGTTTAAGAGTTTATCTCTAATGGCTATAGCAATATCCACTTCAGATACTTGACCATCTGGACCTGCTAAGCTATCTATATAAGCTGCAGAAGCTTCGGGACTCATCAATTTACGTTTGAATGTATTCTCAAGATTAGCGAAGTCTGCTTTAACGGCACCTAAATCTACTAACGCCTGTCGTGTAGTTTGTTCAAACTCTGCAATTTCTGAGGGATCTGCTCCATCAGCTAAAAGTTTAGTGTGTATCTCCGTGGCTTCATTGATAGTATTTTTAATTCTACCCTTTCTACCCGCTTCATCTAAACTTGCTTTATCTCTAGCTGCTTGAAGAAAAACTTTTTCTATAGCTTCTTTAGAGAATTTATCTGCATGTAGCTGCGATAGAGGAGCTGAACCAGCTGGATGACCTGGCATCGTGGCTTTACTAAAAGCTTCAACAAGTCGGTCACCTACCTCAACCTCACCATCTGATGTTAAAGCTGCATTCTTTATTAAACCATGAAGATCTTTAGTTATAGTTCCTGGTTGCTTTTCAGCTAACTGATAATCTGTAGATTGTTCTAAAGAATATGCTTCAATTGTTTCTGTAATTTTAGCTACATCTAACTCTTTATTGAGAACACTTTGAAGAGCAGCATTTCTACCTTCTATCCGTATATTAGCTGCACTAATACGTTCATATCTATAATGCTGTGTTTTTTGTGCAGTTTCTGCTTTATCCATGACTGGTATTGCTTCAGTCATAGTGTAGGATGCCTTAAAATTACCAGGAGCATTCCTCAGATAAGTAGAATATATCTGATCAGAAGCAGCTTCATAACCATCTGAACCAAGCTCTCTCCAATCTTTAATTGCTACATCAGTACCTTCAATTAGTTCAGTACTAGTGGCTAACTGATCTAAACGATGATTACCAAATCCAGCTACATATTCATCTAGTAACTGTCTTTCATAACCCATCTTATAGAAGTGACCTTTACCTAGTAGCTCATTTTGATGTTCACCTAGCTCTAGTTTCTTAACTAACGTACCTGATTCTTTAGTAGTAGCAAGTATTTGATCATTAATTTTTTTATTTTCTTCAACTTTAGCTTGCCACTCTTTATTATTTTCTTTAGCGTCTTTTCTTCCTTCAGCTATAGCTTCATCCCACTTCATCTTAGTAAATGGAACTACACCTTTCTGTATTAACTGATCAAAAGCTTTCCAAGTATTGGATATATTCTGAGCTTCAGCATAATCAGCAATTTTCTGAAGATTATTTAAACGTGTTTGTTCAACCTTCCAATCTTGGTTGACTCCTTTAGCATCAGAGACAAACTGTTTTCTGTATTTCTCTATGTCTTTAGCTTTTCGCTGTTCTTGCTTGTTTGTGTTAGGAGCTGTCCTCCTTGTATAAGATCCTGAATAAGTCATGATTTACGGTACCCTTTAGTACCAACGTAGGTGGACATTCCTGTTGAAACACCACCCATAATAGCACCAAGTGCGGATGGTTTAGATGGAGGTTCTTTCATTATAGGTTTAACTGGAGCAAATGATGCACTAGGTGCTAATGTAGGTCCACCATCTAGTTGACTTATAGCAGAAGCATCTGCACTATATTTAGATAATGCAATGTCATACTCTTTCATACCATACTGACGTTCAGCATTCCATAAACCAGCATCAATTTCAGCTTGTGCAAACCCGAGTTCACGTTCAGCTTGTTGTAGTTCTCCAAACATAGACTGACCTGCCTGCATGCCACTAGCTAGTATAGAACCTTGTGCTCTAATTGATTCAGCTAATTGCGTTTGACCTTGTAAAGCAGCAGAGTCAACTTTTTCTTGTAATTCTAGTTGAGCAGCAGTTGAAGCTCTAGCTTGTTCTATCTGGTTTATCTCTTTCTGTTTCCAGTAAGCTGTTTTTGCAGAAGCGGCTGCTTTTAGTTCAGCCTCAAACTGACGACCCTTCAATTGATCATCATGTGAAGCTATGTTTAATTTGTTGATATAGTCTTGCTTAGCCATCGCATTAGAACGATTGACTTCAGCAACTTGGGCACGATACTGTGCATTCTGTTGTTGAATACCAGTTATCGCTTGAGCCCCACCTGCCACAGCTGACAGTATTAGGGTTGGCTCACACATAATTTTATAAATTCAATGAGAGGGACACCATTAGTTACATGGTAGTTGATAAATTTAAACTTCAATAACTTTAGTAATTTAATATGACTTTCATTCCGCATATCTGCATGGTTATATACATAAGGATTAGGTAGACTATCTACCCAGCGTCGTGCTTCCCTTACAAAGGTGTGTGGGTACTCTGTGCTGGCCTCAGTACAAAGCATCCATATAATATTTTGTGGGGTTACACCTGCCACTCCGGCAGCCTTGCCGTTGGGAACCTCAAAATAAACTGAACTTCCATATGCGGAATTATAATATGACTGGATACAAATCGCTTCTGCGCAGAATCCAGTTGTCTCTTCTACCTCTCGTCGGTCTTCCCAACGAAGGTTTTGCCCCACACTCAGAGCTAACTCAGGAGTGAGGGGCTTAATGTAATTACCTTCGTACATGTCGTTTAGTGTTATACCTACCATCCCAGCTAGCTGAGATTAAGGCGGTGGAGAAAGGGTCAGGTATTTTAATCTGTAGTTTATATTTCTCATTCTTTCTCTGGATAGGTACTCTTACTGACTTATTAAGTACAGCAGGTGGTTCACTGAATTGTCCAGTACCAACCAACATACCAGATTCATACTGTGTGTATGTATCTATATCACCGTACTTAGATGATAGCTCAAATTCCATAGGTCCAGAAACACCCATTTCAAAATTTATTCCAGAAATTCTTAGGTCACCATCTACATCACGGGCTTCTCCTACACTAGGGTAGAATGTAGGTAGTTCTATTAAAGTGTCATACTTATACCCTACAGCTATAGAAGTAACTCCACTAGTTAAATTAATAACGAACTTAGCTACTGTACTTTTTGAAGCACCACTACCTGATTCAACTAGTTCACTACATCGTACTACTGATCCAGCCTCATCCCCTTTAAGTACTACTAAGTAAATAAGAGAGGTACGTGAATCACCGGGGTTATGTGCTAATGGTACTGAACTTTTGCCAGTAGCTGAATCATATGACCAGCCAGAAGTTTTAGTTTCTAAGTGGTCTAAACAAGCCTCAAACCATCTAGCAGTTTTTGTAGTCAAACCTACGTCATCAAAACTACCACCAAGTACATAAGAGCTATTTGCGTTAGAAGAACTTACAAATTCATGTCTACTTAATATGTATTCATCAGAATTAATTTGTTCTGTAACTGTGTATAGATTACCTCCTGAAAATAGAGCATGTTGTAACCTTCCTGTTACAGTCCAACTGAACCAAGATGACTGATCTCTCTTTTCTCCAGAGTCAAAGTATTTATAGAAATATATATTCTTATTAACTTGACTGTCATCCTGACCTGTTTTAGCATAAGCTACTAGACCTAAAGCACTTGAGTTAGCTGCAAGATTTATGTCATTTGGTAGATATTCTGGTACCACTCTGGTTTGTTCTATAACTCTAGGTGGAGCTTCATCATCCAGTATAACAGCTTCAAACGTACGAGTATAAGCACCAACTGTGGATACCCACATAACTGTTGTACCCATATCAACTGGTTTTATTGTGGCATCACATTCATAACTAGCTATTTTTTTAAGACGTGCTGTTTTAGGACTAAAGATATCTGACTCAGTGAATAGCAAGAACTGCCCATTATCACTCAGCATCATCACACCTTTTTGTATAGGTAGTGTATGACGTATAAAAGCTGGTTTAGTATCTGATACAGTTACATCAATAGGGTTGTCATCGCTAGTGGTGATAGCTGAGACAGAAAAGAAATTGAAGTAATCATGTGGTCTACTTAGAACTACATTCTCACCTGATATAAAACCTAAACGGTTTCTATGGAAAAATATATTCTGAATAGACTTAGGATTATTATTATCTGTTGTTACAAAACTTGGTAATGGGTTTGTTTCTATAGAACCTACATCTCTTATTTTCCATTCAAGACGTATGTCTGGGTTATTAGCTTCTCCACTGACATCAGGTAGCTGGTCAAACGTGAATGTCCCATCTCTATTATTCTTTAAATAATGAGGCATGGTACTTCGAGTGAAGCCCCTGACTTGCCCAGATGAACCCCAGTTTTCAGGTCTAGCACATTCTTCCCAAGTACCTGAGCCTTGTGTACCAGCATCAGCAATAAACTTTAAGAAGTAATTATCAGCATCTGTGTTTTCAGAGTTATCTACTTTAACAGTATACCCATCGTAGCAGCTACTAGGTAGTTTACTTACATCGGTTACACTCTTAGCAAATACATTCATACCTTCATTTATGGTACCACCAAGGAAGTTAACTTCATCAGCTCCAGTGCCATAAATAAATAAACCATTACCAATAATTATACAGCCCATTCCTGAGCCTAATTTGTTGTCATTAACAATTGAATCTCTAAGACCTCT
>CEUI01145542.1_pt1 | contig 10036 bp, 10 predicted proteins | sample 531411 | NCBI WGS metagenome assembly CEUI01 (sample SAMEA2622841, study PRJEB7988) | marine metagenome | isolation source: saline water (ENVO:00002010), including
AAATGCTATTGATTGGACAGGAAAGTTAGATAGGTCAAAAGAAATTAGAGATGAATGGATACAGTCTAACTTTACAAGAAGATTAATATTTAAGTATAAAAGTGATGATAAAGATGTTATGTCTAAGTATATGGGGGTAAATCATTTTGAAAATATCAACGACTTCTATCCGTATTGGGAAGATTTAAGTGATGGATACCCAACGGGAGAAACAATTTTTGAGAATCCGTTTTTTGCTGGAACTTACGAAAACTATGTGGATACTTTTAATGTCACAGGAACTCAGAATTTTTATGCCGCTGCTTTATGGGAGTATTTTGACGGTCAAATAGAAAAAGGCTATGACTTTTTACCTAGACTTCTTTATTACACTAAGCTTGATTTAGGAACTCAAGAGGCTGCAAATACAGTAGATAGATATATAAACGAAAATATATATAGAAATTTCAAAGCGCAATGGTGGGAAGGAACAATGAATGTAAAGAAGAATTATAGCGCTTATATATCTTGGTCTGATTGGACAGATAGTCATTACTCCACAGGATTCCCTCCTGCGCCTTGGTACGGAGCCAATCCTCCTTATAAGCCTTTCGGATTTAATTGGTATCATGCTTTTGTTCCTCAATGTACTTTTATTAATAGGCAGGAATACACAAATAGATTTGGATTGAGCTATGGAAATTATGTTTGTCAAGATTATTATCAAGACGGAACATTAATCCCAGGCGCTCCATGGCAAACATCTCAATATTATGGGACTGAACAAACAGGAGAGGGTCTGTATCACAGGTATTACAAGCCAATGATAGACGGATTAATACAACAGCCCAAAATGAGAAGGTGTTATGTGGATTTAACTGTTAAAGATATTGCGGCTTTAGATTTCTCTAAATTAGTTTACATTGACGGAATATATTATAAATTAATTAAAGTCTCAGATTGGATGCCAGCTGAAGGTAACACTACTCTAGTTGAGCTTCATCAATACAACCCTGCAAAAGGTGCGGGATTACCACAGACTCCTGTATGGATAAATACAACATCTATAGGTGGAGGAAATACTACAACAACATGGGGGCCTGGCGAAGAGCCTTCTAATCCGAACCTAGGTTTTTAATAATAAAAATATGACAATAATAGGAAATAGAAGAATAAATGGTAAAGCTGTAAAATCAACAGGACTTCCCGCTATTGCAGGGTTAGAAACCCCCAATACTTTTACTTTAGTTACAGACACAAAAGATTGGATATCTAAAAATGTTGAAATGGCTTTCGCTAGTGGCAAAAATGTAAGTCAAGATTATATGTCAAATTACAATCATCGCCCTCAGTTTACGCTTAGTGCTGGAACCACATTAGTAGATGGAACTTCATATAATAATAGTTGGATTCCAAAATCTGCACAAATGATAGCTCCCGCAGATTGCTACCTGAAACGAGTTTATGGATATCTTAATACGGCTGGCTGTTCAGGTGTTGAAGAGTCATTTACAATAGTAATAAGTATATGGAGCAAGCCTGTAACTGTAGATGGTACTGCAAACACAGCTGTAAAATTACTTTTTCAGCAAGAAATAGGAGATTTAATGGGGAAGGCTAACGCTTATACTCAAGCTATTGACGGCTCTACAGATTCTAGGGTGGGAGATTCAAGCTATTTAGTAAACCAAAATGAAGGTATTATGGCTACAATTAGGTGTGAAACGGGAGCAGAGTCCGTCCCTTGTAATTTTAGAATAAATTTTGAGATGACTTTTGAAACTATTGATGGTCAAACCATCACAACATCTGATTTTATTTTACCTTCAATAGCAACAAGCAGAATGAATAGATACACTAATGTTCTTAGTCAGCCAAATAGACAGAATATAAAGCAGTCAGACTCTGATTTTTCAAATGATACGGAATAGATTAATATGAGTAAATTTAATATCATAAAAGAAAGCTTAAAAAAAGAAGGCATTATTTATATAAAAATGCTTAAAGATGAGTTAGAGTTTCAAAAGCACATGGCTTCAGGAAGGCTAGCTAAAAGCTTTTATACAACTATAAATGAAACTACTAATACTATTGTTTTGAGTGTTATGAATGATACTCCTTATATGTGGTTGGTTAATGACGGTAATTCAGGGGGAGTAAGAGCTTCCTTTCAGGCAATATCAGATTGGGCATTGGATAAGCAAGATAGAGGAGAGATATCATTCACTAGCGAACACGCTCTTAATAGATTTGTACAAAAAGTAAAACACAATTTAGAAAAAAAATACCTAACAAGAGGTGGAGAGATGGTTGCTCCTAGGAGATACTTTTTTATTGATATAGTAATTGAAAAGATTAAAAAGGAAAGATTAAAAAAAATAGAAGATGATATAAATAATCAGATAATAGATTTTTTAGAACTAAAGAAAAAAGAAAAAGTAGTTAAAATAAATATAGCATAAAGACATGGCAGATAAAAAAATAGCATTTCAGGTTGAGATACAAAATATTGAGAAAGTAACTAAATTAAAGGAAGAGTTAAAAAAGTTAAGAAAACAAAACCGAGAGTTAGAAAAAGATACCGCTAAAAATACTAAAGCGGGAAAATTTGCAGCTGCTCAATATGATAAAAATGCCAAAGCTATTGGCGACAAGTCAAAAAAACTTAGAGATTTAAATAAGGCAATTAAAACAAATACTGCTGACACAGGGAAGGCAACTAAAAGTAATAACAGTATGGCAAAGCAGTTTTTAAAGGCATCTGCTGCTATTGGTATTGTAGTAGGTGCTTTTAGGGCTGTAAACCGTATTGTATCAAGTGTTGTTTCTGTGTTTACTGAATTTGAATTTACAATGGCTAAAGTTCTAGCTGTTTCAGGTGCTACCACAAATGAATTTAATGCACTTTCAGAGTCAGCTCAAGAGCTTGGTAGAACAACATTCTTTACTGCACAACAAGTTGCAGAACTTCAGTTAAACTATTCTAAATTAGGATTTTCTGCCGCAGAAATATTAGATGCGCAAGAAGCTACACTAGCTTTAGCTACTGCGACAGGTAGTGATTTGGCTAGAAGTGCAACAGTAGCAGGTGCCGCAGTAAGAGGTTTTGGTTTAGATGCTAGTGAAACAGGCAGAGTGGTAGATGTGATGGCTGTTTCTTTTAGTAGTTCTGCTATGGATATAGAAAAATGGCAAACATCTATGACTAAAGTTGCTCCGATTGCAAAAGCAGCAGGTTTTTCTATTGAAGATACCGCAGCTATTATGTCAAAGCTTACTGACGCTGGTATTGAAGCTTCTATTGCGGGTACATCTTTAAGAAACATCTTGTTAAAAATGCAAGACCCTGCATCAGATTTGTCTCAAGCTTTTGGCGGCACAATACACTCATTAGACGAGCTTGTTCCAGCTATGAAAAAGTTTGTTGAAGAAGGAGGAGATATGGCTAGCATTATGGAGGTAGTTGATTTAAGACAGGCTGCTGCTTTTGAGCAAATGATAACTTCAGCTGACGCTACTTTAGAGCTTAGAGACAAGCTTAAAGACGCTAGAGGAGAAGCAAAAAGAATGGCTGATATTATAGGGAACACATTACAGGGTTCTTTCTTGAAATTTAGTTCTGCACTACAGGGTTTATCTATATCTATAATGAAAGATTTTGCAGCAGGATTGCAAAACGGATTAGAAAAACTAGCTAAATTTTTAAATGCTTTAGCGGAAAACAGCAAAGTAATAACTACTACAATAGGTGTAGTAGCCAAGCTGGTTAAGTGGCTTGGAATATATAAAGTGACAATCATGGCTATTCCTGCTGTTCAGGCAGCAGTAAATACAGGGATAATAGCTTTTAGAGGTGCGGCTGCGGCTGCAACAACTGCTACTATGACACTATCAGGTGCTTTAGCAACATTAAAACTAGCCCTACAAAGGCTCTTAGGTGCTACAGGTATAGGGCTTTTAGTTGTGGCTGCTACTGAGTTAGCTAGTAGATGGCTTTTAGCAAAAGACTCTACAGATGATTATGTAGAAGCAAATGAGAAGGTTTTAGAACAAGCTGAAAGATTACAGGCTATAAACGACCATACGGATAAATTAATGAGAACAAGACTTGGTCAGTCTAAAAAAGCCGCTCAGGACAACATTGATATGCTACAGAAAGAAAAAACCATGACTCTTTCTATTTTACATTCTAGCAAACAAGGATTAAATGAATTAACAAAAGAAGAAGAAGAAGCTCATAGAAAAAGAATTAAGAGATTAAACTTTAGGATTAAATTGGAGAAGAAAAATCTTGATGAAATTATAGATAAAGAAGAAAAACAAAAAGAATTAGAAAAAGATTTAATTTATATACAGGAACAAAAACTAGCGAAGGCTAGGGAGATTGTAACTACTGATGAAGCTTCTTTAAAGGCTAAAAACAAAAAAATAAAAGCTATAGAGGACGAGATAAGCAGATTACAATCTTTAGGTGTAGAAGAGGAAAAAATAGAAGATATAGACCAAAAGAAAATACAGAAGCAAAAGGACTATATAGCTGTAATGAAAGGAGTTCTTGATGGTAGTAAAAGTTTAATTGATGCTGAAAAAGAATTAAGAGATAAGGTTATTGAAAGGCTTGACGCAGAGTTAAAGGCTATGCCAATAACTGAAGAGAACCTTCATAAAAGAATAGAATTAGAAGCTAAACTTATAGAGCTTAAAACTAAAAATATAAAGAAAACAGAAAACGCTATAGATAAAGAGTTAAAGGCAACTAGAAAGCTTATTAGAGAATATTCTAGTCTAGGAGGAGCCTTGCAGACTATTGCTGGAGATAGTGATGAGTTAAACGGTATTAGACAAGCAGGAGAGGCTATAACACGAGCAGCTGCCGTAGCAGAAGCTCTTTTGACTTTAAGAACAACCGCTCAAGCATTAGCTAAAGGAGAGCTTAATCTTGCAACATTATTAGGAACGCAGGCTACACAAGCAGATACAGCTGCAACAGTAACTAACACAACTGTAACCGCAGCAGATACAGCTGCAACAACTGTAGATACAGTAGCAACGACAGCAGATACAGCGGCGACAGGGGTAAATACAGCAGTAACAACTACAAACATGGCAGTAGAAGCATCAAGTATTCCTGTAAAAGTAGCTTCGGGTGCTGCAAGTCAAGCAAAACTACCTTGGCCTTTGAATATTATTGCTATTATTGCTACATTAGGTATATTAGGTAAAATACTTGGTGTGTTTGAAAAAGGAGGTGTAATAGATGAAAAGTTTGCAAGAGGAGGTATGGTTCATGGAAAATCTCACGCACAAGGCGGAGAGAAGTTTGCTGTAGGAGGAAGGGTTGTAGAATTAGAAGGAGGGGAAGCCGTAATTAATAAACGAAGTACAGCTATGTATAAAGACCAGCTTTCTGCCATAAATCAGGCAGGAGGAGGTAGAAAGTTTGCAGATGGTGGTTTATTAAATATGCCTAAATTTACAACAGCACGATTTGGAAACACAAATCAAGGAACAGGAGCGCAAAAGGTTTATGTAGTAGAGTCAGATATCTCTAGCACTCAAAATAGTGTTAGTGTAATTCAAGCGGGAGCTACCATATAATTAAGTTTAATTTAAAAAAATTAACATATGTTTGTTAGTAAAAAAGTAAAAGAGGAACGAATAAGTGTTTGTAAAAATTGCGATTTTTACAGAAATTTCTTAATGCTAAAAAAACCTAAATGGACAAAAGGAGCAAGATGCGGAAAGTGTTCTTGTTTTATAGACGCTAAAGCAAGTTTATCGAAAGAATATTTTGGAGAGTGTCCTTTAGATAAATGGGATAAATAATAAATAATAATATGACTTTCATAGAACAGGTAGCAAATAAACTTTCGGAAGAGGAAAAAATAGAAATAAAGCAAGCTGTTAAAAGTAACGATAAGGCAGCAGCTGACAATATGTATGATAAATCTGCACTACCTTTTTTGTTTAGAAAATGGAAAGAATACATTCCTAAAGTAAATCAAAATATAGAATGTGTTAGTTGTCGTAAAACAGTTTCTAAATTTTGGAAAGATGTGGTTGCTCATATAGATAAGAACACTATAACAACTAGAACAGGAGCTTTAGCTAAAGACGCTGGCTCTTCAATATAACAATATGGGAAGACAAAACAAAAAAGAAATAGTTTACGAATATATTAAAATTGCAGAGAAAGAAATCTCTAAAAGATGGCACGAACCAACTCTTCAAGATATGTTAAGGCATTTAATAGAAAAAGGGATTGTTGAGCCAAAAAGATTAAGAAACTATATGATTATTTATGATTTTGACACGCTTCTTAAATACAACGAAGGAAGCAGAACTCATACCTTTATGGATTTATCTATAAAGTATGATATTTCAGAAAGACAAGCCCAAAGTGTCGTTTATAAAGAACGAAGAAAAGAAAACCCCACCACAAACATCACATTTTAAAGTTTTTTCCTAAAACTGCGTAAGATTCTCATAAGTTAAAAATATTTTTGCGCTTATGGATAAAAAATGGTATGAAATCAATAATAGCGCGTCTGATGTTACTGATGTTTATATCTTTAACGATATAGGCACTTTTGGTGTTTCGGCGCAAGGATTTGTAGAAGAGATAAAAGAGTACGAGGGTAAAGAGCTAGCTATCCATATAAATAGTTTGGGTGGAGAGGTTTTTGAAGGTATGGCTATTTATTCTATAATTCAAAGAAGAAAAGCAAAAACAACAGTTTACATTGAAGGTATCGCGGCTAGTATAGCTTCTGTAATAGCTTTAGCAGCTGATGAAGTTGTAATGAGTGAAAACTCACTACTTATGATACATAATGCTTGGGGAGGAACTCAAGGAGATGCTTCTGACATGAGAAAGCAGGCTGATGTTCTTGATAAGATAACAAATGAAATTGCTGAAATCTATGTAAAACAAACTAACATTCCTTATGATGAAATTATACGCATGATGAGTGAAGAGACATGGTTGACGGCAGAAGAAGCAGTAGCAATGGGCTTTGTAGATTCTATTTCAGAGCCAATAAAAGTTGCTGCAAAATATGATGTTTCTAAATTTAAGAACATCACACTTGAAAAAGTGGAACAAACATTAAGTATTAACAATAAAAGAAAAATCAAAATGACAGAAGAATTAAAATCTTGGTTTAACTCTAAAGTTGATGATATTATCGCTAAAGTAAAAGCAGACGATACTGTTGAGACTAATGAGGGAGTTAAGGAGGTTAAACTTGCTGACAATGAGGAAATTGTAAATAAATTTTCTGAGTTTGAAGCTAGTATAGCTAACCTTAACAATTCTATTACTGATTTAGAAGGAGAAAAAGAAACTCTAACTGAAGAGGTAAGTAGATTGACTGCTTTGTTAAATAAAGCAGAAGCTGTAGGTACAGAAGTGTCAACTGAAGGAGACCCTGCTGTAATTACAAAAGAAGAAGTTTTAGATGATAATGCGATATTCTTTAATGATATTGCAAATGCATTAAAAACATCTTATATCAGATAACAATTTAATTAATCAAAAAAAGTAAAAAAAATGGCAAATGTAGCATTAAAAGGAGCTTTGACTTTTGCGGGAACTAACGCGTCAAAGTATTTATTAGAGCCAATGTTTCATTCTGATGATATTATGCGTAATTACAGTATATATCCAAATGTAAAATACAAGCATTTCATCACTATGGCTCCAAGTTTAAGTAGTATTACAGCTTTAAATACAGGTTGTGACACAACTAACACTTGTAACCCAGCTGGGTTTACAATGGAACAAAAAGCAATAGAAGTAGAGCAAGTTTCAGTTAAACAAGTACAATGTTGGAATGAGTTTGAAAACTTATTTATTGCTGAGTCTTATAAAGCAGGTTTAAGTATGCCTGATTTAACAGGAACTCAAATTGCAGATGTTATTCTTAACAGAGTAAGAAATGCAATAAAAACAGATATGATAAGAAACATGTGGGGTGGTGACTCTGGAGCAGCGGTAGCTGACTGTTCTTATAAATCAATGGGAGATGGTCTTTGGGAAAAATTATCAACAGGAAGTGCTATTGGTGGTGGAACTCAAATGAGAGAAGTAACAGGTACTTTGGGTGCGGCAGCAGCTGAGTATATTACTGTAGGAGCGGCTTTACCAGCGGCAGATGCGGTACTTGTATTAGAGGATGTGTTTAATTCAGCTCCTGCTGCATTACAACAAATTCCTGCTAGCGAGAAAAAACTTTTCTGTACTCCTAATATTTACAACGCATGGTATAGCGCATTAACTCAAGTAGCTTCAGCTGGTTCTGTTGACTATGGTCATTCAGAAGCGCAAGCAGGTAAGCAAAGATTATTCTTTAGAGGTGTTGAATTAGTACCTATGTATGAGTGGGATACAGCTTTAACTGCATTGACAGGAGCTGACTTACCACCATTATTTACAGCAGCAACAGCGGGTATCCAATGTGCAAATGGTGTAATATACGCAGCTAAAGATAATTTAATGATTGGTACAAATGTAACAGACCCTGATAATCAGCTTAAAATGTTCTACGATGAGGTTTCTGACAATATGTATATCCGTTCTAACTTTACAATGGGCTTCCAATATGGATGGGATTCATTAGTGAACGGTTCAATGTTAGTAGATTAATAATTAGTAATTAACCTTAAAAATAGAATAAAATGGCAATAGATACAGGATTAACGGTAACTTGCGGCAATCTTAATGCGGTAGGAGGAATTAGGTCAATTCTTCTTACAGATTTAGATAATATTGCTACAGTAACACCTACATCATCAAACGCAACACATACAGTTACAGGTCTTACTACTACCAACCCTTGGGCTAGATTTGAGTTCAAGAATGAAACAGCTTCTTTAGCTATTTCAGGTACTAAGGAAGGCGGAAGTACAGCTTATGAGTGTGCGTTATCTTTCTATCTGCCACAAATGAATGGAGCTAGATTCAACGAAGTAATGAGTTTAGCTGGATGGACAGACACAGCATTAGCTGCTGCTTGTCCTGTAGCATTAGTGGAGATGAATGATGGTACAATGTTAGTTGTAGGATGGTCGTATATTTACCAACAAGGTTCTCAAGGTTCAACTCCTTGGGATAGAAACCAAACTTATGCTAACCTAACTACTATTGAAGGTGGTACGGGTGCGGCATATGCAGACGACAATGGATTGACAATAACATTAACAGCAAGACAATTTGAATTACCTCTTGAATATACAGGAGCAATTACAATATTAGCTGGAGATGTAACCGCAGATACTGCATAATTTGATTTTGATAATAGCGAGGGGTTATAAACACCCCTTGCTAATATCTTTTTAATATGTGTGACTGTCAAGGCAATATAAAAGTTGTAGATTTGTCATACTCAAAAATTTATTTAGAAATGGCAAACTATAAAGTTAAAAAACAATACAAAGACACAGCCACTTATTTTAAAGGGGTTAGAGTTCATTGGAATACCGCAACAGAAGAGCAGCTTGCTTGGGTGTATGAAGAGGTTGATAATGGCTATCTCTATGTAGAAAAAACTGACAAAACCAATAAATCAAATAATGAAAGTACCGTCAAAAAGTCAAAGAAAGAAAGTAAGTCAGGCAAAGAAAACAGCTAGTGTTAAAAAGCCTAGCGGCAAAAATAATACTTTTGAATTTGGAGTTTTTAACCTAGGGGTTCCTCCAAGTATTAGTGAGCCTAAAAACTTAAAAAATGTAAATTCCAAATGGATACCCTTTGGGGATGATAACTTGTTTCCTCAGTATCTAGCGGAATTAAAAAGAAAATCTTCTACACATAGAAGTGTGTTAGCTCAAAAAACTGTCTTTACGAGTGGAGCTAAATTTGTTTGTAATAACGACTCTTTAGAGAGGTTCATTAAAGATGTTAATGCAGACCACGAATCATTAAGAGATGTCTTTAAAAAACTAGCAGACGATTATTATACTTTTGGTAATGCTTACATGGAGTGTGTTATTTATGAGGGGGGTGTAAATATTTATCATTTAGATGCAACCAAAGTTAGAATGAGTAAAACCAAAA
>CEUI01019070.1_pt1 | contig 10010 bp, 15 predicted proteins | sample 531411 | NCBI WGS metagenome assembly CEUI01 (sample SAMEA2622841, study PRJEB7988) | marine metagenome | isolation source: saline water (ENVO:00002010), including
TTAAATAAGGAAGTAGCAGATGCTTTGCAGAAATTAATTAAGCACGAAGTAAAAGAGTATTTACAGAGTGATGAGTTTCAAGAACACCTTGAATATGTAGTTAAAGTTGCAGAGTATATGTTACAGAGAAACATTCTAGAACGAATTGAACTAGAAAAAATAAAGAAAGGAGTAAAAAATGATAAATAAAATAATTGAAATGTTTAACTTACATAAAGATAAATATGGAGAGGGAACACCTTTTGATTTAGATTATGGTAAGTTAATAATCATTGGACTATGTATATACATAGCAATCGTGGTTTCGTAATGCGACCTGATGATTACGATAAGATTATGCTAGTGTTTTTTGCACTAGCAATCTTCTTTACTATAATTAACCACACTTATTAGGAGTAATTATGAATAGATTTATTATAGAAGATACACCACATGAGATTGCTAAATCTCTATGTGACCAACACGTAGTCAAGATGCCATTAGAAGAAGCACAGATGCTATGCACTACCTTATGGCATCATGCACCTAGCTATGCAGAAGAAAAAGATTTGTATAAGCCTGTGCATCAAAAACATCCATGCACATTATGGGCAATGGAGAATAGAGCAAATTATGTTTGGGCATTTTCCTTATATAAGGCAATGCTCTTTGAATATTATTCAAGATACATGAAGAAACATGGTGCATCAAAACATTTTCAATCTTTGTGGGAAGGTAGATTTCATGTGCCTTGTGGACAAAGAACTGCACACCCACAATGTTTTAGTGGACATGATGACCTCAAGACAGATGAGTTCTATCCTATTGAGGCATATAGAAAGTTTTATATTGTTGACAAATCTAAATTTGCAAGATATAAATATACAGAGAAACCAACATGGATGAAAAATGATAAGAAGAATAAACCCAATAGCTAGAGCTTTGGCTCTTTTTAGAAGAAGGTCACAGACATATGTTGTGCCACCTAAAAAGGGCAAAGGTTCTTACAACAGAAAAAAAGTAATCAAAGATTACCAAAAAGGAGAATGAAATGTATTTTAAACCAGAAATGGATTATTGGAAAGTAGATATGTTTACTGCAGTAGGTGCAAAGTATAGTCATAACAATAGAAAAGTTTGGAAGTTTAATTATCAAAAAGGTTATGACCCCTCTGAATTTGTTCATAGAGTTTGGAATCGTTATGGTATGTTAATAAGAAAAGATGAATATTTAGTAGATAGAACGAGTGTATTTTATAAATTTACTAACTATATAAAATTAGATAATGAAGAAATGTTTAACAAATTAAATTTAGAAAGGTTGACCCCATCATGTTACTTTTAAAAAAATTAGTTAAGGACTACTATTCTTCCCATGATTTCAATAACTTACGAGAAGAAACTAAACGACAATATCAATATTTCATTGGGGTTATGTTATCTACGGAAATTGAGGGAAAGTTATTAGGAGATAGTGATTGCACTACTTTTCCAACTAAACTAGCAAAAATGTCTTACAATCTTTGGTGTGACAAAGGAATATCTATGGCAAATCACATTATGTCTGTAACTAGAGTTGTATTTAATCATGGAGTAAGAGAAGAACATTGTATTATTAATCCTTTCACTAGTGTGCGAAAGAGAGCCACAGAGAGGCGAAAGGTAGTTTGGGGTAGGGAAGATGTCAAAAAACTATTAGATGTTGCCTATGACGATTTTATGACTCGTAATTTAGGTTTGATTGCTCACATGGCATATTCATGGTGTCAAAGATTGGGAGATATGAGATTGTTAGAATGGGATACAATAGATTTTGAAAAACAAACCATACATATAGAGCAATCTAAAAGGAGAGCAGATGTATATTTACCTATTGAAGACGATTTATTTAGTATGTTAAAGCAACAAGAAGAAGATTTTGGGTTTCAAAAGTATGTTGCACCAAGACCAAGACCTATAAAAGGAGTATACAGACCTTATACCCTTACAAAATTGCCTATTTATGCTAGAAAATTGATGAAACAAGCAGGTTTATCAGATGAATTAAGACTATCTGACCTACGAAGAACAGGAACTACAGAAATGGTTGAAGCAGGGGTGGGAATAGCACAAATTATGTCAGTTACAGGGCATTCAAATCCTAATAGTGTCAAGCCATATTTAAAAAATACTCTTACAAGTGCAAATTTTGCCTTGACAGAAAGAAATAAGCATGGTAAAAGCATTACAAATGCCGACAAAGAAAGTGTATAATACATGAATAATATATATAACATTGTAAGTGATATGGATATTGCTAATGGAGTTACAAAAAGAACAAACTGTCCTAATTGTGGTAGCTATAATACTTTTACAGTTACTAATAACATGGGAAGTCTTGTTTGGAATTGCTATAAAGCTTCTTGTAATGTTAAAGGTGGCACGAGAGTTCATTTATCTGTAGATGATATAAGAACAGGTTTTAATGGTGCTAAAGAATTTGCAGAAGATTCATTTGTATTACCTGAATATATAATTCCTTATGAATTAGAAAGTTTTTATGGGATAGATAACAAACATTTGTTATTGGATGTAAAAGAAAATAGAGTGGTTTTTCCAATCGTTCATAATGGTGTCATAGTTGATGCTACAGGCAGGTCTTTAGGAAAAAGATTACCTAAATGGAAACGATATGGAAAAAGCAACTTGCCATATACTTTTGGTTGTGGTAAGGTTGCAGTTGTTGTTGAGGATTGTGTGAGTGCAACTTTAGTGGGAGATGATGTATTAGTTGGGGTAGCTGTGTTGGGTACATCATTAAGTGAATCACATAAAGAATATCTTTCACAATTCTCAACGACTATAATAGCATTAGACCCTGATGCTTTACCCAAAACATTATCTTTTGCCAAAGAGTTGAGAGGTCATGTAGATAATGTTAAAGTATTGAAATTAAAAGATGATTTGAAATACTTAAATAAAGAAGATATAGATAAATTAAAATGTTTTACTATATAAAATGGGGTAACAAAAAATCCAATGAGGATATTTGCCCATCATGTGAAGAAAAAAACATGAAAAGACTAGGAAGGCACAAAAGATTGTGTAGAAATTGTAACAAAGTATATATTAACCCTAAAAAAGTGAAAAGGAGAGATTAATGGAATTATCATTAGTAAGAAGTTTAATGGACAAGGAGTTCTATGAAGAGCATAGAGGTGCTAAATGTCCTGACAGATTGTTTAGTAAAGATGTAAGAAAGATTAAACAAGCCATAGATAAAGCTATGGATAGATATGGTAGGTCAGTAACACCTGATGAGATTGAAGCATTATTTATATCTAGTAACCCTACTTTAACTACTGCACAAAAGTCTGCTTATGGCAGTCTTTTTGGTAGAATTAAAAAGGAACAACCTATGGGTGGGGATATAGCACAAGAAGTGTTGTCAAAATTGTTTCAACAGGTTATAGGAGAAGATATTGCCAATCTAGGATTTGATTATGTGAATGGAGATAAATCAAGTTTAGAACCTTTACGAAGTTTGCTTGAAAAATATGGAGATGATTTTACTCCCAATTTAAATATTGAATGGGATGACATAGATATAGACACCCTATTAGAGAAGAATGATTTAGAGGCTCGTTGGTCATTTAATATACCTGACCTAGTTAGAGTTGTTGAGGGCATTAATGCAGGACATTTAATTGAGGTTGGTGCTAGACCGAATACAGGTAAAACATCTTTCCATGCCTCTTTAATAGCTAGTCCTCAAGGATTTGCTCATCAAGGTGCTAATTGTATTATTTTGTGTAATGAAGAATCTGCTCACAGAGTTGGTGCTAGATATTTAACTGCAGCTACAGGCATGACAATGCAAGAGATAAAACAAAACCCAAGTAAAGCAAGAGATTTATATGCTCCTGTTAAGGAAAGAATAAGAATAAAAGATGCTACAGGTAGAGATATGTCATGGGTAGAAAGTGTAGCTAAATCTTATAAACCTGATTTGATACTACTTGATATGGGAGATAAGTTTGCTCTCACTGCAGGTTTTGCTAGAATGGATGAAGCATTAAAAGCAAATGCTGTATATGCTAGACAGATAGCTAAACAACATCAATGTGCCATGTTCTATATGTCTCAATTAAGTGCAGATGCAGAGGGCAGAATAGAACTGAATCAATCTATGATGGAAGGCAGTAGGACAGGTAAGGCAGCAGAGGCAGATTTAATGATATTAATAGCAAAGAACCCAACAAGTAATGAAGTTGGACAGGAAGAAGATAATGAACGACATATTAATATTGTCAAAAATAAGTTGACAGGTTGGCATGGTCGTGTTAAATGTAACCTAGAGTATAAAACAGCGAGGTATGTAGTATGAAATTAACTATTGATGTAGAAAATACAGTCACTAAAAAAGATGGTAAGATGCATCTTGACCCTTTTGAATCTACAAATAGATTAGTTATGGTAGGATGTCTTACAGACAAAGGAGAGCAATATTTATTCCGAGATACTTTTGAAGGTGTGCAGGAATTACTAGATAAATCTACCATACTTATAGGACATAACATTGCATATGATTTAATGTGGTTATGGGAATGTGGTTTTAAATATGATGGTGCAGTATTTGATACAATGTTAGCAGAATATGTGTTACAGAGAGGATTAAAAGAACCTCTGTCTTTAGAGGCTTGTGCAGAGAGATATGAATTAGATACAAAGAAACAAGATACCCTTAAAGAATATTTTGCTAAAGGTATTGGTGTAGATGAAATACCCAAACAGGAATTAAGTTCTTATCTTGAAGCAGATTTAAAAGCTACACAGGAATTAGCAGATAAATTATATTATAGATTAAATACCACTAGAGATGGACATTTACTGGAAACAGTAAGACTTACTAATGAAGTTTCTGTTTGTCTAGCTAAAATGTATGCTAGAGGATTTTCTGTAGACTTAACAAAGTTAGAAGAAGTGAGAAATGAATATAATAATGAAAAGGAAACTTTGCAAAAAGAATTGCAGGTGTATGTAAGAAAACTTATGGGTGATACTCCAATTAATTTAAATAGTCCTGAACAATTATCATGGGTTATTTATGGAAGAAAAGTTTTAGACAAGACATATTGGGCAAATACCATTGACCCTTTTATGCCTGATACAGATTTTAGAAGTCTTATAGATGGTGGTACAAAGGTTCTTTATAAATCTAAAGCAGAACAGTGTAGTGACTGCAGGGGAAGTGGTCAAATTAGAAAGATTAAAAAAGATGGTAATCCCTTTGCTAATCCTAGTAAGTGTATAAAGTGTAATGGGGTAGGTTATTTATTTAATAATACTGATAAAGTGGCAGGATTGCGATTTAAACCCCCAAATGCTAAATGGGCAAGTGCCAATGGTTTTACTACCTCTAAACAGAATTTAGAAGTGTTAGAAAAAGGAGCTAGGGCAAAGAATATGAATGAAGCAGTAGAATTTTTGTCAAAGGTTAGAAGATTAAGTGCAGTTGATACTTATCTATCTTCCTTTATTGATGGAATAGAAACTTATACCAAAAAAGATGGTATGCTTCATGTCAGATTATTACAACATAGAACTGCTACAGGCAGATTTAGTGGAGCAGACCCAAATATGCAGAATATGCCTAGAGGTGGTACATTTCCTGTAAAGAAAGTGTTTGTTTCACGATGGGAAGGTGGTAAAATATTAGAGGCAGACTTTGCACAGTTAGAGTTTAGAACTGCAGCTTATTTATCACAAGATAAAATAGCAATGAAGGAGATTGAAGATGGATTTGATGTGCATAGTTATACTGCTAGTGTTATTAGTGATGCAGGTCAGAAAACGAATAGGCAAGAAGCGAAAGCTCATACCTTTGCACCCCTCTACGGAGCAACAGGATTTGGGAGAACGAATGCTGAAGCTACATATTACAAACAATTCACGAAAAAGTACAAAGGCATCGCACTATGGCATTCCAGATTGGCTGAAGAGGTTTTAAATAATAAGAGTATAAAAACCCCATCAGGTAGAGAATTTTCTTTCCCCCATGTAGAGAGGAAGAGATATGGTGGTGTATCATACTTTACACAAATAAAGAATTATCCTGTGCAATCATTCGCCACAGCAGATATTGTACCTTTAGCACTATTAAAAATAGATAAATTGCTTGACAACATGAAGAGTTGTGTGGTAAATACTGTACATGATAGCATAGTAGTTGATGTTCATCCTGATGAGATTAAGGCAGTTATTGAAGTTATAAATAGTTGTAACAGAGAATTGCCTAACTTGATAAAACAAAGGTGGAATGTAAGTTTTAATGTGCCTTTATTATTAGAATCAAAAATAGGAGATAATTGGCTTGACACTAAAGATGTAGTATGATAAAACTATGAGAATCAAAAAAAGTAATCATTGATTACTAAAAATATAATAGAAAAGGAGACTAATATATGACAGAACTAACGACAATAGATACCAATAATTATGCAGTAATGGCAAAAGCTATGGGCATAGCTAATGAATCTAATAATAAGCAAAAGTCTAGCACATTACCTAGATTAAAAATAAACCATTCTCCAATAATGGGAGAAGCAGAAGTTAAAGGAAAAAATGTTAATATGGAAGTGGTAGCAGGTGGAACTTATAAACTAGAAGTACCTGATGTAGCTACTTATTATTCTAATTCCATTAAGATTAGACCATATATGCAAAGATTTATGTATAAAAGATTTGTTAAAGGGTTTAATGACCAACCCAATAAGTACATAAAAACTATTATGTCTGATAATCTGAATATAGACTTAAAAGATAATGAGGGTGGACTTAATTGTGGAAAACCTGCAGGGTATATTGAAGATTTTAAGGCATTACCTGAAAAGCAACAGGAACTTATTAAGCAAATTAAAAGAGTTCGTGTCTTATTAGGAACTGTAGAAATGGTTAATCCTATGAATGAAAAAGGAGAAGAGGCAAAGGTAGATGTATCCCCTTTTATATGGGAGATAGATAATCGTGAAGCATTTAAATTAGTAGGTAAGTGTTTTTCTGATTTGGCAAAGCATAAAAAACTTCCTATTCAACATACTATTACTGCTAGTACTGAAGAAAGAAAAATACCAAGTGGTGCAGTATTTTATGTTCCTAATGTATCTCTTGATATTAGTAATTCTCTTAATATAACTGATGCAGAGCAAAAAACTTTTTCAGATTTTATGGCTTGGGTTGATAACTATAATACTTATATAGCTAATTCATGGTCTGAAAAAACCAATTCTTCTTTATCTAATGAGGATGCAGAATCTGTTGAAGACTTTATTGATATAGAAGTGGAAAAGTAGAGTGAAGAGTAATAACCCTTTTAAAGCTCATAATATAAATTATTTATCACCAAGCAGTATTAATACTTATATAAATGATATGCCTATGTGGATTGCACGATACCTATTTGGAATAAAATCGCCAAGTGGTGCTAGTGCAGTTCGTGGCATAGCACAAGAGTTTGCATTGGCAGAAAAGTATGAGAAGGGTACTTTTGATTTTAATCTTTTAGATGTTAAGTTTATGTCTCTCTGTGCAGAATCAGGCATTGATTTGGGAGACATAAAAACTGCAAAAGAAAAGAAAATGCTTAAAGATTTTGGAACTATTATTGATAAGAATTTTGATTACAAAAACCTTGTAGCTTATCAAGAAAAAGTGGAAGTTCCTATTGATGATATGCCTGTGCCTATTATAGGATATATTGATTTTAGATTTTCTGATTCTATAGTGGATTTAAAAACAACTACTAGAATGCCCTCTAGACCAACAGAGGCACAGAAAAGACAAATGGCTTTATATTCTATGGCATACCCTAAAAATAGTGTTGATTTATTTTTTGCTACACCTAAAGAGCATAAAAAATTTACATTAAAGAATTTGGCTACCTACAAAAAACAACTTGTAAAAGTTGCTTTGAGCATACAAAGATTTTTGTCTATCAGTAATGATAAGCATGAGTTGGCTTCTTTTGTATACCCTAATCTTGATTCGTGGATGTGGGCAGGAATAAGAGAAGAAGCTAAAAAAATATGGAAGGAGAAATAATGTCAGAAAAAAAAATGGAAGACCTTAAAAAAGACATAGAAACTATGGAAAAGGAATTAGCTGAAGCTAAAAAGACCTATCGTGAAATGAGAACGAAAGGTTTAAGAGATGCTATGGAAGCTAAAAAACTAGCAGACGAAGCAGTTAAAGAAGAAATGAAAGCTCTTGGTTATTCCCATGATTCTTATGAATTTAGTCCTTTTTCAGGTTGGAGAAGGCTTCTTTAGTGCCATCCCTTAAAGCACGAAAAGATGCTATAAAGCATGGGTATAGGAGTGGACTAGAACATAAATTATCTTTGTATCTTGACAATTTAAAATATAAATATTATTATGAGAATATAAAAATTGAATGGGAAGATTTATGTTATAGAACCTATACCCCTGACTTTATTTTAAAGAATGGTATAATTATTGAAACTAAAGGAAGGTTTATAGCTTTAGATAGAAGAAAGCATTTAGCCATAAAAACACAACACCCCAATTTAGATATTAGATTTGTATTTACAAATAGTAAAAACAAGTTGAGAAAGGGTGCAAAGTCTTCGTATGGAGAGTGGTGTGATAAGTATGGATTTAGATACTGTGACAGAGTTATTCCTGAAGATTGGTTAAAAGAAAAAGGAAAAAATAAACACCCTACCTTTATAAAATTTAAAGGTAAAAAAATAGAAAGGAGAAAAAAATGACACATTATAAAAATAATTCTGAGGACTTTATAGTAAGAGTCAGACCCATACTTGATAGAAAAGATGAGTGGACAGGAGAAATAGATGTAGTAATTATTACTGCTCCAAATAATCCCTTATCTGATGATGATTATTATCAATTAATGCATATATGTAAAATGATTTCATCTGTAGTTCCTTTGGTAGAAAAAGATGAAAATATTAGAAATAAAATTAATGATTATGTTGTTAATACATTAGATAAAAGTGTAAAAGCAGATGTAAAATTAACACAGGTTAATGACAATGTAATTAGAGTTAATTTTAAACCTGAAACGAAACACTAATGAGGTACAGAGATATGATAAGAAATAAGATTAAACAAATTTCTAAAGAAATAGAAAGAAAGGGAGATGAAAAAGCTCCTAAATATTTAACAGGCAAAGGAAAAGCAGATATGGTTAATCACCCACCTCATTATAATAAAGCAGGTATAGAAACCATTGAGGCTATTAAAGCCATGACGGATACTGGATTTGAATATTATTTACAAGGTAATATTATGAAATACTTATGGAGATACAGATACAAAAATGGTGTAGAAGATTTGAAAAAAGCACAATGGTATCTTAATGAATTAATTGACGTTGTTGATGATGATAAAAGTTAGAATGATGATAACATTTGAAATAGACGATGAAGATTATCCTGTTCCTGCAGATGGAAATGTTGGAGAGGAATTAGAAAATAGTGTGTCAGAATTTATATATGACACAGAGGGTGTTAAAATTAAAAGCATCAGAACTACACAGGAGACAAGAAATGAATAATTATTTACCCACAGACTACCAAAATTTTATAGCACTTTCTAGGTATGCAAGATGGAAAGAGGATGAGCAAAGACGAGAGACATGGGTAGAAACTGTAGACAGATACTTTAATTATATGTCTACACATCTAACTAAAAAGCACGGCTATACATTAACTAAAGCATTAAAAGAAAAGTTAAAAGAGTCTATAATATCATTGGGTGTTATGCCTAGTATGAGAGCATTGATGACATCAGGAGTAGCATTAGATAGATGTCATGTAGCAGGATATAATTGTAGTTATATACCTGTAGATAGTCCACGTTCTTTTGACGAGTGTATGTATATACTTATGAATGGCACAGGTGTAGGATTTTCTGTGGAAAGAGAAAATGTAGATAAACTTCCTGTTATTAATGAGCATTTTGAAAAAAGCACTACTATCATAACTGTGGCAGATAGCAGAACAGGTTGGT
>CEUI01042583.1_pt1 | contig 10001 bp, 12 predicted proteins | sample 531411 | NCBI WGS metagenome assembly CEUI01 (sample SAMEA2622841, study PRJEB7988) | marine metagenome | isolation source: saline water (ENVO:00002010), including
AATCCCCTACTCCACCAATTATTGAAGAGAGTTAATTATGGAAAATAAAGAAGAGAGACTTCTTGAGGGAAAAGTCCTTCAAGAAGGCAGACGCAGTTTTGCTTTAGAACGTAAAACCATTAATGAAGAAGAACGCAGAGTGCAATTAGCAGTATCTTCAGAAGAGCCAGTTGAACGCAGTTTTGGCATGGAAGTTCTAGAGCATACAGATAAAGCTATTGATAGAGAATTTTTTGCTTCAGGTCGTGCGCCATTGTTATTAGACCATGACCCAGAAAAGCAAATTGGAGTTATCGAGAAAGTCGAAGTTGGCGATGACCGAGTGTTGAGGTCTGTTGTTCGTTTTGGAAAAAGCGAATTGGCTAGTGAGATTTTTCAAGATGTCGTTGATGGAATCCGAGCTAATGTCAGTGTTGGATATCGCATTAATAAATTGTCCAAATATGAAGATGATGATGAGAAAACTGTTTTCAAAGCTACATCATGGACACCCCTTGAGAGTTCTATTGTTTCTATTCCAGCCGACACCACAGTTGGAGTTGGTCGAAGTCTAGAAAAAGAAGAAGTCTTAGAAGAAAAACCTATTACGATTAAAACTATTTCCAAGGAGGATAAATTGGAAGAAAAACAACAAGAAGTAAACGTAGAGGAAGTGCGAGAAAAGGCAGTAGCTGAAGCTCAAGCGAACTTTGCAAGAAACACTAAAGAGATTCTTTCTCTTGGTGCAAAACATAATAAAAGAGACTTAGCTGACAAAGCTATTGGCGATGGTCTTTCCATTGAACAGTTTAGAGGTGTATTGCTTGACAATATTGGCGATGCAAAACCATTAGAAGTTGCCGAGCCAGACATAGCTCCAAAAGAAGAACGACAATTTTCTTTAATTAGAGCCATTAATGCAAGTGCAACTGGTGACTGGAGACAAGCTGGTTACGAGAGAGAAGTTTCTGATGAAATTGCAAGACAGCAAGGTAAAAATCCTAAAGGATTTTTTGTACCGGCTTCTGCATGGGGTCAAAGAAACATTATTGCTGGAACTGATGCCGATGGTGGATTTTTAAAAGGTACTGACCATCTTGGAAATGAATTTATTTCTGCTTTAAGAGGCAGACTTGTAACCGCTGGATTAGGCGCAAGAACACTCTCAGGTTTAAAAGGCGATGTTTCTATCCCTAAATTATCTGCTGGAGTTTCCGCATCTTTTGTTGGAGAAGGTTCAGCCGTTTCCGAAGTGAATCAAACTTTTGCGGCAGTCACTTTAGCTCCTAAAACTTTGGGTGCATTTACTGACATTTCTAGAAAATTAATGGCACAATCAGACCCATCTGCTGAACAAGTTGTTAGAGATGACTTATTAAATGCTGTTGCTGGTAAGTTGGAAGATGTCACTATAGAAGGTGATGGTTCCAACGAGCCTACAGGAATAACCAAAACTTCAGGCATAGGTTCAGTTGCTATTGGAACTAATGGTGGTGCGCCGACTTGGGCTTCTGTTGTAAACCTTGTGAAAGAGGTCGAAGTGGACAATGCTGTTGTTGCTGACTCCCTTGCCTTTTTAACAAATCCAAAAGTAAAAGCTAAACTAGCAAGTACCGCTAAAGGTTCTGGTGATTCTGTTATGATATTGGATGACCCTTGGAATTCACTCTATGGGTACAACATGGCAATAACAACTCACGTTCCAAGTGACCTTACTAAGGGTTCAACTTCAGGAACTTGCTCTGCTATTATTTTTGGAGATTTTTCACAATTGATGATGGCATTTTGGAGTTCACCAGATATTTTAGTAGACCCTTATACTGGAGGCTCCGCTGGTAATACTCGAATTATTGTAATGCAAGATGTCGATGTTGCCGTAAGACATGCACAAAGCTTCTCAGCTTGTTTGGATTACACAACAACTTAAATAACCAACCCCCCCTAGAGGGAGTCTTAATGGCTCCCTCATTTTTTTAGGAGTTATAATTTGAAAATATTGATTACAAGAGATTTGGCTCATGGTGGACAGCACCAACCAGCCGGAACAGAAATTGATTGCTCAGATGCAGAAGCATTAGCTCTCATAAATATGGGTAAGGCTCAAGCAATTGATGAAACAAAGTCAAACGACAGAAGTATTGGTTTAAAAAAGTCCGAGACTAAATTACCAAGTAAAAGAAAGAAAAAATAAATGGCTGTTGAGTCCGCTACTGAACGAGCTGTTTTTTTTAGCACCGATGATTTTGGAACAAGCTCTTCTTATACAAAAGCTGGAGGGTCAGCCGTTACAGTAAAGGGAATCTTTGATAACGAGTTTCTAGAAGTTGACCCTATGACTGGAGTTGGAGTCGTTTCAGCGCAACCAAGATTTGTTTGCGCTAGTTCAACATTGCCAAGTGGCTCTGCTAGTGGGGATGCTATTACCATTAGCTCCACAAGTTATTTAGTAAAAGTGATTCAGGATGATGGAGTTGGAGTCACAACATTGGTTTTAGAAAAACAATAGACAATGGCGCATTTACGAAAACAAATTAGAGACAGGATAGTTACGGATGTAACTGGATTATCAACAACTGGGTCGAGGGTGCATAAATCACGAGTTTATCCAGTCGATACCCTACCCTGTTTATGCGTTTACACAAAAAATGAATCTATAGAGACAGAAACACTAACTGTCCCAAGAACACAAATTCGCACCCTATCTATTAATATCGATGGGTATGCTACAGCAAATAGCAACTTAGATGATTCTCTAGACCAAATAAGTTTAGAGGTTGAAGAGGCAATTGCTGGAGATGTGAGAATAAATAACTTGGCAAAAGAAGCTCAAGTTAGCGCAGTTGAAGTGGATTATTCTGAAGAGGGAGAAAAACCTATTGGAATGATTCGTATTACAATTGAAGTTGAATATGTCGCAATAGAAAATGATTTGGAGAATGCCTTATGAGCAAACAAACAATAACTTTAGTTTCACCTGATGGTGGAATTGTTCAAATAGACGACCAAGATAGAGTCGAGCATTTTGAACGCAAAGGCTACAAGGTGCAAGATGCACCAGAGCCAAAACCTCAAACAAAAACCGCCAAACCTAAATCTAAGGAGGATTAAAAATGGCAACACATAAAGGTAGTGAAGGAACAATTCGTGTTGGTGCTAATGTCGTCGCAGAAATTCGTTCTTTTACTTTTGAACAAACCGCAGACACAATAGAAGATACAGCTCTAGGAGATTCTGTTAGGAGTTACGTTGTTGGATTAAAACAAGCTTCAGGGTCAATTGAATGTTTCTGGGATGAAACTGATACTTCTGGACAGGGAGCATTAGATGCTGGCGCATCTGTTACTCTTAATTTGTATCCAGAGGGTGCAACTTCTGGTGATACATACTTTTCTATGACAGCTCTTGTAACTGGAGTCACAATTAATTCAAGTTTTGATGGAATGGTTGAAGCTTCTATCACTTTCCAAGCTACAGGCGCAATTACTGAAACGACTGTCTAATGGCAAATAAAAAAGGAACAACAGGAAGTGATGCAATTGGGAAAGCCGTTGCACATTTTCAAAGTATGTCGGTCAGGACTATTGAGGTTGAAGAATGGGGTTCAAAGGAAGAACCATTTATCATTTATGTTGAGCCATTTACATTAAAAGAACAAGGTCGACTCCAGAGAAGTCAAAAAAATCAAACGGACTCTGGAGTCTTGGCTGATGTTTTAATTTTAAAAGCTTTAGATAAAGACGGAAACAATCTTTTTACTCTTGAAGATAAACCAAAATTACAGAATCAAGTTGATGCTAATATTATTGCTAACATAGCAACACAAATAATGAATGTTGATATTGAGGAAGTTGAAAAAAACTAATTAAGTCTCCAGAAAGGCAATTTTTATTTTTTCTTGCGGAGACACTTCATAAAACTATTGATGAGTTAGAATCAACCATGACTGTTCAAGAATTTCATGAATGGTCTATCTATTACAATTGGAAAACAGAAAAAGAAAAAAGTTATGGTAACAAATAGACTGAAATTTGATATAACAGCAAGAGATAGGTCTAAACAGGCTTTACGTTCTGTTCAAAACAATTTGCGAGTGACTCAAAGTGCAGTTGCACGTTTAACAAGAGTTTTAGCACCACTTGCGACAATTTTTTCAGTTGCTGTTTTAGGTAGACGTTTAATTGAAACCAATAAGACGTTTCAACAACTTCAAGCTTCATTAACAACTTTTACTGGTTCAGTTGAGAATGGTCAAAGAGCTTTCACTATTCTTCAGAACTTTGCTAGTGATACTCCTTTTGCATTACGAGAAGTTGTTGAGGGTTTTAATGTTTTAATTTCCAGAGGCATACAGCCTACGATGGAAAATTTAAAAGCCTTTGGGGATATAGCTTCTGGTTCTGGTCGAGATTTTGCCAGTTTAGCAAATGCCATAGCAAATGCGAGTGTTGGAGAATTTGAGACTCTTAAACAATTTGGTATTAAAGCCAATAAAGAACAAGAGAAAATTCGCATATCCTTTGGCAACACGACTCAGGTTATTGAAAATAAAAAAGATGTTATTGTTTCTGCTTTAACAGAATTAGCACAAGTAAACTTTGCAGGAGCAACAGAACGACAAGCACAAACTTTAACTGGTGCATTTTCTAATTTTGGAGATGCCGTTGATAAAGTCATGTTTCAAATTGGCTCGGCTGGTTTAAACAAAGAAATTAATAAACTCACAAGAGATTTAACTAAGTTTATTTCTAAAAACGACCAAGTAGCCAAAAAAATATCTGGTGCTTTAGTTAGAAGTTTAAGAGCATTAGTTGGTGCATTTAAATTAGTAGGAAGAAATTTAGAAGAAATTGGTTTTGGTTTAGGAATTGTTTTTGGTGCAGTTATAGTAAGAAAAATTGCATCAGTTGTTCGAGCAGTGATTACGTTCACTAAAGCTATCATTACAGCCAAAATAGTTACAGCAACTTTAGGAGCATTACTTAAACGACCACAATTTTTAATTGGTTTTGGAGTAGCAGTTGGCGGAGTTACCGTTGCTGTTGCTAAATATAAAGAAGAGTTATTAGATTTAATTGGTGATTTAAAAGTTTTTGAATTAATTTCTTCAGCACAAGCACAAGTCACAGAAAAATTCACAACAGCTTTGGGAATTAATACATCTGGATTAGAAGCCCAAGCAAAAGCCCTTGAAAATACTGGTGAACATTTTGTTTTTGCTAGTTCTTCAGCTACTAAAGCTAGTTCAGAAATGCAAAAGTTTAATCTTAATTTTTCTGAAGGTGCAAAAACTGGTGTTGATGAATATTTTAAATCTATTCAAGATGGAGCTAAAAACTCCGCAGAATTTACAAAGAACGCATTTCAAAGTTTAGAACAAGCTCTTTCTGAGTTTTTTCAAACAGGAAAATTTAATTTTAATTCTTTTCGAGATGCTATTATGAAAGGGTTAGCGGATTTAACCGCTAAATCTGTTATTGGTGCTGGTCAATCGGCTCTTGGCGGTTTAGCTTCAGGATTTGGAGGTTCACTTGGGTCTGCCATTGGAAAAATTGGTGGTGGGTTTTTAAAAAAAATATTGCCGTTTAATCAAGGTGGGTCAGTTCCTGGGAGTGGTAATAGAGATTCAGTTTTAGCTGGTTTAACACCAGGAGAATTTGTTGTTAATGCTCAAGCTTCAAAGAAGTTTAGACCTTTATTAGAAAGAGTGAATTCTTATCGGTCTGGTGGTGAAATTCAAGATGCAATAAGTCTTGGGATTGGTCTTGGTTCTCCTCAAGCTTCTCAGATGGCAAATGCTTTTAGTAGTGCAGGAAATCAAGGCATAGATTCTGCAAAAGCAGAAGGATTAATTTTAAATGCTTTTGGAATAAAATCGAATATTACAAGTCAGCTAAGTCAAGTTCGAGGATTTGCAGAAGTTTTATCTTTGATGGGTTTTCCTATAGGTGGTGCTATTAGAGGCAGTATGAATTTAATAGAAGCTGGAATCCGCCGAGGTATTTTTCCGCAAAAAAGTAATTTAAGAGATTTACAACTTCCAGAAATATTTTCTACGGCAGGATTTGACCCAAGCAAAACGGCAGAGTTAATGAACATTAGCTCTAATAGATTTATTTCTTCTATTGACTCAGCATTTAAAAAATTAGTTGCAACAGCAAGTCCTTTTATTGAAGCTCGTGGTAATGGTGGAAATGTCAATTCTGGACAGCCTTATTTAGTTGGTGAGAATGGTGCGGAAATAATGACTCCGAGTGCATCTGGAAATATATCGCCAGTTATGAAAGAAGGCGGAATAATTGACGCAGTTTTAGAAGTTAAGAATGAAGTTGCTATGATGCGGAAAAGTTTTCAGAAAGTGTTAGCAGGTCAAGACTTGGCTGGTTCAAGAGTTTAATATGGCTCTTTCAGATTTAGTAAATGACCCTTTTGCAGAAAAAAGATACATAGCTGAAATATCTGCCTATAACATCGCTGGGACTGCAACAACAACTATTTATGTTTCAGACCACGGATTAGTTAGTCAATCTTCAGATACACCAGCAAAAACATTATTTGAATCGAGAATTATTGAGCCAATTGCATTTGACAGGTCAATGTTTTCTAAAGGAAAAATTGGAGGTCGGTCTCGAACAAACTTTGGAAACTTAATTTTAAATAATGCCGATGGCGGTTTAGATGCGATGGCTGGTTATGCTTTTGATGGTCGAAGCATAATTATTAAAATAGGGTCAGCTACAGATTCCTATTCTGATTATACAACGATTTTCACTGGAACTTCAGATTCTATAGAATTTGATGATTTAACAGTGAAAGTAAGATTGCGAGATAAACAATTATTATTTGAAACTCCGGTGCAAGGAACTCTTTATGCCGGTTCTGGAGGGACAGAAGGCGGAGATGATTTAAAAGGCAAACCCAAGCCTTTATGTTTTGGAAAAGTGTTTAATATTAGTCCAGTTCGAGTGGATGCCACTAATGCAATTTATCAAGTTCACGATGGGCAAATAGAAGCGATAGATGCTGTTTATGATAATGGCGTTGTTGTCAGTGCCTCGGATTATACGGCTGATTTAACCAATGGTCGATTTACTTTAGACTCAGCTTCCACTGGGCAAATAACTTGTGACATTCAGGGAGCAAAGCCTTCTGGGAGTTATAAATCAACCGCAGACCAAATTATTAGAGAGATAGTTACAACTTATGGTGGGTTAGCTGACTCAGGAGATTTAGACACTGCAAGTTTTACAGCTTTAAATTCAGCAAACTCAAATGTGGTCGGTTTGTATTTAGATAAACCAGCAAAAATGCAAGATGCATTAGATGCTATTGCTAATTCAGTTGGAGCATTTTATGGATTTGCTCGAAATGGAAAGTTTAATGTAGGCAGGGTCGAAGCTCCAGCAACAAGCGCAGATGCAAGTTTTACCGCTATTGAACTAATTGAACTAGAAAGAATGCCAACTGTTATTCCAAATTTTAGGACAATTGTTAATTATCAAAAAAACTTTACAGTTCAAACATCCGATAAATTAAACTCTAGTGCTACGGCTTCAAGAAGAGCATTTGTTGAACAGGAGTATCGAACAGAATCAAATACAGCAACTTCCGTTCAAACTGCTCACCCTGAAGCGCCAACTTTAGAACTCAACACTTTATTAACAACTCAGGCTAATGCTTTAACTGAAGCAACTAGACTTCAAACTTTATATGGCGCAGACAGGGATTTCTATAAAGTTAAATTAAAAACGCAACCTTTTACTTTAGAATTAAACGATACAGTTCAACTAACTTTTGCTCGATATAATTTAACATCTGGAAAAAAATTCAGAGTTATTGGAATTGATGAGGATGCGTCACAAAATGAAATTGAATTAGAGCTATGGGGATAATTAAACGTGGCTAATTTATTTATTGCATATAATAATGCTTTTGATAGCGCAACACTATCTGGAGGGTCTTGGGAAACTACCCTGCCTTTAGCAAATTTACAAAAACAACAACCCACCACTATTGCAAGAACAACAAATGATGCAGAGAGTTCTACTAAACTAACAGCCGATTTAGGCTCAAGACAAAATATAAAAGTTGTGGCTTTGATTCATCATAATTTATCATCTAGCGCAACATGGCGAGTTGAAATTTCTAATGTTTCAGACTTTAGCGCATTAGAAGCGGACTCTGGCACGATTGATGCTGTAGATACTTTAGAAGCGTATGGAACGTTGGATTGGGGAGATTTCACTTGGGGTGGAAAATTAACAGACACAGAGTTAGAAGCATTTAATCCAATAGCTTTTTATTTTTTAGAAACTCCAGAAAATGCTCGGTATGTGAGAATTACAATTCAAGACACCGATAATCCAGATAATTATGTCGAGATGGGTCGAGTTTTTATTGCACCAGCCTTTGCACCATCCAGTAATGTTGAATATGGATTACGAGCAGGATTTATTGACAATTCTCGAAGTGTCATTTCTAGAGGCGGTCAGGTTTATGTTGATTCTGTTCCGGCTAGACGCAGATTTGATTTTCGATTTCATCACATGACAGAAAATGAAGCTTATACTGGAGCAAACGAGATGCAGAGAGTTTCTGGTTTAAGCGGAGATGTTTTAATGGCGATTGATGTGGATGATACGACCCACAGAATGCGTCAAAGTTGCTATGGGCGGTTGATAAATCTCCAGCCCATAATTCATGCAGGGAATGCCCATTTTACATTAGATATATCAATTGAGGAGTTATTATAATGGCTTTTAGTCACGTTTTAGGTGGTACAACTTTCACCCAAGCAAACTTTGAAGGCAATGCTTATGCCAATGAGTCAACTGGATTTCCAAAAAGTTTAGAAAAAATTGTGGAACATGTTGCAAATGCGTACCGAGGAACTTCCACCACTTCAACGGCTGTAGGCACAGGCAGTAAAACACTAACTGTTACAAATTCTAACAGTCAGATTCCGGCTTTTGCTGTTGGAATGCCAGTAAGAATTTCAAGAACATCCGCACCAACTACGACTTATATGCAGGGAGAAATTACGGCTTTTAATACGTCTACAGGTGTTACAACAGTAAACGTGACATCTAGTTTGGGTTCAGGAACGCATACGGATTGGACAATTTGTATTGGTGGAAATCAAGTTACTGCTTCTGCAAGTCCTCTAGGAGTAGCCGATGGCGGAACTGGGTTATCGAGTTTTACAGCAGGCGATATTCTCTACGCATCAGGTTCTACCACCATAGCTAAATTAGCAAAAGGGTCAGCTTCGCAAGTTTTAAAAATGAATTCAGGAGCAACAGCACCAGAGTGGGGTTCAAGTGCAAGTTCAGATTTAGTTGATGACACGAGTCCGCAACTTGGAGGGCAACTTGATGTTAATGGTCAAGCTATTGGTGATGGCACGTTAGAACTTTTAAAGTTTTCTGAAACTGGTTCTGCAGTTAATGAATTTACCATTGCAAATTCTGCGACAGGAAATAATCCAACTTTTTCAGCAACTGGAGATGATACCAACATAGGTATTAACATCACTCCAAAAGGGTCAGGCTCCACAATAATTTCTGGCTCCATGAACGATACAATATCAACAACAGGAAAAGCCTTAGTCTTAGGTTTTTAAATAGGAGATACAAATAATGGCAAGTGAAGTTTTAAAAAGAAGCTTGGTAGCAACATTAAGCAATTCTGAGCAAGTTTTAATTAATGGAGTTGATGGGCATACCTACACGATATTAGGAATGACATTTTGTGAAACAGCTGGGAATAGCGAAGAACTAGATGTTTATATAGATGAAAATGGCGCAGGCACCGATTACTATATTTTAAAAAATCAAGCCATAGGCGCTAAAGAGACATTTGAATACACAGGGCGAATAGTCATTGATGACACCGACCATCTTTGTGCAATAACCGCATCGAGTGCTGATATTGACTGCGTTATTACTTATTTAGACCAAACAAGGTAAAAATTATGTCAGGAAAAATTACAGATAATTTAGGAAGAAGTTCTGGATTAATTAAAG
>CEUI01001367.1_pt1 | contig 9995 bp, 8 predicted proteins | sample 531411 | NCBI WGS metagenome assembly CEUI01 (sample SAMEA2622841, study PRJEB7988) | marine metagenome | isolation source: saline water (ENVO:00002010), including
CAAACAAAGGAAACATCATCATGTCTCACCAATTCGAATCAGGGTTCAGCGTTCGTGAGCATCCATGGCACGGGCTAGGGCGCGTCATTGACGAAGCTCCCGAAGATCAAGCCGAGATACTGCGATTGGCCGGGCAAGATTTTCAGGTTATCCCTACTCCGCTCCACTCTCCGGCAGTGTGGGACGGCGACGAGCGGACGATGGAATCTTGCGAAGTCAAGACTCACAAAGCCTTGCGCCATTCGCTCACTGGTGAGGTTCTTGGCGTGGTTTCTAACCGTTATGAGACAGTCCAGAACGATGAACTTTTGAAGACTTTCGGCTTCTTGATGCGCGACAGAGCTGTATCAATCGAAACCGCTGGCGTATTGGCTTCCGGAAAGCGTGTTTGGTGGCTCTTTCGTGTGAATATAGACCCAATCGAAGCGGTTAAGGGAGACGAGATCAAACCCTATCTGCTGTGCGGTGCCGGGCATGATGGGCGCACTGGCATTCGCGTTGCTTTCACCGGTGTCAGGGTCGTTTGTGCCAACACAGAACGCCTAGCAATAGGCGAAGCCGAACAGCAAAAGTCGCTCATAAAACTCCGGCACAGCGCATCAATCAAAGAGGGTCTCGCAACAGTGCGTGAAGTTATCGACTGTGCCAAACGCACATTCGACTTGACATCCGAAGCCTACTCAATCATGGCGCGTCGCTCCCTTGCCGGGAGCGAGCTTAAGGACTATGTCGATTCAATCTTCCGCACCCCTGATAGGCCCGCAGACAAGCCAGTTCGAGAGCTGGAGAAAGTGGAAGCTCTCTTTGAGAGTGGGCTCGGATCAGATATCCCTGGCGTGCGAGGCACCGCTTGGGGTGCCTACAACGCGGTCAGCGAGTACCTTTCTCATCACCGAGGTACAAGCGACGCTAAACGCATGGACAGCCTGTACTTCGGTGAAGCCGGAAACCTAAACACAAAGGCTTTTGACTTAGCGCTCAAGATCTAAGGCCAAAAGCAGACACTCCGCACGTCCTATCGTGTACAGTGTTTGCTTCTTACCTCTTTGGGACGGCAAGCCGGGTTGGACGGCGAGCCGTTCCTTTTTTTTTGTCACGGCCAACGCCTAGAGCTCTACCAGACGGAACCTATCCCGCCAACGTGCCTTGCCTGATAGTCCTTACCGTAACGCTGCTTGAGAGCTTGTTTGCGCCACCAATTTTCCATGCGTTCCGGGAGCTTGCCGGTGCCGTGTTTGCCACGCTCCATCTCCATCGCGTGTAGGACTTCCCGCGCTGTGTCCACTTCCGAGTGATGCTCAAAGCCTCCATGCGCCATGTACCTAAGCGCATCCAGCGCATGGTCGTTGCGCTTCACGGGGCCATCACGCCGTTCGTGTCCACGACCGCCGCGATCCTCAACCCAACGATACGATTGAAACTCGCGGATCAAGTTCGGACAGTTTCGGAAGACTCGGAGACGTGGCTTTCCGCTCATGTCTAACATGAGCGCTTGCTTGACCTTCTCAATTCCGACAACAACGGAATTGCGAGCCGGACTGCAAAATATCCCGTACTCGGATGCGAGCATCGCTCCGACTCCTACCTCACCAGAGACGCTGTGCTGGAAGCCGGCGGGATCAATCCACCGGACCTTAATTGTCTCGCTGTTCTCTGTCAAATGCCAGTTGCCGTGCTCTTCATCGTACTTGTAACCCTCGGCTTCCATTATAAACTCCGCGAGCGTGTGGTAAGTCTTCGCGTGCAGGTAGCACTCGCGGTATATGAAAGTCATCCCATCTGGGGACACCGCGCCCCAAAGAGCAGCGCACGTTCGGAAGCCGGGGTCTATCGAACAATAGCGAGTCCAGTTCGACGGGATTTCGAACGGCTCGTCGACGATGTGTTTCCGGTTGAACTCGCTGTAGACCAATCCTTGGCGCTTGCGCGATCCACCCTCAAGACGGACGAACCGCTCCTCTTCTGAGAGATGCGTGTCCATCTCCTCGAAGACATCCTTGGAGACGTGTCCGCGCTCAACCGCTCTACTTGTTTTGAGACAGAAGTGTTCAACGTTGGGGTCGCCCCGGTCTGCGCGTTCCTCTAGCTCAACGATCCAAGGCTCCGACCGAACCATGGTTGCCGCGACTACGATTTCCCCCCCGCGCCCCGTCGTGCCAGCCAACCTTCTGGCAGTCAGCTCATCCCAAAGAACGCCAGGGATTTCTTCGTCGACGATGATCAAGTCACATGCGGCGGCTTGGCATTTCTTCCGAGCGTCCTCTCCACCGTCGCCGCTGATGAACTCGACCTGAGCGCCGTTCTTCATCCGGAGCCAGATAGGCACCTCACCCTTGCCGTACAGAGACGGGCCTTGGCTTTCGATTTCCCACTCGTAAAGAAAATTTCTAAGGTGCCGCCACACTCCTTTGCGGAGCGTGCGGTAGTCGGCGCTGAGAATGTAAATCTGCGGGGCCTTGGGCGTCTCCCTATACGGGTGGCTCTCTTCGAGCCACCACTTTGCTTCCATCGAAGCCGAGTGACTCTTACCCGACTGGTTGCCGCCAGATATCATCCGTATGCGCTTGCGCGACGAGTGAAACTGTAACTGCGGGGCGTCCTCGTGCTCGTCGGGGATGTAGTTTTTGCCAGGGTGAAGCCGCCGCCGGGTAAGCTCCTGGCAGATTGGAGCAACGACACGCAAAATGTCGGGTCGAAGAGCTAACTGCGCCGGATCTACGAGCAGCGGCTGCTCAATCGACGGGTTCGGCAACGGCTCCGGCATCTGGGTCTTTCCTCACATGCCACTTGGTGAGAGCTGGAAGGACGACATGCTCCACAAGCTCAGTCAATTCTTCTGGGGTCTTTTGCTTTAGGTTCTTGAAGTCGTTCTTCAAGTTTAGACCGCGAAGATCGGCGATCATCTTGAATGCGTTCAGCCGTTCGGAAGTTTTCGTTTCCCGGCCCAAGGCGATATCTTGGAGCTGTGCCACGAGCCCATCGACGGAATCTAAATCTGCCCGCACCTCTTTTTTTGATCGACGTGCCATGGTTTAAGGGTAGATTCAACGAAAATATAAAGGAAGGAAAATCACCCCATGAAGTCGTACCATTTCGAGATAAACCTGAGACGGATCGGCGAGGGCAACATCGACATCAACGTTCGGGACGCGATGCGAGGCGGGATCATTCTCAACGAGTTTCACCCGGAACTCCGCGATGCCGTCCTGTCGATGCTCGTTGCTTTGCAGGACCATGAAGACGAGCTGGACTTCCAGGAAGAAATATCCGCGTTCCGGAAGAAAGAATCACAACGGGCTCCGAAGAAGACCAAGCGTAGGACTGCATGATAGCTGCCAAGGGTCGGCGACCCACAATCCTCCCCGACCTTCCGACCTTCCGTATCATGACTCTCGACGCCAAGCTCGATGCGCTTTATCACGCACTGCTCCAATACAGGGAGCAATCGCACGACGAGGTCAAGGCTGAGGAGCAAGAGCGGCTCCGGCTATTGGAAATCGTGTACAAGATCCAGGAAGGCGAGTAGTTCATTTCTTCTTGCGCTCTCTCAGCTTGCGATTGAGCTTTGCCACCCGACGGTGTTGTTTAAACTGCTCCTGCAACAACGGGTCCTTCTTCCCCTCGCCAACCGCGTACAGGTAGTCCCCCCCGCGAACGTTTGGGTTCTCCAGGAGCTTCCGCCTGATAACCCGCTCAGCAGCTCTCGCACGTTCTTCATCTTCGTTTCGCGAGTAGGTACGCGCACCCGTTAGGATTCGCAGAGCCGCCTGTTCCCAGGGCTGGTCCCCCCTGGCTCCCCTCACGACATGGTCGACGGTCGACACAAGCCGACTCGCCGGAGAGTTGGTGACCGCGAAACGGAACCAGGGATTGCTGATGTATTGCTCCTTACCAGTTGGCGAAGTCACCTTGTCAACGATCCCCGGTATCTCAAAGGAAAGAGGGGACCGGTTCGCTTCTTGCAGCTTTTGCTGGAGGAAGAAGTCTTTACCCTCCCCAAGCTGAGCCACGACTTTGAGTATCGGGGCCAGGAGATTCTTGAACTCATTGCCAGCCGCAGCGAACCCGGCAAAAGCGCCTGGCTCGTCTGCTCCCCCCGTGAAGAAATCGAACTTTTGAAATTCTTCAAACGGGCTGCCCAACCCGGTTAGATAGGAGCGCTCGCCAGTCTCTTCGTCCCTGGGCGAGGGGATTGCGGCGGACTGCTTTAGCCAGAGTGGCATCCCGCCAGGTCGTTCTACTCCCGGCTGCGTGGTCGCCTTTAGAACTAAGGCTGCTCTGCGGGGATGCTCCAGAAGCGACCGGAACATGAGTGGGGTGGCGAAGCGGGTGAAGCGGTAGAAGAAGAAGAGTCGATTGGCTATCTCCTTCTCAAACTGCGTCAGGCTTCGGTTTGAGTAGTCGAACAGGTACTTATTAACCGACGCGGCGGCGTCGACTTTGGTGACCCCATCCGCTCGCTTCGAAAGGTAGTGCGCTATGCGCGAAACATCTTCCGTCACCTGCCCCGTAAGGAGAGCCAACTTACCAATGGGGTGGCCACGAGTTTTCTCCAGGATTCTCTCAAGCCGCCTTCCAACAGGACCCAAGCCGCGCTTCGACCCCTCCACAAGTTCTTCGGTGATTGTCCTCGCATGTCCCCCCTGAATGACGCCCATGCCGGTCAACTCTTCTTGAAGACTGGCGTCGAACTTTATTCCAAAGCGAGGCCCGACCGAACGCGCCAAGGTCTCGTCTGTAGCGATGAGAGCACGAGCCGCGTCGGCATAGAACTTCGGGTTCTTGACACCCCCGATGTAGTTCAGGATCACGTTCGAAGTATTGTTGCGGAAATGGAACCCGGCAAAGGGCTGAGTTAAAGCGAATCGGAACCCGGTGGTGATGACATCGTAGAGACCAAACATCTCTGCGAGCTTGCCGGTCACATTAAAGATCGGCGACACCGTATTGGAGAACTCCTTGGCGGCCTCAAGAGGAAGCGTTGTGCGGGGGTTTATCCCGGCCCCCTCTAACGTGCGAGCTATATAGTCTGTCTTGCTCTCGCCCGCCTTTCTCCTTATCTTCTTCCAGTCGAACACCGCCTTCCCGAATCTATGCAGCTTCGTCTTCTCGATAAACTCCGGCAGCAGCATGTCCCCCGCACGACCCGGAACGTTCGCGTGCTCCCGCGCAAATGCGCGAGCAAGATCCGCGTGGATGATGCTCTTGTCGCGTAGGCGAATCGTTTCTGCGACTGTTTCTGCCGGGTTGAGGTTGAAGAAACTCTTGCCCTCAAACCCCTTGCTGCGGAAGAACTCGTCGACATCTGTCGTTAGCTTGTCGCGCAGATAGCTCTTCCTGTGAATCTGCGAGGGGTCCATCGTGTTCAGGCCGTTGATACCGCTGAACTCGTCTTCGTTTTTGCGGACGAATTCCTTGAAGGGGGCATTCAGTTTGTTCGCCCGGAGAAAGTCGCGCCCCTCTTCGCTCAGAATCCGCTCCGCATAGTCCTCAATGAAGTCGGCACTACGAGCCCCAGAGAGAAGCTGCTCCTTAAACGACTCGCGAACCATCTTGTTGAGTTTGGTCGCAAACTCAAGCTCGTTCGGCGCGAGCTTGTCGAGTCTCGTGCGAGCCGCCGCTGCCGCACTCGCTCTGCTTGGGTCCCCCAGTGTGTCAGCCGCATCTATGCTCTCGCGTGCGTCCCTGATATCGCGAAAGAACTGATCCTGGGCCTCGTCGAAACTTAGCCCCTGATCAGCAACTCGCTGCTTAATCAGCAGCTCTTGTTCGGAGGTCAGGTCCCTTGCTCTCCGACGCGCACGGGCGTTCGCCGTTGATATCGCAACGTCTCCAAGCTGAGCGATATACTTGGACGAGCCGAGAGCCCCTCTGCGGTTGACCAATTGATTGGCGAGCTTGGAGAACGGGAGCCTCTTTCCGGCCCACTCGGCCGCCGCGAGAACCGGAGCCCCCCGCACCAGCGGGTAGTTGATATCGGTGAACGGAACATCGAAATGAACGAGCGCACGTTGACCCGCCTCGCCTTGAGAACGCCAAGTAGGTCTCAGGCTTCGTTCTCCACGAGGCGCTTTCTTCCGAAGCCTCTTGAGCGTCTCGACTGCGTCTGGCCCGCGAGTTAACCGTTTAATATCCGGCCCGGTGCCAGGGGCTTTCCCAGCACGAGCTAATCTCCTCAAGCCGCCGATATCTTTGGCTATCTTCCCGGTCTTGGTGAGTGCGCCGAAGCCGCCAAGCAAGGTCGTCGGATCGGTTAAGATATCAGTTCCGAGAACCGCGAGCCCTGCGGGCAGAGTCGAGATCGGGCTCCGAAAGTCGAACTCTGTCTCCGGCTCAATGCCATGATGGCGTAGGAATTCCCGTGCCGTAACGCGCTCGCCCATCTTCCCAGAGAGCGCCCCGCGAGTGTAGTCACCCGGAATTGCGAGAGTGTCGGCTAACTGCATCAGCAGTCCGGGCGACTCTTGCTGGGCGAGATCCTCTAGGACCGCCTGCCCTATCGGTGGCTCGCTCCTCCGTCGCCGTCCTCGTCGCCGTTCTCGCCGCGCTCTTGCTCTGTCAAGGGCTCCCATTTAGCGACCCACCCATGGTCCTCCAGCAGGGACCCCACCCAGGTGGAGTTGCTGCTGCCTCCGCAACCGCTCTAATGCCCGTGCACGAATATCTCCTGCACTCTCCGGAGCCAACCCTCCCTGAGCAGGGAGGGGAGCCTGCTGCGGACGACGAATGATCTCAGCCTTGGGTAGCAAGGTGCGCGGGACAACCGCTCTACCTGAGAAGGGAGGGGGGCCTCCTGCGGGCGGGGGTCGGATCGGCAAATCTCCCCAATCGGGCTCTTCGCCACCCTCAAACCATCCGTCCTCTTCCCAGCGGTCCTCGTAATCTGGGCGAATAGGGACCTCCGGAAGAGGGTCCTCCCCAAAAGCAGCTCGACCCTCAAACCACCGGGCTGCTTTGCCTCCTTCCTCCGCAACGCGCCTCTGGGCCAGGTCCTTCATAACTAGGTCCCGAAGGCTTGCGTTGTCTCCCCCCTCTGGGGGAACTACAAGAGAGCCAGGATCGTGCATACTATCCCCCCCCATGCCAGCGGCCTCAGAGCGCTTCTGGGCCAGGTCCTCCAGAAGGCTAAAGGTTAAAGCAGGCTCGTCCACTAGCGGGTAGAGGTGAGTCCCCTGAGTAGGGGGAGGGGCTTCCTGAGTAGGGGGAGGGGCTTCCGGAGCAGGGGGAGGGGCTTCCGGAGCAGGGTCCCCAGTATACGCTTGGCGCATGGCATTCCGCCGTTCGTTTTCAGCGGCCATATACGCTTGCATCTCTTCCGGCGTACGACGGCGTTTGATGAACGGGGAAGGTGACAGAGGATCAGCCGCACCTACGTTAGCAAGCGCTCTGCGCCTCATTTCAGCGGGGGAGATGTCGTACGCCCCCATGGCAGCAGGAGAGATGCCAGTAGGGGTGAGGTCGTACGCGCTCCCGCCATCAGACGCCCCGCCACCCATGCCCGCAGGGATGAGGTCGTACGCGCTCCCGCCATGCACTCTGGGAGATAAGCCTGTCTGATCCGCCTGAGTAGGGGGGGGAGCCGCCTGCGTGCGGCGCTCTGCCGTCCTCTCGATGAGGGGCTGCGGGCCGGGATTAGTAGCCGGGGGGACATACGGCCATTCCGCCTTCCTCCAGAAGCGCCCTGCCCCTGCGGGGGGAGTCCCGCCGGAGCGCCGGAAGGGGCTATCCTCTGCTATCTCTCTCAAGCGCTCCTTCTGTGCGTCCGTTGGAGTCCAAAGATAGGGGTTATCGGGTCCTCCCCCGCCTGCACCGATTCCAGAGCCTACTACAGGGACTCCCGCACCTGCGGTGGGGGCCGTGGCAGCCCCGGCTCCAGGGCCTGCGGTGGGTGCCTGGGCAGCCCCGGCTCCAGGGCCTGCGGTGGGTGCTATCATGTACTCCTGGTAGACACGCTTGATCGCCGCTTCCTTTTCTTCGAGCGGCATCCCTTCGTTATTTGCGATGGCATCCCACAGTTCCAGAGCGAGATCATAGTTAGGGTTGTTCTCTCTGTTGAACTGGTGAAGATCGTGCAGCCGTTGGGCGGCTGCATCCTCCCGATCTTTTTCGGCGAGGTATTCTCGCGAATAAAGCCTTTCCCCTTGCCTCGCCCTATCCGCCGCGATCCCTCTCTCTTGCGTCCCCCTTTGGTGCGTAAACCCTCTCTTTTGCATCTCCCTATCCGCCGCGATCCCTCTCTTTTGCTTCGCCGTATCGTGCGTAAACCCTCTCTTTTGCATCCCCTCCTGCGACCGGATGCCCTTATCGTGCATCCCCTCCCGCGACCGAATGCCCTCTCGCTGGACATCGTGACCGCCTCCGGCGATCCGCTCCCGCGAAGCAAGAGCCGCCGCTTGACTTCCACCGGCGAGCCTGCCAAGGCGAGCCTCTTCGAGGTTCTCCTTTTGCGCGATCCTCTTAAGGGCAAGATCAGCCCCAGAGAGTGCGGTGCTTATCCCCGTCCCGATGAGGTTGCTAATCATCCGTCGCCTGGCGTCCTTCGCGATTGCACGAGACCGCCGACCGCCACCGCCACCGCCTCGACCAACTCCAGTTCCTGGAAGCATCGCTACAACCTCAAAATAAGCTCTTTATTTTGGTCAGCCCCATGGGATTGATCCCCGGTGTCCCAATCCCCGGCATCCCCGGCATCATCATCCCCATCCCCAGTCCAGCCAATGGGTTCATGGCCTCCTCAGCGATGGCCAACCCTTTGTCCACATCGCTTGGTCCCGACGGCCTTTTCCTCGCGACAATATTGGACGCCCCCCCCCCCGTGCCTGGCAACGCGCCAGTACCTGAAGACCTGAAAGCCAGAGGCGGGCTCTGGTCAACTCGCCTTTCCGCCAACCCCCGAAGTAGATGGCCTCCTGATTCAGGGGGCCGGAAGGCACTGATGGTTGGCCCCACCATTTGGGGAGCGTTGCGAAGGAGGCTCATCCCAGCCTGCTTTAACATGCCAGGGGTCGCGGCTGCTGCTCCCGCGCCTGCTGCGGCTGCTCCCGCACCCGCTGCTCCTGCACCTGCTGCTCCCGCACCCGCTGCTCCCGCACCCGCTGCTCCCGCCGCGCCTGCGCCCTTGCCCAGAATAGGGAGCAAAACCGCAGGTAAGGCCGCTAAAGGTCCTGGCATCGTTTTACTCCTTTGGCTTCTTCGCTGATTGCAAGTCAATCGGGCCGCGTTCGGCCATCAGGACATCGGCCATCATTTGACCGATGGCGATTCGCCTTGCCTCTTCTGCTTCCGCTGCACTACGCAAATCTGCAAGTGTCTGTCGCCTCTCGTCTACAGTCCTGGCTCGATTCTCAATCGCCAATCGAGACAGCTCGTCCTGAGATTGCCGCGCCGCTTGCTGCTGTAGACGCGCCTGCTGGAAAGCGCCGATGCCCCCCGAGAGCCCTCTTGCCGCAAGCTGCTCCTGCATCTGAGCCTGCGCGTCCTCTAACCCACGGGCGGTCTGGGCTCGAATTGCGGCCTCTTGTATAGCTACCTGCTCCGGGCTAAAGAACTCCGGATTCATCGCTCGTTCCGTGGCGAGTTCCCTAGCCAACGAACTCCCTTCAGAGGTCCCTACCTGCCGCCCCAAACCAGAGAGAATAGCCGCAGCGCGTTGGCGATCCGCTTCAGCCTGCATACGGTTCTCAATATTGAGCCGCACCTCGACATCCCCGATACGCTTATTCGTAGTTCTTCGGCGAGGGTCGAAGTAGGCAGACGCGGCTGGTCCCCATTGGTCACGTCGCTGCGCCTCTCTCCTTCGCTCGCCGCTATCTCTGATATCTTTTTTTGACCGGAATTCGGCTGGCTTAAAGCCGCTTCCCGACTCAACCCCCGCATACTCTGCCCACACCGCCGGCTGGTTCTCTTCGCCGAAAGGATCATTTAGATCTCCAGCCGGTGAGAAGGCCTGCTGCGGCTGCGGCTGCGGCTGCGGCTGCGGCTGCGGCTGCGGCTGC
>CEUI01025796.1_pt1 | contig 9995 bp, 11 predicted proteins | sample 531411 | NCBI WGS metagenome assembly CEUI01 (sample SAMEA2622841, study PRJEB7988) | marine metagenome | isolation source: saline water (ENVO:00002010), including
TAACAAGGCAGTATCGTACGACAGTTTAAGGAGGTGGTGTCATCAAGGTAACTGGGTAGAGAAAGCTAAAGCTACAGATCGTAAAACTACTGAAATAATGACCGAAAAACACGCTATAGAACTGGCTGAAAGAACATTTAACGAGATAGACGAGCTTAAGGGCATTAATAAGCAGTTATTGTTCAAGGTGTCAAAAGAGTTAGAAAAGATTAATTATGATCTAAAGGCAGAACAAATAAAGTCATTAGGAGATCTTGCCTTATCTGTGTCCAAGCAGATCCAACTGCTGTCTGGTGGTGTTGACTCAAGACATGAAGCTATTAACATAGAGAGCTTAAATAAAAACGAATTACAAACAATGATCCAAACATTAACTCATGAGCTAGGGCTTGATCTTGGTGGTGTCAGTAATGACAAGAAAGTGAATTGATTAGATTGAAAAGAAAAAGAAAAGCTGGATTAAATAGAGTCCCAGCAAGGCAAAAACAATAAGTCAGACCCCACCCACCCACTTTTTCATTGATCATAACATCCATATAGGCCATCTCAAAATATTTTAATACATATATAGATATACCCCTTGACTTTTTATTTCAATAGGTCTATATTTTTATATATATTTTTCCAGTTTGCACCAATGTGGTGTAATAACCCGTGCCATTCAGGACGGGATTTTTAACTTGCTACGACAGGAGTAACAAATGAACGAGCTAATGACGTTGTCAAACCGCTTGACCCCAAGCCTATTCAGGCAAATGGTAATCGGTTTTGATGATTTTTTCAACGACATCCACAACGTGGACAAAACATACCCACCCTATAATATCAAAAAGACAGGGGAAGACATCTATACGCTGGAAATGGCGATAGCTGGATTTAAAAAATCCGATATCAAAGTAAACGTAGAGAATAATATCCTCAAGATTACAGGGGAACAAAAGAAGAACGACAATGACTATATCCATAAAGGTATGGCAACTCGTAACTTCATAAGGTCTTTTTCTCTGGCTCGACACATAGAGGTCGAGGAAGCGAAGATGGAGGACGGTCTTTTAAAAATAAAGATCATTCGCAATCTTCCAAAAGAGCTAAGACCAAAGGAAATTAAAATCGTATAATGGAGCAAGTCCAGATTAATAAATCCGAAAAATTTATCGCCTTACAAAAGGCGATAAAGCGTTTAGGAGATCTGGAACAAACCCAAAGGGCACATGATTCTTTACTGGAATATGCTAAAGTTCAAATGCCCGGCTATATGTCGCCAAGCCATATAAAGCTCTTAGCATCAAAGCTAGAAGCCGTAGAAAGAGGAGAGATTAAACGACTAGCTATATTCATGCCCCCAAGGCACGGAAAAAGCCAGTTGACATCGCAATTCTTTCCATCATGGTTTATCGGCAGAAATCCATCGAAGTATATTATCGCAACAACATACTCACAGGATTTAGCAGACGATTTTGGTCGATCAGTAAGAAACCAAATCTTAGATGACAATTTTAAGAAAACTTTTCCAGAATGTATCTTGTCAAAGGATTCAACATCTGTTAAAAGGTTTCATACTGACTTAGGAGGTGTGTACTACGCTGTTGGTGCAGGGGGTGCAATAACGGGTAGAGGTGCACACCTTCTTTTAATTGATGATCCTATCAAGGGACGGGAAGAGGCAGACTCCGATGCAATGAGAGAAAATCTCATCAACTGGTATAAGTCAACAGCCTATTCACGTTTACAACCCGGAGGATCAATTATTCTTATCCAGACACGTTGGCATGAGGATGATCTTGCAGGATGGATTCTAAAAGAAACAAAACATGAACCGTGGGAGGTCATAGAGTTTCCAGCCGTATTGGACGATAAAGCAGCCAAGATTCTAAAAAGAAAAAAAGGCGAAGCATTATGGCCCGAAGCATACGGAATGGACAGATTAGAGGAAATACAAAAGACTGCAGGAAGCCGTGAATGGAATGCTTTGTATATGCAGCGACCTGCTGCTGAAGAAGGAAATATTATTAAGCGGTGGTGGTGGAAACAATGGGAGCACAATGAACCACCAGAATGTCAGTATATATTACAATCATGGGATACAGCCTATACCACAAATGATAAAAGCGATTATTCCGCTTGTACCACTTGGGGTATATTTGAGGATAAGCAAAAAATAACAAATGCTGTTCTTATTTCAGCACAAAGAGATAGATGGGCATTTCCTGATTTAAAATCAAAAGCTGTAGAGTTCTATAATACTTATCAGCCTGATGTTATTCTAGTGGAAGCAAAAGCATCGGGATGGTCACTCATACAGGAATTACAAAGAGCAGGGTTGCCGATTACACCGTACAACCCGAAGAAGATGGATAAAAGAGCAAGAGCTCATGCCGTCACACCCATATTTGAAGCAGGGCGTGTTTGGTTTCCAAAAGGAAAATGGTGGGCAGAAGATGTTATTAATCAATGTGCACAGTTTCCAACATCAAACTACGATGACTTTGTAGATTCAACTACACAGGCATTACTAAGATTAAGACAAGGATTTTTTGTAACACACCCACAGGATGTTCCGTTTGAACCATCTAAACCAAGTGGAAGTTATTGGTGATAGGAGTAAATAATGGCTAATAAACAATATCAATGGTTTTTAACAAAAAGAAAAAGAATTAAAAAGAAAAAGAAAAAATAATGGCTAGAGAAAAAACATCAGAATTTAATCAAATGGTTTCTCGTGAATCTGTCGATGTACAGATGCCTGACGAGAAAGAACCAGAAATTAGAAAAACAAAACATAATGATAATCTTGCAGAAAAGATTGATGATGATTTGTTAGATGATTTAGCAAGTGATTTAATTGATAAATATGAATCGGATAAAAGAAGCAGAAGCGATTGGGAAGAAACTATTAGAAAAGGTATTGAACTTTTAGGATTAAAACTAGAAGAAACAACAAAACCATTTCCGGGTGCTTGTGCAGCACATCATCCTTTAATGGTAGAAGCTGCTGTTCAATTTCAATCACAAGCAATTAAAGAATTATTCCCAGCTAATGGGCCTGTACAAACAAAAGTTTTAGGAGATTATACAGAAGAAAAAGTAAAACAAGCATACCGTGTTAAAGAATTTATGAATTATCAAATTACGGATAAGATGGAAGAATTCTTTGATGACTTAGATCAAATGCTTTTTTATCTTCCAATAGTTGGTTCATGCTTTAAAAAGATTTATTATGATGAAACATTAAAAAGACCGGTAGCACGATTTATTCCTGTAGAAGATTTTGTTATATCTTATGATACACCAGACCTTCGTACATCAGGACGATATACGCATGTTATTCGTATAGAAGAAAATGAATTATTAAAAAGACAAGTTACAGGATTTTATGCTGAAATGGATATGGAAGAAGATCCTGATCCAAGTGCAAACAAAGGCGATATTGCAGAAAAGTTAGAACAAGTTCAAGGAAGAAGCAGAGACATTGGAAGTAAAGATAGAATATATACTTTACTTGAAATGCATATTGATATGGATTTTGATGACTTCAGAGATGAAGATGGTATAGCTGTTCCTTACATTATTACAATTTGTCTTGATACAAAAAGAATTTTATCAATTAGAAGAAATTACAATGAAGAAGATGATACAAAAAAACGCATACAACATTTTGTTCATTATAAATTCTTACCGGGATTTGGGTTTTATGGTTTAGGATATGTTCACCTCCTAGGCAACTTGCAAAAATCAGCAACAACTGTTCTACGTTCTATTATTGATGCTGGTCAGTTTGCTAATCTTCCTGCTGGATTTAAAGCAAGAGGAATGCGAATTGAAGGAGGCGATCAACCAATAGGATTTGGTGAATTTAAAGATGTTGAAGGATACGGAGATGATATTAAAAAATCTGTTGTTCCTTTACCATTTAAAGAACCATCACAAGTTTTAACTCAATTATTGGGTTCAATGACGGATGAAGGAAGAAGACTTGCTGCTATTACTGATCTTCAAACAGGAGATGGTAATACACAAGCTCCTGTAGGCACAACTGTTGCTTTATTGGAGCAAGGTACAAAAGTTATGTCTTCTATCCATAAACGATTGCACAATTCACAAAAAGAAGAATTAAAAGTATTATCAAGAATTAATTCTGAATCACTTCCTGATTATTATCCTTATGATGTATCAGGTGTAAGTCGTTTTGTTTTCAAAAAAGATTTTGACGGAAGAGTGGATGTTCTTCCTGTTTCTGATCCAAATATTTTTTCTACAGCACAAAGAGTTATTTTGGCACAAACACAATTACAAATGGCACAATCTGCACCGCAAATACATGATTTGCGTGAAGCATACAAAAGAATGTATGATGCATTAAATGTTCCTAATGTAGAAGATATTTTAATGCCAGAAATGGGTGATAAGCCAAAAGATCCAGCAACAGAAAATTATGCAATGTTACAGACACGACCTGTTAAGGCGTATCCGTGGCAAGACCATGAAGCACATGTGGCTGTGCATCAGGCATTTATGATGGATCCATCAAATGTTCCACCATCACAAAATCCACAGCAACAACAACAAATGCAAATGGCAATGCAACAAATGATTACTGCTCATATTGCAGAACATAAAGCTCATTTATACAGACAAATGATTGAGCAGGAAAGTGGAGCTGAACTTCCAACACCGCCAGAATATACTCGTGAAAATATGGCGAAGGATGATGGATATGAATCTCTTGATCCTGATGTAGAAAATCAAGTGGCTAGAGCTCAAGCCCAAGCCTCTCAAATTATTTCACAAAGAAATCAAGCGTTGATACAAGCACAACAAAATCAACAAATGAATCAAGATCCTCGTATTCAAATTATGAAGGAAGATTTAAGACTTAGAGAACAAGAACAAATGGCGAACGTTCAAAATGATCAACAACGAAATATTCTTAAAGCAGAGGAAATTCGTTTAAAAGAATCAGAGCAACGCAATCAGGATGAAATTGATATTATGAAAATTAATACTGATAAAGAAATTGCAATGCAAAAAATGGCTGTTGATTCTAGTACAAAAACAAGAGCTATGCGTTCACAAGAAGTACGAGATGCCTCAAGGGCAAAATCAAATGAACGAATAGCGAACAAAAGGGAGAAAACCGATGGGAAAGAAAAATAAAGAAAAAACAGAAATTAATAAAGAACTTTGGATGATGAATGATAAAATTTATGAAACAGATCTTGATATTATGAAAAATATGGAAATAACTCCAGAACAAGCAATGATGGGTGGAGGTAAAGTAATGCGTTATTTTCATGGCGGAGGAGTTTTACCTTTGGATAATAAACATCAAGGACAATATGATATTCAAGTAAAAAAAATAAAAGGAAAAGGTAAAGTCCTATAGTGGATGTAGTTAAATTTATAAAGTTTTTAAAAACAAAAGTAGAGAGGGAACGAGAGTTGATATCAGATTCTCTTGTTGATGGTCGTATTCCAAAAGAAGATTACGAAAAAACTGTTGGCAAGGCTTCTGGTTTAAAAATGTGTTTGGATTTAATAAGGGAAAGTTCAAAAAATTTAGAGGATAATAATGAGTGAATTTTCGTTAGTTGAAAAAGAATTAAAAGATAAAAAACATCCTGTGGCTGTTGGTCACAGAATTTTAGTAAAAACATTAGATGTCGCAGACAGAACGAATAAAGGAATTTATTTGCCCGGAAAAGCTGTTGAAGATCATCGTGCTGTTGCATCCATTGGAAAAATAATCCAAATGGGTGAAGATGCATATAACAGAGATGATATGTCAAAGCCTTGGGCAAAAATAGGAGATTACGTTATGTTCGGAAAATATGCTGGACACCGTTTTAAATATGGTGATGCAGAATTACGAATAATGAACGATGACGAGATTCTGGCATTTGTGCCAGATGTTAAAAGTGTAAGTTAACTGCACTTTTTTTTAACCGTAGCAATAGCTACGCAATCTTTGGAGAAAAACCAATGCATGTAGTACACGATATAGAGGGTAAAGGCAAAAAACCTCAACGTGTAGTTGATGACGGAAAGGAAGAAAAACTAGAGCCGTTAAAGGCAGAAGTTCTAGAAGATCTAGACGAACAAAAAAATCTTCCAAAAAACGAAAATCAACAACACGAAAATATTTCTGAAATAGAATCGCAAGAGGAAGAAGAAGAAATAATTGCCCAATCTGACAGCGAAGAGGATGATATTCCTCAAACTGAAAGGAAGAAAAAGAAGAAAACATATCAAGATCGTATCAATGAGCTTGTTAAAAGAGCAAATGATGCTGAACGAGAAAGAAATAAGTTGTATACTGTTAATCAGTCTTTGACTGATGAAATGCAGAAAATGCAACCTGATTTTCAAAAAGCTCGTGAGGATTTGTATGAATCCAAGAAAAAATCAGCAGAAGATGCTTTATCAGTAGCTCGTTCTGATCATAAGACTGCTTATGAAAGTGGTGATTCAGATAAACTTCTCGAAGTTTCTGAAAAAATTGCTGATTTAAAGTATGAACTTAAAAATCTTGAGTCTTCTTCTAATAAACCGATTAAACAAAGCGTAAGTGAAAAAACAAGTGATGCGGTATCGAACACACCAAAACCACAAGTTGATCCGAAGGCTTTGAGGTGGTCACAAGAAAATACTTGGTTCGGAAAAGATGTAGCCATGACGGGTGCAGCTTATGGTATTGATAACCAGTTGAAGAACGAAGGATATGATCCTACCTCAGATGCTTATTATGCTGAGATTGATCGCAGAATGAGAGATGCTTTTCCTAGCAATTTTGCAGAGGATGAGCCAAGACAAGTTGTAGCTGGTGTAAACCGAGCAACTCGTTCATCCACATCTAAGAGAGTTCGTCTTTCTGAAGGTCAAATCGCAATGGCCAAAAGATTAGGTGTGCCAAACAATGAATATGCGAAGTTTGTAAAGGAGCAATAAAATGGTTGCAAAAAAAACTAAACAAACATCTCGTTCCCATACGGAACGCAAAAAAACTTATGTACCTCCTAGTAGTCTGGATGCACCTAAACCCCACTCTGATGATGTTAAATACAGATGGATAAGGGTTCAAGCCGCTGGAGAGGACGATCCACGAAACATAGCTAAACGGAGACGTGAAGGTTATGAATTTGTTCGTGCTGAAGAGCATCCAGATGAAACCTATGCCGTACATGAAAGCGGAAAATTTGCTGGAGTTATTGGTAGTGGTGATGTCGTTTTAGCTAAGATTCCTAAAGACCTCGTTGATTCAAGAAATGAATGGGTAAATACTCGTACAAAAAATCAGCAAAGGGCTGTAGATGAAAATCTTTTAAGAGAACAACATCCTTCAATGCCTATAAACCAACAAAGATCTTCCGATGTATCACATGGGCGTAAAAGCCCTCAGTTTGATGAATAGCATGAGGCTACTTTCATAATACGGTTAAATTTTATCCTAAATAGGAGAATTAAATGGCAAATGTTGACGCACCTAATGGTGCTAAACCGGTACGTCATTTGACAGGTGGACAAATCAGAGCTAGAGAATGGAAAATAGCTTCTGGTAGTTCAACTAGTATTTTCACTGGAGATTTCGTTAAGTTACTTAGCACTGGTTACATTGATGTAGCTGCTGCTGGTAATAGACTTCTTGGTGTTTTTGCTGGTTGTAAGTACACTGCATCAGATGGCACACCAAAATTCGCAAAATATTGGCCTGCTAGTACTGCTACCTTGGGATCTGCTGATGTAACAGCTTACGTCTACGATGATCCGCAAATTATTTTTGCGATTCAAGGAGACGGAACTGATGCATTCACACAAGTAGGAAACCTTGCTAATATCTTAGCTACTGCTGGATCAACCACTACTGGTCAATCCAAAATGGAGCTTGACACAAGTGATATTGGTACTGGGCCTGCTAACCTTAGAATTCTTGGTATCACTGATGATCCAAAAAATTCTTGGGGTGCGAACACTGAACAGGAAGTCGTAATCGTTGAACACGAGTTAAACGTACACACTGTTCGTGGCGATGCAGATGGAACTCCGGGAGTATAATATATGGCTATATCACGTTCACAACTGGCAAAAGAGCTAGAACCGGGATTACACGCCCTTTTTGGCTTAGAATACAGTCGTTGGGAACAAGAACACGCACAAATCTTTCAATCAGAGAATTCTTCAAGAGCTTTTGAAGAAGAAACTTTGCTTACTGGGTTTAAAGGTGCAGTTGCAAAAGCAGAAGGAAGTGCTGTAAGTTATGACACTTCATCTGAACTATGGACTGCTCGTTATACTCACGATACTATCGCATTGGCGTTTTCAATCACTGAAGAAGCGGTTGAAGATAATCTTTACGATACGCTATCAAAAAGATATACTGCGGCTCTTGCTCGTTCAATGGCTTATACTAAGCAGGTTAAAGGTGCTAATGTCCTTAATAATGGATTCAGTTCAAGTTATCCGGGTGGCGATGCGAAAGCATTACTTACTACTGATCACCCTTCACTTGAAGCTGGAGATTTAGCTAACGAACCATCAACTGCGGCTGATTTATCTGAATCATCCCTAGAAGCTGCTTGTATTGCTATAGGCGGTTTTGTTGATGACAGAAATATTCCTGCGGCAGTTCAACCTAGAAAATTGGTTATTCCAAAAGATTCTGCTTTTATAGCACAAAGAATCTTGAAAAGTGACCTTAGAGTTGGTACTGCTGACAATGATATCAATGCATTAAGATCAATGAATATATTCCCAGAAGGTTATACTGTGAATCACTATTTAACTGATACTGATGCTTGGTTCATTCTCACAGATCTTATTGGTTCTGGACTTAAAATGTTCCAGAGAAGACCATTAAAGACTGCAATGGAACCTGACTTTGAAACAGGAAATATGCGTTTCAAGGCTTCTGAAAGATATTCTTTCGGATGGTCTGACTGGAGAGCTGTTTACGGCTCACCGGGTGCGTAATAAAGTACGAATAGGAGGGGGAAATTTTCCCCCTCTTATCTTAATACTAGGATTAATCAATTATACCAACTGACCTAGCAGACAATCGTAGAAGCGATGGTATAATTTAACTACGGAGAATTAAAATGGCTAATACAACTTTTAGTGGTGCAGTCAGATCAGAAGCTGGTTTTAAAGTAATTAACAAAGCCGCTACTACTGGTGCAATCACAGAAACAGGAGTTAGCATTAACTCAACTGGACAACTAGTTTCATTAGGAAATAGAAAAATACAAACTTTTGCAGGAACTCTAGCATCAACAAATGCTGCAACTACAGCATACGGTGATGGTGATGTTCTTGTGGAATTGGGAACTCTGAATACAGACCACCCAGACGATTTAGTAACAGCTACTCAATTTTTTATTCATAAAGCATTGATTGGTATTACAACTGTTTCAGGCCCAACTCTTGTTGGCGGTTTATCTTTAAGTGCTACAAGTGGTACAGCAACTAACTCTGCTGTTTCATCTGGAACAGAAATTGTTGGAGCAGGTGTTGCATCTTTTAACCCAAGAATCTCAGCAACAGATTCAGTAACTGAAATTGATATTGATTTTGATGCAGCAGGATGTCATATATTTCATCCAAATATTAAATGTGCTATTGCAAGCAAATACTTATATGCGTTTGCTACTACAGCAGTTAATGCTGATGCAACGGCAGGTAGATTTACGGTAGAACTGGAATATTCAGTATATTAACAACAACGGCTAGGGTGTAACAGCCCTAGCTTTTTTTATAGGAGGAAAAATGGCAGACGCAGTTACAAGTCAAACAATATTTGACGCTGTTGGATCGAAACACGCCATAATGAAATTTACTAACATTTCTGATGGTACTGGTGAAAGTTCGGTTGAAAAAGTTGATGTTGCATCTTTAGCAAAAGGAAGAGATGGAACATCTTGTTCAAAAGTTGACATAGAAAAAATATGGTATGATATCGGTGGAATGAGAGTAGCTTTAGAATGGAATGCATCAAGTAATGTTGT
>CEUI01061159.1_pt1 | contig 9992 bp, 2 predicted proteins | sample 531411 | NCBI WGS metagenome assembly CEUI01 (sample SAMEA2622841, study PRJEB7988) | marine metagenome | isolation source: saline water (ENVO:00002010), including
GATGTAATATGGGTGGTTAAAATAAAAGTAGATGATGTTACAAAAGATGATGTTATTTGGGTTGCTACTATCTTATCTGCAAATATAGTTCCACTAGCACTTATATGACCTGAAGCTGTTATGTTGTTTGTAACTATATAACCACTAGCACTTATATTATTTGATGCAGTTATATTACCTACAAATTCAATACTATGTTGATTTGCAGATGCTGAAATAATTAATTTTCCTGTTTTATTTTCTATTATAGTGTTAGTACTATTATGGAATATTTCTAAATCTGCCGTAGTCGCACTACCATGTAATCCTATACCTAATTTAGCATTATCAGTAAACTTTAACATATCATTATTTGATGCATTAAATGCTATGTTTACATTATTTGTATTTCCATAAGCTGTAAAAACATGACCAGCATTATTAGCTCCAATTGTTAAATTACCATCTAAATCTACATTTCCATCTATATCAACTTCATCTAAATTTGTAGTACCATCTACATCTAATTCTCCATCAAAATTAACATTTCCTGTTATATCTAATTTTCCACTTCCACTTATATTGCCTGAAGCTGTTATATGTCTAACACTTATATCTACTCCAGTCAGTAATGCATTTGATGTTAAAGCATGAGAAGCTGTTATAGCGTTTAATGCCCAAGAAGATGTGTTAGCATGGCTTGCGCTTGTTGCATTTACTGCGTTTAAAGCATAAATTGCCCCACTTGCACTGTTTGCATGAGAAGCTGTTATTGCGTTTAATGCCCAAGAAGATGTATTTGCGTGGCTTGCGCTTGTTGCATTTACTGCATTTAAAGCATAAATTGCCCCACTCGCACTGTTTGCATGAGAAGCTGTTATAGCGTTTAAGGCCCAAGAAGATGTGTGTGCATGGCTTGCGCTTGTTGCAAATGCTACTGTTCCTAATCCTGGAATAAGTGCTATCGAAGATGTATAGAAGTACTGACCAGATCCTGTATCATACATCACAATAGTGTTTGTACCTGTTCCTTCAGAAGCTGAAGAAAATAAGAGACCACTTGCGCTTATATTACCTGATGCTGTTATATGGTTAACTACTAATTCTTTCCATTTTTCAGCTGTTCTACCTAATGATACTCCTTCATCAGATGTAGGCCTAAATACAGTTGAAGTATGTGTTATTCTACTTGCATTATTTAGTCTAAATTGTAATGTATTAAGTGTACTAAGATCTATAGCATCTACATTAGCATTACCAGTTCCAAAATGTGTACCATAAACTCTACCACTTGAACTTATATTACCTGAGACATATAAGTTTCCAGTTTGTGATAGTTTCATCCATTCAGTATCATCATTCTTAAATGTAAGATTATCATTTTCATCTGGGTCATTATATACTACCCATTTTCTTGTAGTATCTTCATACCATTCAACCCCTGGATGATTAGCGCCAACTGCTTTAAGTCTTAATCTTGGATCCGTTGCTATTAAGTCTAATGTTCCTCCAAATACATGAGTATTACCACTTGCACTTATATTACCTGATGCTGTTATATTTGTTTGGAAAGTAATTGAATCAGGAGTAAGTAATATATGTTTAGTATCAGTAGCACTACCACTGTAAATATAAAGATTATCATTAGATTCTGCTAAATTACCAATCATCCATTTAGTAGTCCCTGCTGTTGCGAGTTTTATAACTTGATTTTTATTAGTTGCTGATCTATCTATAGTTTGTGTTAAATTTGTTCCTTTAAGAAGAATAGCAGCTCCATTTGAACTACTAATAGTAAGACCCCCTCCAGATAAGACTCCTTTTGCTGTAAGGAAATCTTCAGGAGAATCATGTTCTCCCCCTACTCCTAAATTAGAACCTGAAAGAGTCATCATTTGAGCTCCACCAACTCTGAATTTCATTACATCAGGTGTACCTGTATGGTCTTCATGAAAATATCTTATACCTCCTATATCTATATCATCGTGTCTTCCAAAATGTAATTGTGATTTATTTGAATCTGATGCTATAATAGAAATTGAAGCATCTTGTCCATTATCATTATTTTGGAACATGGCTACATTTGAAGTTCCTGGAGTAGGTGTACCTTCTCCTTTAGATTTTACTACCGATAATCTACTTGCTGATATATAACCACTTGCACTTATATTAGAACCTGTTATATTACCTGTTATTGATAGATAACCACTTCCACTTATATTGCCCGAAGCTGTTATGTGTCTAACACTTATGTCTAAAGGTAAAGTTAATGCATGTGAAGCTGTTATAGCGTTTAATGCCCAACTTGAAGTGTTAGCGTGGCTTGCGCTTATTGCGTTTAATGCCCAGCTTGAAGTGTTAGCGTGGCTTGCACTAGTAGCTGTTAAAGCAAGATCTGCAATTTCCGCATGAGACGCTGATGCAACTGTATCTAGTCCAGGGATTCCAGTGAATGAAGAAGTATAATAATACTGACCTGATCCTGTGTCATACATTACTACTGTGTCTGTTCCTCTTCCTTCAGATGCTGAAGTGATTAAATGTCCACTTGCACTTATATTTGCAGAAGCTGTAACGTTACCCCCAATGTATGTTTGTCCAGCTATTTTTACATCACTATTAGAATTAATATATCCAAATGAACCTGTTAATGTTCCAATAATATCTCCACTTGCACTTATTTCACCTGAAGCTGTTATATTGGATGTAATTTTACCGTAAATATCTAATACAAATGCATTTGCTTTGTTTTCTGTATCTATTATAAGTCCATTTGTACTAGTAGGTACTTTCAAATAAGTATCATTACCCCCATTTCTAAATCTGATTTGGCTAAAATTACTTGTAGCTGAAGATTCATCTTGATGGATTACTAAATTAGCATCACTTCCACTTTCATAAATTTCTAAAGTAGCACCTGAACCTACAGGGGCAGCTGGTGTGGTTCCTGCTATTATAGCGCTTCCTCTTACATCTAATTCTTGGGTGGGTGAAGTTGTTCCTATACCAACTTTTCCTGAAGACGAAATCGACATTTTGACATTATTAGAACTGTCTTCAAAATCTAATCTTGCTTTTCCAGCTCCAGAACCCGCACCATTATGAACAATTATACTATCAGTATTATCAGTATTTTTCCATCTGATAGTATTTCCAGCTAACACTTGTATATTGTCATCAAATTGAAATACATTACCACATCTAAACTGCATATTTTCAGCTGAAGTAAGAGTAATTCTATTAGTTGTGTAATTTGAACCATTGTAAAATCTTATCCCTTCATTAAATGTTTCTATATGAACACTACCACTTATTAAAGTAATATCACCTGAAGATGTTATGTGAGATGTTGTTATATATCCTGTGTTTATAATATTTCCGCTTGCACTTATATTTCCACTTGCTGTTAAATGTCCTGAACTTCCTGTTAAAAATAAAGAACCAGTTATAGCTGAGTCTCCACTTCTTTGTCCTGTTATTTTAAATGTATCTGCTGTATTAAATAATGCTGCTGATGATGTGTAATAAAGTTTACCATTAGGTTGTTGATACATTACTACATTATCTGCATTAGGGGCTAATTGTAAGCCTGCTTGTATATATCCACTTGCGCTTATACTACCTGATCTGTTTACTACAAATTTAGGAGCATCTGCACTACTTTTTACAACTAATAAATCAGGGTCTACATAAATTCTAGGAAGAGTAGTTGCTCCTGGTAATATACTTATATTAGTAGGCATAACTGAAGAAGCACTAGTCATTAATGATGTACTAATTCCTTCCCATGGAGTTGATAAACTCATAGAGAGACTACCACTCATTCCTGCTATATTAGCTATTTGATCGTATCTTGTTTCAAGTTTATATACTTGTAAAGAATGAGTAGCTCCTCCTATCCATTTAGGTTTAATTTCTATACCGTGGTAATTTCCTACTGCTGCTGGACCTACTGTTGATCCTGTTACTTCATGAACGGATGAATATGCTCCACTAACTACTCTTATAAAATCTCCTATACCTAACTGACTATTCCAACTAGATCCTTTCCATAAAGAAGATGAAAATAAATTACTTGCTGTTACATTAGTACTACTTCCAGAGATTAAGTATTTATCAGCCCAATGTCTTATTCGTATTGCTGATCCTACATGAAAAGATGCTGTGTATGATTCACCACTACCTGTTATTTGTTTTCCATCATAATGTAAAGAAGATGTGTCTCCTGATTTTACCTCTATCATACGATGTTGATGAGGTTTTATAGCACCAAAAGAAGCACTTTGTTCTATAAATAAAAACCCACTAGAAGTAATAGATGCTGGTCTATTGTTCCATTTATATTGTTTATCATTAAACTTACCTTGAGTATTAAAAAAAGATGCTGTGTGTAATACTGTATGTCCTCTAAAAGAAGGTTTATAAGAAATAGCATGATGGTCTATTGAGTGGGATTCTAAACTATAATATTCTGGAGTTCCATCTGTTCTTAATCCTCTATGTATTAAATCTCCTTGTTGGTAGAAGGTACCAGAAACATGGAATTTAGAATAAGGTATAACATCATCAGGTAAACCTATTGATACACCTATAACAGAAGAACCTGCTGATATTCCTCCACGTCCTGCTGCTAATTTACTACCTTCAAGAGTAGCAGGGTTAAAAAGTATTCCCTCTCCTAAACTTGAAGTTGCAAGACCTATATATCCTTTTTCAACACCATATCCTTGATTTGGAAAAGAATTTGATACTATTACATTAGTCCCCACAAATAAAGATAATCCAGCTTGAGAAGCAGTAACTGCAGATGTTTGAAATTTAGCAAAAGCTCCAGTAGGGGCTAATAAATGTAGAGTGGCATATTTTTGACCATGATAAGCTTCGGGTGCATGGCCATATGGTCCCCTCACAATTTGAAGAGAAGCACCTGGGGTTGAAGTACCCATCCCAATTCGTCCTGCTTCATCAATACGCATAGCGTGTATTGATCCTGTACCACTTACATTTGGTTGATGAGATACAGCAAATGTTAGAGAGGTCCCTTGACTTTCATTATTATGAGCATATATTCCTGCTGATGCTGAGTATCCTGAATGGAAGCTATTATTTCCAAAAGTTATTGCACCCCCCTTAGCTGCATTAGTAGGTCTTAAATGTATTGTTCCTGGATTTCCATCTGGTCGAAGTAATAAAAAATCATGTCTACTGAATTGAGAATCTCCACCATCTATTAACATTCTACCTCTTAAATGTAAAGGTTCTCTAGGATCATTTGTATTAATCCCTACATAACCTGGTCGAGTAGCAGGAGATATAGGATTACCTTCATCATTTAATTTATTTGAACCTGAACCTACATATAAAGTATCAGTATATGCTCCTTTTTCTATTTTAAAAGGGACTGTTCCTTCTGTTATATTATCTACTTGAAAGGCTCCTGAAGCCTCTGCTGTAGATCCTGTTTCATTAATACCAAAAGAATATTCTTGGTTTTGGTTTTTTATTCTATAAGCTACTGAACCACTTTTTGCACTTGTTTCTAAAAGTATTTCTGTTTGGGTTCCGTTTTGTTCTCCTGCTGCCCCTGAAACATGTAATAAACTTCCTGTTGCTGTATGTTGTTGTGAAGGAGGTAAAGCTCCTACATATAATGATTTTGAAATAGCTACATGTTGAGATGAAGATATATAATTAGGTCTACCATCATGCCATAATAAATAATTATATATTGCAGGTTCAATGTTTATAGAAGCAGTTACACCTCCCCCTGCATTTACTCTAGACATAGTTACTGCATTCCCTGTAAAATTAAATTGTTGAACATCGTTAGTTACTTGTGATCCTGTATAATATAATTGCCAAGGGTATGATGCAAAATGAGCAAATGCGTTAGATGATGTATAATGAAAACGACCTGATTGAGTATTATACATTAATATATCAGAACCTCCTTGTGATGCTGATGCTATTATGGTTCCACTTGCACTTATACTACATGAATGACTACCTGTTATAGTTAATGCTGCATGACTTCCTGAATATATTATGTTTAAAGCGCTTTGTGAAGCATAAGATCCACTCAAGCTTCCTGTATATATTAGACTTATAGACCCTGTAAATGAATGTCTATCATCGCTTGAATTACCAAATATAGTAGAGCCTGATGTAAAAGTAGTGGAAGATGATATTATACTTTCTGTTACTATATAAGAATTAGCTCTTATATTACCTAAAACTGTTAAAGAACCAGTAATAGCTGAATCCCCATCTCTTTGACCTGTTTGTTTAAAGGTAGCTCCTATATAACTTCCTGTGTAGTAAACTCTACCACTAGTAGTGTTCATTACAAGACATCTTACATCATCAGCCGCAGATGATGTAGTATCTGTACCTGGTATATAAAGATCATGATTGCTATTTACTGTAAATCTATCTGAAGACACAGTTGCTATATTGCTACCCCCAGAATGTAAACTTATAGTATTAGTACCGAATGCTATTTTGGTATTTGTATTTCCTCTATGAATTATATCATCTGAAATATAAGCATTAGATCCCCAAAGATCTCCTTGAGCATAAATATTTCTGCTTGCTGTTATATCCCCCACCATACCAGAACTACTATTAGCGGCTACCATTAAATTACCACTTACTAATAGGGCTAAATTTAGATCATTATAAGGGGATAAACCTAAATGAGGGCAAGAAGAAGGTAAATGGGTTCCAATAGTCATAGAACCTGAGAATACTGTTTTTACTATATTCCCTACTTGAAATGTATCAAAACAATCACATGTTTGGGATGCAGGTTTAAATATAAAATTACTAGAACCTTGCATAATAGGGGATTCATTTACTCCCCCACCATCTGTTCTATCATGAAATAATATTTGTGTGTTTTCTGCTTCTCCTGGAAATACAACTAAATCTGCTAATGCTTCCGCCCCTCTAAAAGAAAATAATTTTTTTCCTTTTTTATAAAATATTGTTCCCGAGGTGACATTTAATACTATATCCTTATTAGAAAAGGAAGATATTACGGGATCTCTATATTTTATTTGTACTTTACCTCCGTCTTTTTTTGAAGCCATTATTTATTTTAATTTATCTATACACAAAGGTACCAATATATACAGTTATCCCCTAAGGAACAATTTTAATTATATTTTAGTTATTAGTTACCCTGATCTTTGTATAGATCTTTCATCCAGTATATTTTTTGGTTATAAATATAATACTATTGATTCTTCAATGTATTTACTTCAGCAACTAGTTCATCTATTTTTTTTCTTAAAATATAAATAGCTGTCATTTCTTCACTACTTATTATCATTTCATCATTTTCAAGTGAACTTGATATTCCTTTACATAATGAGCCCGATGCTTCAAATTCTTCTGATATTGTTTTAATGTCTGCCATATTATTCGTCTAATTCTCCTGTTACTGAATATGTAAATTTTATATTTCCTGATGTTGTTGAGGAATTTACTCCTACTATTAAAGAATCACCTGGATCTAATCCTACACTTGGATTAACAACACTACCTGTTATAAAAACAGTTCTAAATGATGTTCCCGCTGTATCTGCTGAAGAAGCACTAGCTATAAAGACAGGTTGTGGTGCAGCGCCTGCTGCAGCCGTTGTTGAATAGCTAGGTAATTTATATAAATAAAAAGCTAATGTATTAGGGTTAGGGGTGTTTGAAGAGGGTTTTATTGTACCTACAAGTCTTATATTTTTTAATTTATGTGTAACAAAAACACCACAATTAGCATTTGCATTACTATTAAATTCATTAGTCATAGTGTCTGATCCTGATAAAGGATATGATTTATTCCAAACTCTATCATTCCATCCATAAGTTCCATTTCCTACATATACTGCATATTGCCCCTCTACATTATTATAATATGCACTATTTTGAACAATAGATATAACTTGATTTATATGTTTAGGTGCTATTACATTGCCACTTGCACTTATACCCCCTGAAGCTGTTATATGACCATTTGAACCTGTTACATTTAGACTACCACTTATTGATATTACATCCCCATCATTAGCTCCAATAGTCATAAATATTTTAGCAGGAGTAGTAATAGATCTTATTTGAAATCCTGCATCTGTATGGTAATTTCCTATTGCAAAATCAGGTAATTGATTGTTCTTAAATTCAATGATTTGGTTATTATTACCCATTGATTCTATAGTGGTAGTTGCACTTCCTTGATTTCTTATATGTAAATTTGATGTTTGTGTAACTACTTCTGTATCTCCTAATGATATTTGGTCAGCTATGAATTTCCCACTTGAACTTATGTTACCTGAGGCTGTTATATGTCTAACTTCTAAATCACCACTTGCACTTATATTACCTGAGGCTGTTACATGATTAACAGAAATTGGTACTGGTGTCTGTCCAAATTTATAACCACCGTTATTTTCATATATCGCCTCTAAATTATTAATCTTAAATTTATTTGCTGTTATAGTTCCACTTGAGCTTATGTTACCTGAAGCTGTTATGTGGCCATTAGTTGATCCTATATTTCCTACATTTAATTGTCCACTTGCACTTATATAAGATGCTACTGTTACGTTTCCAGCAAATTTATGAATATCTGCAAGGTCTCTACCATACTGAATTTGAGTCCAAAAAGAATTATTACCAAGATAAAGTACATCTGATGCACCCCCTAATGCGTTTTTACCATCTACACAAAAACCCTGACTATTTCCAGGGGGTGCATGTATTTTTCCACTTGCACTTATTTCGCCTGAAGCTGTTATATGAGTTAATTCTAAATTTCCATCATTAGCATTTCCAAAAGACAATCCTTTCTCATCAGTTAAACTTGGTTGTACTAATTTTCTATCTCCCAATTGATAACTTTGTCCAATTATTGTTGCACTTGCACTTATATTAGCTGAGGCTGTTATATTATGTGTTATTATAATACCACTACTAGTATTTTTTTCATCTATTTGATCTACTATTAATCTATCAGTAGTTGTAGTAGATTTTACAGTTAAATTATCGCTAAATAAATCGCCACTTGCACTTATATCGCCTGAGGCTGTTATTGCTCCAAGTGATAATGAATTTCTAAGGGGACTATAAATTAAGGCACTATCAGTATATAATTGTTCATAACTTGCTCCTGTATGATCAACCATAGTTATTCTATAAGCTGAATCTATTGATCCTGCGTCATTTACATCTATTTTAGTTGCGTTTGTAGCTGTATTACATGTTCCACCAAATACACCCGCTTGAGATACATTAGCTACTTCTAATCCATTTTCGTCTAAAAATGATATTATATTTTCACCATTACTCCCAAACAAAACACCAGGAGTTGCACCGCCCGTTTTATTAACACTTATATGCATGGTTGGGGCAGAACCACCCCCACGTGGAGGGACAAGTATAGAATACCTATCTTCTCCCATTTCTCCGGTTAAACGTAAATATTCGAAAGAAGGAGATGCTGCAGTAGATACAGATTGCATTGAAGCAACATATCCCCATTCAGTTGCACTAATATCTGCAGTTCCTATTTTTGCAATCTCTGCCCATTCTGTAGAAGTAATATCAGATGAACCAATAGCTTGTAATGAAATTAATTCATTTTGATCTAATATAACACTACCAGTACCATCTTGTAATGCACCCCCATCAATTTGGATTACTCTTTGAAAAGTATCTTGAATATTTTGGCCTGTAAAGTCTGCCATTTATAACTTTTATTTTTGGTTCTCAAGAACCTTTAATACACCATTTATTATTTTACCTGTGTTTTTTACGGTATTTTCTTGTAGATATGTTGCTACTATGTTGTTTAGTTCATTACGCTTGAACGAAATATTTTCTACGTTTATATCTTCTTTTACTAATAATTTAAATAAATTTATAACGTGTTGTGTTTCAGTGATTGTTGGTTTTTCTCCTTTAACTTTAACATTTACCTTAGTTTCTACTATAGGTTTTTTAGTTGTTTGTGATTTAAC
>CEUI01011174.1_pt1 | contig 9985 bp, 9 predicted proteins | sample 531411 | NCBI WGS metagenome assembly CEUI01 (sample SAMEA2622841, study PRJEB7988) | marine metagenome | isolation source: saline water (ENVO:00002010), including
TTGCCGGCGATGCTTTCAGAAGCCGATCGCCGGCAAGCCGGCTCCTACACGTAGCAAAACAAACCCTCCGCTCGCGGGGGGAAAGGGGGGCGCTGCCCCGGCTGTTCACGGAGAAGCACGGATGGTCTTTTCATCCAACGTATTTCTGTTCCTGTTCCTGCCGATCTTCCTCGGCCTGTACTACCTGTGCCCGAACCGCGGGCGCAACCTGCTGATCCTGATCGGCAGCTACACCTTCTACGCCTGGTGGCGGGTGGACTTCCTCCTGCTGTTCGCCGCCGTGACGCTGTGGAACTACCTCTTCGGCCTGCGTATCCAGGCGCATGCCGGCACCCAGGCAGCGCGCCGCTGGGTGGCCGTGGGGGTGATCGGCAACCTGGCCACCCTGGGCTATTTCAAGTACGCCAACTTCGGCGTGGCCAACATCAATGCCCTGCTGGAAGCCGCCGGCATGCAGCCGTTCGTGCTGACCCAGGTGATCCTGCCGATCGGTATTTCCTTCTACATCTTCCAGTCGATCAGCTACCTGATCGACGTGTACCGCAAGGACACCGAACCCACGCGCAACCTGATCAACTTCGCCGCGTTCATCGCCCTGTTCCCGCAGCTGATCGCCGGCCCCGTGCTGCGCTACAAGGACCTGGCCGACCAGTTCACCGACCGCACGCACAGCCTGGACAAGTTCTCCGAAGGAGCCACACGCTTCATGCAGGGCTTCGTCAAGAAGGTGTTCATCGCCGACAGCCTGGCACCGCTGGTCGACCACTGCTTCGCGCTGGACAACCCGACCACCGGCGAGGCCTGGCTGGGCATGGTCGCCTACACCGCGCAGCTGTACTTCGACTTCTCCGGCTACAGCGACATGGCCATCGGCCTGGGCCTGATGATGGGCTTCCGCTTCATGGAGAACTTCAACCAGCCCTACATCAGCCAGTCGATCACCGAATTCTGGCGACGCTGGCACATCAGCCTGTCCACCTGGCTGCGCGACTACCTGTACGTACCGCTGGGGGGCAACCGCCACGGCACCTTCAACACCTACCGCAACCTGTTTCTGACCATGCTGCTGGGCGGTTTCTGGCATGGCGCGAACTGGACCTTCCTGATCTGGGGCGCCTGGCACGGCACCTGGCTGGCCATCGAACGCGCACTGGGCGTGAAGGCCGCGGCCACCCAGTTCAACCTGTTCAAGTGGGCCTTCACCCTGCTGCTGGTGATGCTCGGCTGGGTGATCTTCCGCGCCGAGAACCTCGAGGTCGCCGGGCGCATGTACGCCGCACTGTTCGCCTTCGACGACTGGCGCCTGAGCGAGCTGACCCTGGCGCGCATCACCGGCCTGCAGATGAGCACGCTGCTCCTGGCCTGGGTGGTGATCGCCCTGTGCGGCGCCCGGCAGTTCCTCGCCGGCCGTCGCCACGCGCCGGGGATGACCCTGGCCGGCGCCGGCGCTGCCCTGCAGGCCGTGGACATGCGCACGGTCGCCCTGCGTGGCGCGCTGCTCCTGCTGTTCTGCGCCTCGCTGCTCAAGCTCTCGGCGCAGAGCTACTCCCCCTTCCTCTACTTCCAGTTCTGAACGGAGGCCGATGATGAACCGCCCCATCAAGACGCTCTACGTCGTACTGTTCAGCCTGCTCCTGCTGCCCGTCAGCCTGCTCGCGCTGGCCAACCTCGCCGACTACCGCATGCCGGCCAAGCCCAGCGTGCTGGATGGCGGCCTGGCCAAGAGCATCGAGCGGCACTACGACGAGCAGTTTCCGCTGAAGCAGGCCGGCATCAACCTGTGGGCAGCGCTGGAGTACCTGGCCTTCGGCGAAGGGCGCAGCGGCCTGGTGATCGGTGACGGCGGCTGGCTGTACTCGGACGAGGAGTTCGACCCGGTGCCCGACGCCCAGCGCCAGATGCGCGACAACCTGGCGCTGATCCGGGGCGTGCAGCGCCAGCTGGAGCAGCGCGACATCCACCTGGTGCTGGCCATCCTCCCGGCCAAGACCCGCCTGTATCCCGAACACACCGGCGAGCACCACCCGAGCGCCCTGCAGACCAGCCTCTACCCGCGCTTCCACCGCGCCGTGCGCAACGCCGGAATCGCCGCGCCCGACCTCCTCGGCCCGCTGCTGGCCGGCAAGGGCAAGGCGCAGATGTTCCTGCGTACCGACACCCACTGGACGCCCCAGGGCGCCGATGTCACCGCACGCGCCCTGAGCGACGTGGTGCGCAGCGCGGTGCAGCTGCGTGGCGACCCCCAGCAGTTCGTGACCGAGACCGTCGAGACCCGCGCGCACCAGGGCGACCTGACCCGCTTCCTGCCCCTGGCGCCGCTGTTCGAAAGCCTGTTGCCGCGAGCCGATCAGCTGCAACAGCGCGAAACCCACAGCGCCCAGGCCGGCAGCGACGACCTGTTCGCCGACAGCGACATGCCGGTGGCCCTGGTCGGTACCAGCTACAGCGCCAACCCGGCCTGGAACTTCGCCGGCGCGCTGCGCCAGCACCTGCAGCGTGACCTCGGCAACTACGCCGAGGAAGGCGAAGGCCCGCTGGTGCCGATGCTCAAGTACCTGCAGAGCGAGGAGTTCGCGGACAACCCGCCGCAGCTGGTGATCTGGGAGTTCCCCGAGCGCTACCTGCCGATGACCAGCGATTTCACCGATTTCGACCCGCAATGGCTCGCCGCCCTCAAGGCGGGCGGCGAGCGCCAGGGGCTGGCTGCGGCCAGTCACTGATTCATCCCCCAAGGAGGACTATCCAATGACCAAACCAACCACCCTGCGCCGCTTCACCCTGGGTACCTGCGCGCTGGCCCTCGGCCTCGGCATGCTGCAGGCACACGCGGCCGATGACGGCGCGCTCTACGGGCCCAAGGCGCCCAAGGGCTCGGCCTTCGTCCGTGCGTACAACGCCAGCAGCGCCGAACTCGATGTCAGCGTCGGCCAGACCCAGCTCAAGCAGATCTCGCCGCTGGGCTCCAGCGACTTCAAGTTCCTCCCGGCGGGCAGCTACCAGGCTCAGGTCGGCACTGCGCAGATGCCGGTGCAGCTGCAACCCGAGCACTACTACACCCTGGTCAGCCAGAGCGGCGCCAAGCCGCGCCTGGTCGAGGAGCCGCCCTTCACCAGCCGGCAGAAAGCCATGCTGCGCGTGCAGAACCTCAGCGACAGTACCCTCAGCCTGAAGACCGCCGACGGCAAGACCGCTGTGGTCGCCGACGTCGCACCCGATGGCCGTGGCGATCGCGAGATCAACCCGGTGAAGGTCGGCCTGGCGCTGTTCGAGGGCGAGCGCAAGGTCGCCGACCTCAAGCCGGTCACGCTGGAGCGCGGCGAAGTGGTCAGCCTGTTCGTCACCGGCGGCCAGGGCAAGTTGTCGCCGGTCTGGGTCAAGCGCCCCATCGATGGCTGAGGCCATCCACGGCTTCTGCAGAACAAGGAAAACGGCGGGTACACGTCGCACCGACACGACACGGGCAAACCACTTGATCAATCGTTCAGGAGAGACACAACCATGACCCCTATCATCCTTTCCGGTGGCAGCGGCTCGCGACTCTGGCCTCTTTCGCGCAAGCTGTACCCCAAGCAGTTCCTCGCCCTGACCGGTGAGCAGACGCTGTTCCAGCAAACCCTGCAGCGCCTGTCCATCGAAGGCATGCAGCCTCCGGTGCTGGTGTCCAACCAGGAACACCGCTTCATCGTCCAGGAGCAGCTGGAGCAGATCGGCCAGCAGGCGCAATTGCTGCTGCTCGAACCCTTCGGCCGCAACACCGCGCCGGCCGTGGCCATGGCAGCCCTGCAACTGGTGGCCGAAGGTCGCGACGAGCTGATGCTGGTGCTGCCGGCCGATCATGTGCTGGATGACCAGCAAGCCTTCCGCCAGGCGCTGGCGCTGGCCACCGTGGCCGCCGAGAAAGGCGAGATGGTGCTGTTCGGCGTACCGGCCAACCGCCCGGAGACCGGCTACGGCTACATCCTCGGCGAGACCGACGGCGAACTGCCGGACGGCGTCGCACGGGTCTCCAGCTTCGTCGAGAAACCCGACGCCAAGCGTGCCTCCGAGTACGTCGAGAGCGGCAACTACTACTGGAACAGCGGCATGTTCCTGTTCCGCGCCAGCCGCTTCCTGGAAGAGCTCAAGCAGCATGACGTGGATATCTACGACACCTGCCTGCTGGCCCTGGAGCGCAGCCAGCGCGAGGGCGAGCAGATCGCCATCGACCCGGCCACCTTCGCCTGCTGCCCGGACAACTCCATCGACTACGCGGTGATGGAAAAGACCGATCGCGCCTGCGTGGTGCCGCTGTCGGCAGGCTGGAACGACGTCGGCAGCTGGTCGTCGATCTGGGAAGTGCACGACAAGGACGCCGCCGGCAACGTGGTCAGCGGCGACGTGCTGCTGGAAGACAGCCGCAACTGCCTGGTGCACGGCAACGGCAAGCTGGTGTCGGTGCTCGGCCTGGACGACATCGTCGTGGTGGAGACCAAGGACGCCACGATGGTGGCGCACAAGGACCGCGTGCAGGACGTCAAGAAGCTGGTCGGCAAGCTCGACGAGCAAGGCCGCAACGAAACCCAGAACCACTGTGCCGTCTACCGCCCCTGGGGCTCGTACGACTCGGTGGACATGGGTGGTCGCTTCCAGGTCAAGCACATCACCGTCAAGCCGGGGGCGCAGCTGTCGCTGCAGATGCACCACCACCGTGCCGAACACTGGATCGTGGTATCCGGCACGGCCCGCGTGACCTGCGACGACCGCGAGTTCCTGCTCACCGAGAACCAGTCCACCTATATCCCGATGACCTCGGTGCATCGCCTGTCCAACCCGGGCAAGATCCCGCTGGAGATCATCGAGGTGCAGTCCGGCACCTACCTGGGCGAAGACGACATCGAGCGCCTGGAGGATGTCTACGGCCGCAGCGACGCGGTGGCGGCACATGGCTAGGTAAGCGCCCCACGCAGGAGCCGGCCTGCCGGCTCCTGCGCACATCCCCGGTAACGCCTCGGCGGTTACCCGTGCGACGACAGCTTGTGTACGATGAGCGCAGACTTCAATCAGGGCTGTTCTCATGCTGTTCGGTGTCGCACTCGTCATTACCTGGCTGATCCTGCTGATCCGCTATCCGGGCAAGGCCTTGCCGGTTTCCATGGCGGCGCTGCTCGGGCTCGGCCTGGTCGCCACCTGGGTGCTCTGGCAGGAAAGCCGCGACGAGCGCTACCTCGCCCACCTCGAACTGCGCCTGAACTACGACCCGCAGCGCTGCCCCGCCGACCGCCCGCTGGCGATCGCACTCAGGAACGGCAGCGACGCCGCCCTGCTCGAGCTGCGCTGGGAAGTCGCCGCCTACCGCCCCGGCAACGCCACCAACCTGGCCCAACGCCTGTACGAGTCGCCACGCTACAGCGGCCCGGGTGAACTGCTGCCGGGCGCCAGCTGGAACGACTGCCTGCCCATGCCCGATCTGCGCAGCGGTTATCGCCCGTCCACACTGGAATTTCGCGCCGAGCGCCTGCAGGGCAAGTTCGTCCCATGAACGCAGAAACACCGGCAGCGGACGTTGGCCATGACTGCGGCCGTGGCTGCTAAGCTGCAGCCCCATTCGCGTCTCAGGGAGTTCCGCGCATGCCTCAACCCAGCGTCCTCATCACCGGCTGCTCCAGCGGCATCGGCCGCGCCCTGGCCGATGCCTTCAAGGCCGGCGGCTATGCCGTCTGGGCCACGGCGCGCAAGGCGTCCGACCTGGCCGAACTGCAGCAGGCCGGCTTTCATGCGGTAGCGCTCGACGTCAACGATGGCCAGGCTCTGCAGCAGTTGGCCGAGCGCCTGGGCGAGGAGATCGGCGGCCTCGACGTCCTGATCAACAACGCCGGCTATGGCGCCATGGGCCCGCTGCTCGACGGTGGCGTGGACGCCATGCGCCAGCAGTTCGAGACCAACGTGTTCGCCATCGTCGGCGTCACCCGTGCGTTCTTCCCCCTGTTGCGCCGCAGCCGTGGCCTGGTGGTGAACATCGGCAGCGTGTCGGCCATCCTGGTCACCCCTTTCGCCGGCGCCTACTGCGCCTCCAAGGCGGCGGTGCATGCCCTGAGCGATGCGCTGCGCATGGAACTGGCGCCCTTCGCCATCGAGGTGATGGAAGTGCAGCCCGGCGCCATCGCCTCCAGTTTCGGCGCCAGCGCCAGCCAGCAGGCCGAAGCCCTGATTCGCGAGGATTCGCCCTGGTGGCCATTGCGCGAGGGCATTCGCGCGCGCGCCAGGGCCTCGCAGGACAACCCGACCCCGGCCAGCGATTTTGCCACGCACCTGTTCGCCGCCGTCCAGCGCGACAAGCGCCCGCGCCTGCTGCGCCTGGGCAACGGCAGCCGCGCCTTGCCCCTGCTCGCCGCGCTGTTGCCGCGCGCGCTGCTGCAACGGCTGCTGAGCAAACGCTTCGGCCTGGCCAAGGCGCTATGAGCGAACCCCTGCACCTGCGCTACTACGCCGCTGCCGGCGTGATCACGGCCGTGCTGCTCAACCTGCTGCTGCGCACCTTCGTGCGCCTCGGCGGGATGATCACCACCCTGCTGATTGCCGCCGCCATCGCCGCCGGCCTGGCGCTGGTGTTCCACTGGCGCCAGGGGCGTGCGCCCAGCAACGCGGAGCGCTGGCGCTTCACGGCACTCTATGGTGGCGTACTGGGGCTGCTCTACCTGGGTCTGCTGGGCATGATGTACCTGCAGGACACACCCAGCCCCATGGGCCTGTTTCTCTTCAGCCTGCACTACCTGTGCTACCCGCTGCTGGCCTGGTGGGCCTTTGCGCCGCACCATGGCCGCCGATAACCCGTCAGGACGACACTCATGCTGCACACCCTCGCCGTTGCCAATTACCGCTCGATCAACCGCCTGATCCTGCCGCTGGGGCGGCTCAACCTGATCACGGGCGCCAATGGCAGCGGCAAGTCCAACCTGTATCGTGCCCTGCGCCTGCTGGCGGAGACCGCGCAAGGCGGCGTGGTCAACGCCCTGGCCAGGGAAGGCGGCCTGGAGTCGAGTTTCTGGGCCGGCCCGGAGAAGGTGTCCCGGCGCATGCGCAATGGCGAGGTAGCGGTGCAGGGAGGCCCGCGACAGGGCGCGATGCGCCTGCGCCTGGGGTTCGTCGGGGATGATTTCGGCTACAGCATCGCCCTGGGCCTTCCCGAGTCGAACTCGGGTGAGGATCGCACCACGCCCAGCGCCTTCGCCCTCGACCCGGAGATCAAGCGCGAGTGCATCTGGGCCGGCGCCAGCTACCGACCGGCGTCGCTGCTGGTGGATCGCGCCGGCCCCATGGTGCGCATGCGTGAGGGCCGCAGCTGGGAGGTACTGGCCCAGCACCTCCCGAACTACGACAGCCTGTTCGATCAGATCGGCAACGACCCCGGTTGCCCGGAAGTCTTCCAGCTCCGGGAAACCATACGCCGCTGGCGCTTCTACGATCATTTCCGCAGCGACGCCGACGCGCCGGCACGGCAGCCACAGCTGGGCACCCGCACGCCGGTGCTGCATCACGATGGCCGCGACCTGGCCGCAGCCCTGCAGACCATCCGCGAGATCGGTGACCCCGCCGCACTGGACGCCGCCATCGACGACGCCTTCCCCGGCAGCCGCCTGCGCATCGACTTCCAGGCCGGCGGGCGCTTCGTCGTCGAGCTGCACCAGGAGGGCCTGCTGCGCCCGCTGGGAGCCGCCGAACTGTCCGACGGCACGTTGCGCTACCTGCTGCTGGTCGCCGCCCTGCTCACGCCACGGCCACCCTCGCTGATGGTGCTCAACGAACCGGAAACCAGCCTGCACCCGGACCTGCTGCCTGCGCTCGGGCGCCTGATCATCGCGGCCTCGCGGCAGACCCAGGTATGGGTCGTGTCCCACGCCAGCCGCTTGATCGCCACGCTCAGGGAAAGTCCCGAATGCAACATCCTGGAGCTGGACAAGCAGCTCGGCCAGACCTGCATCCGCGGCCAGGGCATGCTGGACGAGCCGCCATGGCACTGGCCGGACTGAGCAACCCGAGCGCAGCCCCGCAGGAGCTTGTTGGCCGGCGATCAGCCGCTGCTGCGCAGCGCCGGCAAGCCGGCGCCTGCGACGACCGCGAACGACGCGGTGAAGGCCTCAGAGCCCGTCGAGATAGCGTTCCACGTCCAGCGCGGCCATGCAGCCGGCACCGGCCGAGGTGATCGCCTGGCGATAGACCGAGTCGGCCACGTCACCAGCGGCGAACACACCGGCGACGCTGGTCGCGGTGGCATTGCCCGCACGGCCGCCGTCGACCACCAGGTAGCCATCCTGCAAGGCCAGCTGGCCGTCGAACAGGCCGGTATTGGGGGTATGCCCGATGGCGACGAACAGACCGTCCACGCTCAGCTCACGGTACGCGCCGCCGTATTGCTTCAGGCGCACACCGGTGACGCCACTGGCATCGCCCAGCACCTCGTCGACCTCGGCATTGAGCTGCAGCTCGATCTTGCCCTCGGCGATGCGCGCACGCAGCTTGTCCTGAAGGATTTTCTCCGCCCGGAAGGTGTCGCGGCGGTGGATGAGCGTCACCTTGCTGGCGATGTTGGCCAGGTACAGCGCCTCCTCTACGGCCGTGTTACCACCACCGACCACCGCCACCTCGCGACCGCGATAGAAGAAGCCGTCGCAGGTGGCGCAGGCCGACACGCCGCGCCCCATGAAGGCCTCCTCGCTGGGCAGCCCCAGGTAACGCGCACTGGCGCCCGTGGCGATGATCAGCGCGTCGCAGCTGTAGGTAGCGCTGTCGCCCACCAGGGTGAAGGGCTTGCCAGCCAGATCCACGGCATTGATATGGTCGAAGACGATCTCGGTCTCGAACCGCTCGGCATGCTCCTGCATGCGCTGCATCAGGGCCGGGCCGGTCAGCCCATGGGGGTCGCCAGGCCAGTTGTCCACTTCGGTGGTGGTGGTCAGCTGCCCACCCGCCTGGATGCCGGTGATCAGCAACGGCTTGAGATTGGCCCGCGCGGCGTACACGGCGGCGCTGTAACCGGCCGGACCGGAACCCAGGATGATGACGCGGGCGTGACGAACGCTGGACATCGCTAACTCCTCGCCGACCCGTCGCGCCGGCTGCAATAAAAAGGGGACTTTCGAAGCGCTAGGGGAAGGCTTGTGAAGAGTGAAAGCCCCGCGAAAGTGAAGGTGCGGCCCAGACTATCGGGCAGCCTGAACGGGCGGAAATACCTATCGCCAATGCCCCGGATAGAGAGGCGCTATCGTTCATGCACGGCCCCGGAGCCTCACTATACTGAGGCTGTAGCGACGAGGACGAAAACCCCGATGAGCCTGCGCAAACGCCTGTTTTCACTCTTTGCGCCGCTGCTGGTAGTGACCCTTCTGATCGTCCAGCTCCTGTCGGACCACCTGCTGCTGCGCCGTTTCGACCAGCAGGACGAACAGAACCTCCAGGACGCGGCCAGCAAGGCACAACAGATCCTGTTCGACCACATCGAGCAGGCCGCGCAGCTGTTGCGCAGTTACAGCTGGTGGGACCAGAGCTACGCGGTCGCCCAGGCGCGCAGCCCGGTGGAACGCTACCTGGAGGAGGACCTCGACGACACCGAACTGGACAACTACGACTTCGACTTCATGGCCATGTTCGATGCCCAGGGACGTCTGCTGCTGGAGCGCTGGGGCACGTTCGACACCCGCGAACTGCTGGTCCTGGGTCCGGGCGGCGAACCGAGCCGTGAAGACATGCGCAACGACGTGTACGCGCGCAGCGCGGCGACAGGCATCCTCGACGCCAAGGGCGATCCGCGCTTCACCACGGCGCAGTTCCTGCTGGTCCATGGCGTGCCCACCCTGCTGCTGAGCAGTGCCGTCACCGACAGCGACGGCACTGCGCCGGCGGCCGGCGCCTTTATCGCCGGACGCTTCTTCACCACGTCGCGCATGACCTCACTGGCGCACCAGTTCGTCGGCCAGGTCGCCTTCATCCCCGCCGTGGCCGACACGGCGGG
>CEUI01145539.1_pt1 | contig 9962 bp, 4 predicted proteins | sample 531411 | NCBI WGS metagenome assembly CEUI01 (sample SAMEA2622841, study PRJEB7988) | marine metagenome | isolation source: saline water (ENVO:00002010), including
TACCATTCTGGAAGGGCGTTCATTGCAATATCGAAATAAGTCTGTACCGCTATTGGATCAAATGCTGCCCAGATAAGCGGAAACGTAAATATACCAAAAGAGATACGTCTTAACCATTTATCCTTATCAGTTAAGTTTGCCATCTCCCATTCATGGTTGTTACTCTTTGTATCTCGCAGAAGTCGGGCTTTGTTCTCGCGCTCTGCTTTTTTTATATCCTGTTCACTACTAACATAATCTACAACGCCACCAATGACGGGCTTTAGAAGTCCTGTAATTAGTCCTATCATTTCTTCCTAGTCTTTCTACGTTTCTTCTTAACTGTTCCACCTTTGTTAAAACGCCGCGTAGCTCTTACACCTATTGTTTTCCCAAGCGATGGATTTTCTGGCCGCTGATACGCTCCTGCTTCACCTGATACATACCAATCACCTATCTTTGTATTTACATTAATACCTCCACTATACAAAGTTTCAGAGGGCATACCTTCACCTTTCACATTAAATCTAGCAACCCCACCACCTAGAGTAGTCTCTGGTCCTATTGGAAGACCTCCTAACTGTAAATTAAGATTTCTAGCTGTTGTATCAGGATTAATCCATTTTGTTTGTTCGCCCCCTATGATCACACCTGAAGCAGGGTCTTTTAACCATACACCTTTTGTTCTTGTTGTAGTTCCTTTGTTTCTAGATTTCTTATTTATAACCTTTACGTTAGGTAAGTTTGAATATCTAGATGAGGGTGGATAAGGCTTATCCTTCATTATCTATTTCCTATTATTCTGCTACTTCCATTAAATTATAGCGAGGTTGATTAATACTCTGATTAGGTGAAGTCACGTTCATTAAATCAAATTGTTGTGGAACTCTACTTGGAATTGGAGAATACTCGTCAGTTAATTGTCCTTGAGTAAACTGTAAAAAATATCTTCCTAATTGTTCTATAATATTTTCATTGGTAGGTTTATAGTTAATAGCATTTTTATCAGAATCCCAAACAGCAAATCGTGGACCCATAATCTGCGCTGTTCTTTTTATGAATGTTGAGGATTCAGATGCTGGCAGGGCTTCTTGTTTCATAATTCTAATTAGAGAATTTGTATAGTTAGGATCTGTTAATACAGCATGTATAAGTTTTGCTTTTGATCTCTGATGCTCTCGTACAAGCTGTTCAGATACTAAATATCTCCAACTAACTACACCTCGAAAACCAGCATATAATCTAGATAACGCACTTGCGTATGTTAAGTTTGCTGGTACTTCAGTTAACAATTCTGTAAGTGGTGCGCCCTTTCCTTGAACACCTACAAGTAAATCATATAAACTTCCTAATCTGGAATTAAACGTCTGATCACCTACTGCTTTTTGTGTCCTATTTAAAATTGGTTGAAGATCTACAAGATGGTTACTAAATAACTGTATGTCAAGTTCAGCATCTAGTCCAAAGAAACCTTCATCTCTTACAATTTCATCTCCGTTTTCTCTGGGTTTTGCTGGTTCTCCTGTAAGACCAACTTCTGATCTTCTACGATTACTTATTCGTTTAGAACGTTTCATTGCTTCATATATTAAGGAATCTCTGAAATTCTTGATTTGAATCTGTTGTTTTTCGATGGCCTTGATTGTTGAACTATTCTTACCATACTTTTCAACCAACTTTGTAAAGGTTTCAGGTTCTGTCAAACGTATTAATTGATTCATATCTATACCGTAAATTTCTCTCACAGCAGTTTCAAAGCGTGTATTAATAATCTCGTCTGTAGATGTAATAGGTCTATCCCATTTTCCTACTGGTGCTACAGGATTAAAACTACGTTGAAGTTCTTCTACAGTAGTTGTCGTATTAGCTTGCGCTGCTGGCTCAAGTTGTGCTTGAAGTTTTGCAGCCCTATCACGTTGTTCGAGAGAAACGTCTTTTATTACAGGTGCTGAAGGAAACAGACCTCTACTTTCTGGTCCTACGATATACTCATAAACACCTTTAACACCGTCTTCTTGTCCTTTTTGTGCTACTCTTTTTGAAACACTTATATTTAAAGCATCTTTTGCATTATCAGAAAGACGATCAATCCTGTTATTTACTGTAGCCATTATCTTACTAGCTTCTTCAGTTATAGAAACACCTGCTTCATCGTATCCTGCGTTAGTAACAGTTCTAGCTGCATCAGCATGTTCTTTGGATATTAGCCCCGCTTTTTCTAAAGCACTAAGTCTATTACTAGACTGTCTCCTTGTTAGTCCATGAAACATATATCCGTTATCAAGTAAATAAATTCCAAGTCCCTTTCCAATGAGATCTTGTAGATAATCCCTAGCGTTTACTGTTGTATTATTACCTAACTCTATCTTAGAACCTTTAGGAGCCATATTCTCAAACAACTTTTTAATTTCTGGAATGTTATCGCTTAAAAACATTTTATGTAGTAGTGTTGCAGGTCCGACATTTATATCTATAAATTGAGGATTTACTGCTTGAATAAATAAAGGTTTATTTTTATGAGCTTCATGCCATATTTTTCTAAAGTTAGTATATACATTATTTGCTTCCTTTACAGAAGTAATGTCAAAGTTATCAAATATTAAATCTACTCTCTCTGTATAATCTGAGGCCATAACTCCTACTTCTTGATTCTTTTTATTCCATGCGTACTTTGACATTCCTTTTCGATAGCTATGTAATTCTCTTACACTTATTAAAGAAGGTATTGTATGATTTAATTGCTTGTTAAGCACTGGGTTTGTTGTTCTAAGTCTTGCAAGAATTTCTGTCAAATATTGCTTAGTAGAAAGTCCTGACTTTAATGCGTTCTGTTCTATAATCGCCTTATTTTCGAAAGTTCTCTCTATATCAAATACATTGTCAGTTTCTTCAACTTGAAGAGTTTTAACATTTCCAGCAGCATCCTCAAAATTTCTGCTTATTAAACCAATCTCTGTTCTACCGAATAGTCCTGTTTCAGGATTTAATGATCTACCTCGTAAATTTAAGGCAATACTAAGTAATTTGTCAGTTGTTTCTTCTTGTAGTCCTCTTAAACGAAGATTATAACGTACAATATCAAAGCTATCTGTTCCTACTGCGCCTGTAGGATAAAGAATCTGATTTTGTTTATTCTTCAGAATTGGAATAATATTTGAAAAGTCTTGAGCGTCTTCTGACAGGTCGTCTATAATTCGCAAAAAGGGGTATGCAGACACAGCTTTATCATAGTCTTCTGTTCTCAATTTCTCAAAACTCTCGTCTGCTGTTTTAGATGCTTTATCATATAATCTGCTAAGTAAATCTCCTGTAAGTGTACCATAATTATCTGCAGTCCATACAGATGTTCCATTTGGACCCGCAGATGTTGTAATCATTGGAACATCACCCTTCGTCAAACCAAATCCGTCAAAAATCGCATCATCTAATTTTACAGCTAATTCAGAATTTACAAGTTTATTCTTTGTTTCTGCTAACCGTGTCCAATAAGCCTGACTACTTGCTATATCCTCAGATTGTGTTTTAACAAAAGTTTTAGCAGCATCTATAACATCTCCCAAGATTTGCCCAACACGCGGATCATCCGTTTTATCTAATAATTCTTTAATTGTCTTTTCAATATCCAGTACGTTCATCTGCCGTTGTGCATCTATACTTCTAAAAGCAGCATTTACTCTTGATGTAGCTGCACCTTTTCCCCAAGGAATATTTATTGCTATCTTTTCATAAAGAACTTGACCTTTCCCTTTCGTCTTATCTGCCCCACCAAATAAAAAGTTCCTATTTGCAGGATCTCTGGATAGCATCTGAAAAGATTTATGTGCGCCAGTATAATACATTCCTTGAAGCATTAGTTCTTGAAGGTTTATAAATTGCTTTGTCAAGTCTTCGCCTACAGGACCAATAGCGTCTAATTGTGCAGCCATGTGTCTTACATATTCACTATACGCTTTTAATCCTTCCTTGGTTTCTGGGCTGAGTTCTCTCGCCAGCATTTTTCCGACAACATCTAATGTTTTTAGATGATTTTTATCAAATGTGATTAACATATCTAAAGCTGTACTATCAAATCCTGCTATCTTTTTAGCATCGTCAGTATATAATGCTTTATAGAATGGAACGCCTTGTGTCATAGCGTACATTCTTTTCATAAATGTAGGATTTTCAAGTAGCTGATCTTGAGTTTTACCCATTCTCGAAATAGCGTATATTAAACCAGAAAGATTCAACCTACCCCCAGGAAGTACTGTATTATTTGCAGGGACATGACTTAATAAAAGTTTATACATATCACTTTCAACAAGGTTCTTCCCGAATGGAAGCATTCTTAATGGTCCTCCAAATGGTTCTGTTAGATTAAGCCCAACATAATTCTGCAGTGATGGTGTTATCATATCGCCTGTTGCAGAAAGAAGTTTCGTAATAACAGGAGGAGTTAGAAAGAACCCTGCTAAACCTGCCATATGTTTTAGATTTTCTAGAGGGGTATCCCTATAGTTATGTTCCACTAATGCTGTAAGTGCAGCAGCTTGTGTTGTTGCTAAAGATGTCATTAACTCTTTAGTTTTTGTAGTTCTTATTAGTTCTTCGGAAGAAAGTTGTGCTCTAGATTGTTTTGCAGGAACATAGATAATCTTTCCATCTTCACCTATCTTTTTCTTATAACCTAATACATACTCCCCAGGTTTTAATTTCTTTAGAGCATCTTTTAATATTTTTTCTTCAGCTCTAATTTTATCTTTACGAAATTTATTTGCTCTTACCCAATCTTTATTTGCTGTAGCAGCATCAAGTCGTTTTTGTATAGGTTTTAGTACTCTATCTGCATATGCTGCCATCTTTGGAGCTGCTGCAGATTGCAGTATTTTTGAATTGTGTAAATCAAACGCATCTGTAGCTATATTTCTACCTATACTATAATTGTTATTTATAGTTTTCATACTTGCTCTTGATACTGGTCCTGTAAAACCTCCTGCAACAGGAAAAGTTAACGAAAAGGAAGTTAACCATTTTGTAAAAGAATAAGCATAGGAAGGATTAGATGGAGCAATATCCTTATCTATATTTTTCTGTAACTCTGCCGCATCGTCTGCTACTTGTTTTAATGGAGTATTTGCAACATATAGTTCATCATATGGTATATACTGCCTTTCAGAAAGACCTAGCTGATAAGCTGGAAAATGAACAAGATTCTGTTCGAAACCACCTACACCATATTTCATTAAAAACTGGGGAAGTTGCATAGCAAGATATGAGACATCTTTTGCACCTGCAACAACTCCTCTACTATAATCTTCTAAATAAGCCCCTTGCTGACCAAGAAACTGACCAATTTCTCCTACTACAGAGTCTCCCTGATACTGCTTTTCAAAGTCTCTAGCATACTTCTCAAAAAGTTCGTCAGTAGATAATACAGGGCCATACTTAGGCGAGGGTAACGGAACAGGCTTATCTTCTGTTCTTTGTTCTTCATATCCTTTTTTTATACCTGTTTTCAAGTTTCTCTGAAGATCACCTAAAAAGCTATCTTGATTCGAAGAAGTTTCTACAATATTCTGTTGTTCAGGTATATCAACCATTTACTGTCTCTCTCTTTTAGCATTTAAGAGTCTAATTGTCCAGTTCAGAAGAGCATTTGCAATAGCAGGAGTATTATTTAAAGTTTTATAATCTTCTGTCGGCTGTTTTATAACCAAACCTTCCTCAGTATGATTCTCTATAAAAATACGCATCCAATCAGAAATAGGTTTTTCAACTCTTGGGTTATTCTCCGATATTGTTCCACCTACTCGTAACATTTGAAGACTGTTTTTAGTATACTTATTAGACCTCTCTAACTTTCCAATAAAAGCGTTATAGAATTTGATAATATTTAGTCTATCCTTCCGCGTTAGGCTACCTGACGTTGAAACCTTGTCTATCTCAGATAATCCTGATTCATCTAAAGATTCTCTGATAAAACTATCAAAGGCTCTTCGGAATGTTCTATCTGGTGGAGCATAAACTCCTGCTCTGTTTGATGTTCCTTGTTTAAAAACAAAACCTTGCGTATTATCTGATGATCCTATATTATTAGGAACTAGTAAAGATTCCGATCTATTTTCAGATCCTAAATTAGCTAGAGGTGTACCAGCTAAAAAACGTTCACCACTTTCACTAGGAGGGTTTATAAATCTTTCACTATCTCTGATAAGATGAGTCGATACTTTAATAAGATTTTGACTTGTCTCTTCATTTCCTACTCCAAGATACTTCTTAGTTGATCTTATTCTAGAATCTATCCTGTTCAAAGTTTGCTGAAGTACTTTAAAAGAACCTCTAGCTTGTTCACCACCCTGTCCTTTCGCCCAAAGAGCTTGAAAGATAACATCAAAGTCTTGGTTTGAAATAGCGCGACCACCTACATCTCCCTGCATCATACCTGCATATAGAAATGTCATACTAATAGAAATATTATCTAGAATACCATATTGATAGTATTTCATTGCTTCTCTATAATACTTGTGTTTAGCCTCTATATTACTAGTATTTTCTGCATTATCCAAAGCGGTGTTAAATGCCGCTTGATTTCTATTAGCCCTTTCAGAATAGAGTCTTTCTGCTTCGACAAGTCTGCTTGCTAGAAATTGTGATCTTGCAGTTCCTGATTCAGATAATATCTTTGGATCTAGTCCTCTTCGATAGCTTTTACTTTCATCAATCTGAAATCCTACAAAGTTAGGTATCTTTGCCAAGCCTCGTAAAAAACTAAAAACTTTTTGAAGCATCTTTGGTGGACCTGTTACACCAGAAGATATTTGCTGAAAACCCCCTTGAGATAGTGTGTTCATTATATTATTAAATTCACTTTCACTACGAATATCTGAGTTCTTAAAAGCCTGTTCCTTTTCAGCCTTACTTAAATTTCCTAATTTTACATCTATTAAAGATAGGAAATCTGCTAAGTGTGCAGAATTCGGAGAAGCTTCTATAGCCCCTAACGTCAAAACAGCGTTGTTATATGTAGCTGTCATAGTTCTCATATCAACTACTTTACTACCAAGTTCTACTGCACTCTTATTAAGAGATTTTTCAGCTTCAGAAAAGTTTTTGAAAGATCGAGTTACTAATGGATGCTGAACAGCTATTTGTTCACCGCTACGATCTGCAGTAATAGTAGTTGGTGGTTTATTCTTTATTTTTGTAAAGTTTATAATAGCTTCGTTAATAATTTGAGTTTTTTCTTCATCTGTTTTAGTTTTGAATTGGTTAGGGTATAGGTTATCAAGAGAATTTACCAAGTCCTTATAGAGTCCAAGTGTATTTATCGTTTGACCTTTATCGATAGCTCCCGTATACGCATGTAAAGCTTTCTCGAAATCACCAAATTGACCCAGAGCTTTTAGGGAAACGTACCTTTTTTGTAATTCTGGTTTTACTTCAAACTTTTTTGGATCATACTTCTGAGTAGCTACGAGCTTTATAGCATTTGCTACACTAGGAGCAGAAGTTTGTGGATTCTGTGTCTGGTCTACACCGTCCTTATCTATTTCCGTTACTATAAGATCTAGAGCTATGTTAGCGTTTGGATTATTTATCTTTTCCATTGGTAGTTTATGGATAGGATGTGTAATCTGTAAAACCCTTTCTCTATTTTTGTTCGTTTCTCCTACAGATGGAATCTTACTATATCCTTCATCGATCATAGCGTTAGCATCTACTATTTCAACTTTGATATGTCCATTTTTACGAAGCGCAGTAAAGTTTGATTCAGTCATTCCAATTAACTTGGCTAGATACGCATCATCATTTGAGTGATTTGTTAAACTGTCTGAACTGCCAGTACGCCCTTCAATAAGGTGTGTAAGTGCTGGAAAAGCCTTATCAGCCTTCTGAACTATCACCCTAGAAGTTCCTGCAGTATCATCGTATATTGGTATCTGTACGGAAATACTTTGATCGTTTTTATTAACCAAGGCTTTATATATCTTTTCGTAGTTATTAGTTTTAAAAAAGTTTGTTTCAAGAAATTTTTTTATGGAAGGGTTATCTGCATATTTTCTATGAAGATCTTCGAATTCTAGTAATTTTGAATAGTTTATTAAGGCGTTTGGATCTTGTAGCTGATCATTTTTCAAAGTAGCTTCAGCCGCTTGTAGAGTAGGGATAAAAGCAGGTAGAGTTTGATAAAGTCTAGCTGTATCATTTTTTGCTACTGGTACAAACTGACCTACTATAGGCTGTCCACTTGTACCTTTAACTTGTATTAGAGTTTTATTTTTAGCATTTGCCAAGGGGGACTGTTCCTCAAACATCTTACTATTAACTACTGCTACGTATTGATCCCTTTTTGTTTTCCAACTTTGCATCTCCTTAAGAATATTCGCTTCAGTATCGGGTTGACCCCTATTCTTTAAAGCAGTAGCTGCAAGCTTAGCACGTTCCACATACGAAAACTTTTCCAGATCATGTTTTCCCGAATTTAGCTCGTTTATCATTTCTGTTTGCGTTTTCGATATTGAAGTCTGTCGTTGAAGGGGACTGAACATAAAAAGTCGCTTCGTTTTTGGGTCAACTTTAAGATTCCCTCCAAAAAACTGTCCTTTTAACGAATTTGGAATTTTAGGATCTAGGTAAAACTGTCTAACAATAGCTGGTAACGATCTAAAATCAACTGCAGGTGTTCTAGCTAGTGCTTCTTTATTGTCGTTTTTCCACTTTTCAAGTGCTGTGCTGGCGTTAGTATATCTCTCTGTTAAACGTTTTCTCTCTGCTTGTTCACTTTTTTTATCGAGTTCTAAATTTTTTAGATGTATATCTAGAGTATTTTTAAAACCCATATGTTGTATCCGACGATCATGCTGTACAGTAGCAGCTTCCTTTTCAGCTTCGATCCTTTGCCCAAATGTTCCCTGTATAAGCTTTCGGGTTTTCCTCTCCTCTTTAGCTTGTTCTTGTCGTGCTGCAATCTGCTTATCGGTGTTAGCAGCGTCAGCCGCTATACGAATCTCGTTTAAACGGATATTTGTCATATTTGTGTTAAGAGCTTGCCTTTCACTAGCTAGTCTTTGGAGTGCATTTTCTCCTGCAGTAAACTCCATTTGTTTATCAGCAGCCTCTTGTGCTGCTCTAGCCCTTGCACTTTCTGCAAATCCTGTACCTATGCCATACATTATTCCTGCTTTAGCGTATTTACTCATTATCTTCAATCTCCATATCTAAAAAACTTCCTTCAGAAGGCATCTGTTCATTAAATTGTACATCTTCATTCATTAATTCTTCAGACATTATCTCTGGTTCCGATATACTCTGTAATCGCGCTTCATACTTTTGTGGAGAAACTGCTTTCATCATTTCTAATGAATCTGAAGCTGTTACGTCTTCATTGGGGAATTCGTTAACAACATTAACATCATTAATACCTGCATCGACAGCTACTTCAGTAAGTTTTAGAACAAGGGCTGGTTTAATAATTTCCGCTACATCAGGTGTAATCATTCCTTCAGTAAACATTTTTAAAACAATACTAGATACAACTGTTTCACAGGAGATTCCTGCATCTAATATGTATAATATAGATGTTTTAGATTGAGGTCGTAAAATAGAATCTAAAACTTTTATATATGCTTGTTGAGGATCAGAAATATCTGGAGGAGTTTCATAGGGAAGTTGACCCATTTGCCTAGTTAGAGACTCTCCTGGGATAGCTGCTCCAAAGGGATCTGGAGTTTTTGAAATTTCATCTTGCACTAACATTATAATATAACTTTCTTATTAATCACGTAGTTGATAGTATCTCATGCCTCTAGTATTTTCTGATCTTCTTGATCGTACAAATATGGTCGCTGAAGTAAAGCAAGTGCAGGACCATGTGCGCCCTGTCTGTTCATTTGCCTATATAAAGCTGCGTGGGCTACTTCTTGTGTTTGTGGAGTAAGAGAGTATTCCCTATTAGCACTTATCTTCTTTTTAAGTCTACTACTACGTTCTTCTGATTTATCTTT